>Ga0070746_10000534_pt1 | contig 22657 bp, 29 predicted proteins | sample VirMetDEL_Mar_21_FD_77016 | JGI IMG/M metagenome (GOLD analysis project Ga0070746, IMG submission 77016) | Aqueous microbial communities from the Delaware River and Bay under freshwater to marine salinity gradient to study organic matter... | ecosystem: Environmental > Aquatic > Marine >...
ACTAGAAGTAATGTCATACCTTAACTGGGAAAACGAATTAGTACAACAAGGCAAAGCCCCAGAGCATGAGCATACAGTACAGTGGCTTGAGGGATGTGCAGATAAGTGGGCAGGATGTCCAGCAGCATTTGCTAAGAGTAGAGGGTTTGACGTATATGACCCTACATCATTAGCTAACACACCACAGATAGAGGATAAAACAGATGGCGTATAAAGTAGTAAAATACAGGTTAACCTCTGCAGGTACAATACCTACATGGTTAAAGTTTGGTGTACCTCAAGGTACTGGTGGTATGTATGCTGTAGCTGATCCTGATACAGCAAGTCCTCAAGATTGGATTATGATAGGTATAGCTGACGATGGTGCAGACATATCAGAAGCTATTGCTGAGATAGGAAGTAAGAATGATTTAACTACATACCTTACAAGTGTGAGTGTTGTTGATGGTACACAGACTTGGAAGACACTTAATAGTGACGGAGATGAGATAGACTTTGTACCAGCAAATGCAGCTACTGCTATCTGGGATGACTTAGACACACTGAATGGTGGTTAAGAATGGCAAATGATAACTGGCATTTAAGTAAGTCTGTACCCCTAACATTAATCTTTGGATTGTTTGTGCAGGGTGCAGCTATTGTTTGGACTGTAAGTACAATGACCTCTGACATAGAAGTTAATGCTTCTAAGATTGTAGAGGTACAACAGAGACTAGGCCGTATGGAAGACGCAGTACATGGGCAAGCTATCTCTATGGCTAGAATAGATGAGAACATAAAAGCCATTCGTATGTCTGTAGAAAAGATGGCAAACAGACAACCATTACCTTGACATCCCTTATGTGGGTGGCGGTAATTATATAACAAAAGGATTACTGTCGTGATAGAGGTATTAGCATTAGCTGGTGCAGTTACTAAGATAGCAGGGTCTGTAAGTGCTGCCATAAAAGCAGGAAAAGATGCCTCAAGTTTACTACCTCAGTTTGGTAAACTAGCTAAGTTAGAAGCTGACATAAATCTTGCAGAACAAGGTAGACACAAAGGTCCACTAGGTAGGCTTACATCTACAGAAGAAGAAGGCTTTGCAATAGCACAGGCAAAGATGGCCCACAAAGAAGCTCAGAGAGAACTTAGGTCTTGTTGTCAACTATATGGACCGCCAGGTATGTGGGACTTGGTTGTAAAAGAACAAGCTGCTGCTAGGTCTAGGCAGAAGAAAGCACTAGAAGAAGAAGCTGAAGCAAGAGATAAATTATTCTGGGTAATTTCAGTGGTATCAGCAGTATTATTTTTTGCTGTAGGTTCTAGTTTAATGATCTGGGGTTTAGATAAAGCAGTTAATGGATAAGGGTAAATAAAAAATGGCTGACATAGGTACAAAATATTTAATAACAGAAGGGGCATTAACATACGGTGCTCTTAATGTATCTCAACTTTCTGCTGCTGAATTAGATGGTATTTCAGGAAGTGACAGACATACGATACAAGAAAATGGAACTATTACTTTTCAAGACTCAGATGGCAGTACTCAAGTAATGCCTCAGAGTACTAGTCAAGCAACTGTAGACCTATCTAAAATTAGTGCAGATGTACTTCAAGAAGCTGCTGATGTTACTTACTTAGCACAAAACACTAGTGTTTTAACATCAAATATGGATGCTGTGTATGTAAGTTTGGGATTAGACCCCAATGATCCGATGACATTTACAAAAAAAGATGCTATCTTAAAAGCTGCAGGTTACAATCCTGGAGAACAAGCTGATTTCTACGGTAATAACTCTGCAAACGATGCTGCTGCAAAGATACTAAATGATAAATGGCAACAGTCTGCTAAACTACAAGCACAGTTAAATGAAGAAGGTAACGGAGAAATATTAGTAAATAATAATGTTGCTAACTCTTTATATGTAGCTGCTGAATTATCTAAACAGGGAGTAGATCCTGCTTCAACTAAGGCTGTAATTAGAACAGACTATGGAGTTAGTAATGTTCCTTCTGGGGGAAGTAATATAATTAACCCTGAAACAGGCAAAACAGAATTTAAAGCTACTACAGCAACTGCTGACGATGGCAGACATAATATGCTTGAGTGGGATAATTTATTTGCTGATAAACCAAAAACACAAACTTTTCCAGGTGGTGAAACTACTAGTGCAACAACACAAGCAGCAGCTACATTTGGCCCAGCGCAACCAGTAGCACCAGGTAATTATACTACTGGTAAAGGATACGCTGGCACTGATCCTATTGTTAGATCTATGTCTGCTAACAATGCTGTAGCTGGTCAAGGGGGTGCTCAAGGAGTTTCCTCTATGGATTTTGTACCTGGAACTACAAATGTTCAAGTGCCTAAACCTAGTTACGGTGGTCAAGTACTTCAGTCAGGAATATCTTCTGTACCTGATACAATACAGGCTAGACCTAACTACACTGGTACTACAATGGCAAACCTTGTGTCGGAATCTCAAGGTGGCTTTGGTGGACAGAAAATATACAAAAATCGATTTGGTCAAATTATTTATGTATCTTTAGATGGAGAAGGTAAACCTTTAACTTTTGTACCTGCTGGTTTTTACCCAGAAGAGGATTACATTAAAGGTACAAATGAATTAATACCAAAGGGTCAAGCTGGTGTTACTGGGGTTACTAAAGCCCCTGAAGTGGCTCCAGCGGAAGGTCTATCTCAGGGTGGTCTTACAGGCTATGCTTTGGGTGGTGATGTACAAGGTCAACTAAGGTTAGCTAATAAGTTTCTTGGGTATACAGGTGAGGCTACTAAAGATAGCCTAGATGCTTTTCTTAATTCAAACCCTGGGGCTGCTGCTAAGATGGGTAAGTATGAGCAAGCTATGAAGAACATGGCTCAACCAATACAGCAGATGTATCAAGGTGGAACAGTACAAGGTTTTGATAATGGTGGTTTAAGTGTAGCTGAACAAGAAAATATTAACAACAGGGCTATTAATGCAGCAAACAGTGCTGGTTCAAGTTACACGACAGGTGGTGGAAGTAATGCAACAACAAAGGATCGAAAAAGACAAGAAGCATATATAGCAGCAGGTGGACAGGGAAGGTGGGATGCTCCAACTACTGTTGCTCCTACTCCTGCTGCAGCACCTGGTGCTACTGCTGCTGATGGTACTACTCCTATAGCAACTGATGCTGGTACTTTTATACCTACTGATCCTAATCCATATTATGACAGCATTAGACCAATGGGTGTTAGTGCTATTCAACAAACCCTACAGCCTATGCAGACCCCTGTAAATTACATACAACCTGCTGCTGCTGACTTTGTTGGCTCAACTGCAGGTATGACTACTGCTGTAGCTCCTATGGCTGAGGCTGCTAGAGCAGGTACTGTAGAACGAGCAATTTCTCCTACACAAGCTACTCCTGGTTCTTATGGTGCTAGTACTGCTGCTACAGGTGTTAGTGCAGAAGTAGATAAACTATCTGCTCAGACTGGAGATAAACCTGCTGCCATAACAGATGAACAACAAACTACTAGTGCTGTTACTGCTTTAGATGCTGCAACACAAGATATATTTAAACCTGCTACTAACGAATACAAAAGAGTACTAACTAAAGACCCTATTACAGGAGACTTTACAGAGCTAGTTAGTGGTTCAGCTAATGCAGTAAAGGCTGCAGCATTTACAGAAGCTATACAAGAATCCACTGCTACACCTACAGCTAAGGCTACAGTTGCTGGACAGTTAGCAATACTTATGGCTGACTTTGAAGGTGGAGAAACCCCTACATGGGCTGCAGGATCAATGAGGGCTGCTACTGCTGCTATGGCTGCAAGAGGCTTAGGTGCTTCTAGTATGGCTGGTCAGGCTATTATACAGGCCACTATGGAAGCAGCACTACCTATTGCTATGGCTGATGCACAGACACAGGCAAGCTTTGAGGCACAGAACTTATCTAACAGACAAGCCAAAAGAATGCTTGAAGCTCAACAACGTGCTGCCTTTATGGGGCAAGAGTTTGATCAAGCATTCCAAGCTCGTGTACAAAATGCAGCTAAGATATCTGATATTGCTAATATGAACTTTACAGCAGATCAGACAATACAATTAGAGAACTCTCGTAATGCTCAGACATTAAGCTTGACTAATCTATCAAACAATCAAGCTATGGTAATGGCTGAAGCTGCTGCACTTGCAGGATTGGACACGCAGAACCTAAACAACCGCCAACAGGCTGCTGTGCAAAATGCATCAAACTTCCTACAAGTAGATATGACTAACTTGACAAACAAACAACAAACTGCTATGTTTAAAACACAACAAAATGTACAGTCTTTGTTTACTGATCAAGCTGCTGAGAATGCATCCAAGCAGTTTAATGCTTCTAGTTCTAATCAAACTAGTCAGTTCTTTGCAAACTTATCAACACAGACTTCACAGTTTAATGCTGCGCAGACTAACGCAATGGATCAGTTTAACCTCAATGCTATTAATGGACTACGTGAGTTTAATGCTAACATACAACAGCAACGTGATATGTTTAATGCACAGAATGGTTTGGTTATAGCACAGGCTAATGCTCAGTGGAGACAGAACCTTGCTACAATAAACAATGCTACACAGAACGAAAGTAATATGGACTTTGCTAAAACTATTAATGGTTTAACCAGTAAGAACATAGATGCTATATGGCAGAGAGAAAGAGATTTGATGAGTAATGTTAATCAATCTACTGAGTCTGCTAAAGACCGTGCATTAAGCATAATAATTGCAGATAAAGAATTACTATCGGCAAAAGAGGCATTAGAATATGCGGAGGATGTATCTAAGACGCAACTTCTTACTAGGTTCTTATTTCCTAGTCTTAGTGGTCCTGGTGGTCTTTTTAGTTAAAGGTGAGGTAGAAAAAATGTACGAACAAAGATACAAACAATTAGCATTAGCTGCAGAAGAAGGTTCAGCATATGAACAATCTCGTGCTAATAGAAATAGAGATAAAGCAAAGTTAAACTCTTTGGTAAGTCGAAATAGAGGTACTACACAAAAAGTTATTGATGAAGTTTCTAATCCTGAACAAAATGTAAAAGCATATTATGATCAGGGGGGTTTAGAAGAAGACTTAATGAAAAGGTACAATGAAGCTTTTAATGATACACAAGAAGCTTTTACCAATACACAGGTTGCAAGTACTGATGCAAATGAAACTTTTAAACTTGGTGTTGTAGATAATCAGGTATTATCAAAAGAGGTTAGTTTAGGAGAAAATAGTCCTTTAAAACCTTTTAGATTAAAAATACAAAAACTTAAAGAAAACTCAGAGTTTATGTCAGAGCTTACTAACTTAAAAGAAGAGTTTCCTGGTTTAACTGATAATGATATATTTTTAGCTGCAGCTAAAGAGAGTAGCTTAAATCCTAGGGCTGTAAACAGTCTTGGCTACAAAGGACTTTTTCAAGTAGGTAAAGCTGCAGCAAAAGATTCTGGTATTAACTATGAAAACTTTGAAAAATTAAGTGCTGGAAAACAACTAAAAGAGTTTGCAAAGTATTTAAGATTTAACAAGTTCGATCCAAATAAACACACTTTAGGTCTTATTTTAGCAGCACCTTCTTATAAAAACTCTTCTCCTAATACAGTTGTATATAAAGAAGGAAGCAGGGCTGCAAATAAAAATCCTGGTTGGGTTGACTCTAAAACTGGTAATATTACAGTAGCAAGTATAAATAATTATTACAGAGGTAATTGATAATGAGTTTAGTATTTAATGGTCCAATACCAGGACAGTCCTTAACCACAGAACCTAAGAATGCTGCTTATGAAAGAGCACCAGAGATCACTGACCCTATTAAAGCTCTTGACGTACACTTAAATAATTTAACTAAACCAGAGGCAATGGAAGATGCTTTATATTTCTTAGAGTTAGGTATTGACCTAGTTACTTTGGTTGAGGGTATACTACGTAGTGCTGTTATAGAAGGTATTCACAGTATTGATGTAAGTCTTATTATTGCTCCAGTAATACATGAACATATTAAAGCTGCTGCTACAAAGGTTGGTATGGAGTTTGATGAAGGTTTTGATAACCCTGATAGGGATGTAGCAATTCAATACGAGAGAGACACAATGAGAGCTAAGAAAATGCTCAGAAAGTTAAAAGATGAAGAAAGTGACCCTGAGTTAGAAGAGATTAATGTGATGGAAGAAGAACCTATGGAAGAAGAGGCAGAGATAGAACTTACGGATATGCCTCCTGCTCCTATGGGCTTAATGGCAAGGGTGTAACATGGCATTTAAAATACGTTCAGCAGGTATTCTCAAAGAACTTGACCGTCAAGATGAAGTTAATCGTTTAACCCAAAAGAGGCAGGACGAAAGAGAAAAGCTGTATCTTAGTTTAGCTGGTCCTAAATCTTACAGTGCAGGAAGTCTTGCTAGGTCTTCTTCTGGTAAAGATTCGATTGCACCTTCTTTACAAACAGCTATATCAACACTACAAAACCCTGAAGGTTTTAATATAGGAGAAGATATATTAGCTCCTATTATTGCTTCTGGTGATCCTGAAGGTGCAACTAAACTACTTACTGTTTTAGAAAACGCTAAAAAACAATTTAAGGCAGAGGGGTTAACTTTACCTACAGAAGTTGTAAATGAAATTTTGGCTGGAATAGTTACGGAACAATCTCGAACTAAACCTTTAGACATGGACAAAATTACTAAGTTTATTGGGCGTGAATTAAATGAAATGTATATACCTATCTTAGAAGGAATAAATACCACACCAGGAAATGTTTATGTATCTCCATTTACTAAAGTTAAAACACCTTCACTAGATGATTACACAGCTTTTGAAAAAAGAGGGGCTGAGGTTCTACAGACTAGAATGACAGATGAAAAAAGTAGACTTTTAAAAAGGTCTGCTCAATTAGTTGACCTAGAAAAACCACCAGGAAGCACTGAAGAGTTAGAAAATTCTTGGATTGGTCAAAGGCTTCAACAGATAGAAACTGCTAATAAATCTCTTGATGATAATAATTTTCTACCTATTGTAAACTTGTACGGCAGTGCTTACCTTGATAAACTCAGAGAATTAGAGCCTTCCTTTAAACCAGAAAAACTTAATCCCTATTTACAAAATATAGTAGCTCAAGAAAGAATTGTTCCAAACAGAGCAGTTTTTGATAGTTTAGTTAGAGCAGGTATTTTTATGGTGGGTGACAAAGTTTATTTAAAGGATAGTGATACACTACTGACAATTACAGAAGAACCAGGTGGAAATTAATGGCTACGCTAGAAACAGTAAATATTAATGATATATTAGGGGTAAATCTCATTAATCCGATGTTAATAAAAAAGGGTGTCGGAGATAATGATATTGAGCCTGAACCTACAGAGCCTAAAGAAACAACTGCTGAAGAGTTTATCTTACCGCCTGTTACTGACACAAGACCTGTAAACCCTAAGATTAATGAAACTGTTAATATAAATGATATTTTAAAAACAAAACCTTTAGTTGCTCCACAAGGACCAGACAACTCTTCTTTTATAAATATACGTAAAGTAATTCAAGAAGACTTTAACAACAGAAAACTTATTAAAGAAGATATACTCAATAGCCCTAAACTTATGGAAGTAGTAAGGACTAGTCTTGAGGCTAGGTTTGCCCCAAGTGTCGAGCTAAAAAAAGCAAAGAGGATTGTAACAAGAGCACTTGGTGGAGCAGCGGGTGGTTTTTCTAAAGACTATCGTAATATGTCTGACGAAGATGTATTTGAAACTTGGCAAAACTATCAACGTGCTTTTTCTGCAGTACAATCAACAACAACTGTTAATGAAATGGTTTACGGTTACAGAGCTTCTGATGATATAAAAGCAAAACTTGCTTCTGGTTATTTACTCTTTAATCAAATGGATAATGCATTTACTGGTGAAGGTTCTTGGTCTGAAATGGGAGATGCACTTGTGGACTACACGAGGTTTACAGTAGCTGACCCTACTACTCTTCTTAGTTTTGGTCTTGGCAAGGTTTTCCAACAAATTGTAATGAAAACTGGAGCAAAAGTACTTGGTTATAGGGCATTAATGAACACTGCACTTGATACTGCAATTAAACAAGGTGCTACAAAAATTTCTGCTAAAAGAGCTATAGGTACGGCAGCACTTAAAGCTACACCTTATGCTACTGCAGATGCTTTGTTTGCTATCGGTTCTGATGCAATGCAACAAATGCAACTTATTAACGTAGGTATTCAAGGAGATGAATCTAAAACATTTTCCGAAAACTACAATAAAACACAAGGAGCATTTGTAGGTGTAGGAACTTTATTTGTTATACCTATAATGGTAGCTGCAAGTGCTTCTTTGAAAGAGTTACGTAAAGGCCCACTATCAAAAACCTTTCTCGCTTATAAAGACTTTGATGAAAGTCTTTTAAAGTTAACTCCAGAGAAAGCTGCTGAAAATTTAAACGTCAAAGTTAAAGGTAATATTAAATTAGATTATGTTGATGAAAGTTTTGGTCTTATCAAGGGGGAAACTAAAGACTTTTTAGTCTGGGAAAAATTAAAGGATGAGTCAAAAAAAATAATATCTAAAAGTGGTGAAAAATACACTGATACAGAAGTAACAAATTCTTTTTTTATGTACTTATTTAATGGTAATGGTAAGGGTGGAAAGGGTTATGGTCAAGCACTTGTTGATGCAGGATACACTTCGCATGATGCACTTGTAAAATTGTATGGAAATCAAACAGCAGTATTAGCACAGACACTTACATTTTTACAGCCAAAAAAAGTAACTCAAATAATTAAAAAGTTTGAAAGTGATACAGGTTACAAATTAAATTTCTTAACTAAAGATGGTAAAGTTCCTGGCAGTAAAGCAACTCCAGAAACTTTAAAAGCTCATCTTACTAGACAGACTTCTTCCGCTGGATCAAGCCTACAACTTATTCAATCCTTAAGCCGTTCTGTAGAGGGAGAAGCAGTTAATATTATTGGGCTTCAACTAGGGAGAAAGGTTGTAGGTTTAAATAAAAAAGCTTTTGACCCTGAAGCACCTATGAGAAATAGGTATGGGTTATCTATTTATAAGAGAATGATTACTTCTCACTTAGCTACTACTGGCGCAAACATAAAAGGTTTTACTGCTTTAATTGGCTTGAATACAGCAGCAGACTTTGCAACCGCAGCTATTGATATAAGTCAAAGTGCTATTGCCAAGTTAGCTGGTAAACCAGATGCAGCAATAAAATACTACACCAGAGCTAAGGGTGGTGTACTAGGTGGTATCCGTAGGGGTTTTGATGTTGTATCCCCAGACATACCAATAGAGTATGCAAACAAGATACTTGCATTAAAGCCAGAAATGGCAGTAAAATTATTCAGAGATGTAACTGGTGATGGTGGCTATAGAGATGCTCTAGGAGATTTTAACCTTGATAAAATTGTGTATGGACCTGATGGTTTTAAAAAAATAGCAGGGGATGTAGAAAGGGCAACTTGGAAAACTGTAGATGGAGTAACTAAAGGTGCTCAGACAATTACTATGGTTAGATTACAAGATGAAATTACTAAACGCTGGGCTTTTGGTACAAATGTAAACATGGGTATAATGCGTGAGTATGGTATGACCCCTGAAGTTTTTTTCTCTAAGAATAAAGAGAACTGGGCTGCTGTTGAAATGTCTTCCGATAAATTCATGGAACTTTTGGAAAGAGCTACGTTTAGAACTATGCGAGAAACTGCATCAGTTAATTGGTCTACGTTACCAGCAAACAATGCATTTAGATCAGCAGCTAAATCTATTGAGGGGTTTACTAACAGAAGCCTATTAGGTTATGTAATTCCCTTTGGTAGTTTTCTTAATACCACAATAGCAACTATGGGAGATTTGAGTGGTGTTAACGCACTAAGGTCTTTATATGGAAAAGCTACTGGTAAACCCGTGGACTTTGCTAATCCAACAACGGCAGAAGCTTTTGGTAAAATGGCTGTAGGTTACACTGCTTTAGCTGTGGGTATTCACTACGCAAGAGAAGATATTAAAAATAATATACCAGTTAATCAAAGAGAAAGGGGAGATGGTTCTATAGAAGACACGCAGTTTGATTGGCCTGAATCTACAATAAATGTACTGTCTCGTATAATGGCCGCAGGTTTAGGTGATAGTAATAACCCTCTTGACTTTGACCGTAGTAAAGTTTCTTCTGATTTATACACAGAGTTAGCTAAACAACTGGGTGGTCAGTCTTTAAGAGATTTAAAAGACTTTGAAAAAAGTTTGTGGCAAGTGGGTCAAGAGGTTTTAGACTCTGATACAATACCTGAAGCTGCAGGAAAAATAATTATCCCTGTACTGTCTAAGCCTATACAAGGTGTGACAAGACCCCTTGATCCTATAAATCAGGTGTGGGGTTTGGTATCTGATGGTAATATGAATCCTGATTACAGACAGGGTGCGAAGGTACAAAACCAAATGCTACGTTATATAAATAATATAGCAGCAGAGTTTGGTGTGGGGGATGACTTACCAAAAAGAGCTTCCCCAACTAAAGGTCTGTATATTATACCAGATATATCTAAACAAATAATGACAAGGACTGTTCAAAATGCTACTCTTATGGAAGAGCTTATGAACGCTGCTGATATGGACACTTGGAAAGCTATACGTTTTAATGGCCCCCCAGAAATAAAAAATAGAATGGATGCTATAGCAGCCCCACTATTTGAATCTATAAGTTTTAAATACTTAAATAGAAATAAAAATTATTTCTCATTACCTATGAAAGATAAAAAAGTTATGCTTAGGGATATAACAGAGGAAGTTAAAAAGAAAGTTATAGAAACTATTGAAGCTGGATTACCTAAAAGTTTAAATTTAGTTAGGGTTTTATCTGGAAAAAACAAAGATAAAATAAAAAATATTATGGAGAATTTAAACATAGAGGGTAGTCTTGAAGACCTACTAGAAGAAGAAGATGGGTTGAACACACTAATGAAAATTCAAACCCACCTAGATAACTACGATGATATATACAAAAAGACTAGGTAGACTAATCATCGTTTAACATAAAGTCAGCCCAGTCATAAGCCTCACGTTTTAAATCAGCCTTGTGCATAGAACTGGGGGATCTTGAAATCAAAGCAGCCATCGCTTGACCAGCTAGATATCTACGAGATGTCAATGGCTTGTCTTTTAGCGGTGGCTTTATCTTTTTCTGAGTATACTTTTTAGCCTCTTCTTCAAGACTGTTTATTTTTTTTATTCTGTTCATATACCTTAACTCTCTCAAGGTTTAAGAAGTAGGCTTTGTTAAAGCCCATCTCCCATTCCCTGTTATCTTTAGTTTGGGCTTGGTATGGATTACCAAGTTTACCAGCCTTGAAAGCTACTCTACCTTGTTCGTAAGGTTTCACCTATGCTTCTCCTTCATTGCTTCTAGCATCTTGTTTAGATACCACTGTGCTTTTTCCATGTCTTGAACAGGATTACCTTTGTAACCATGTCGATGTTGATACTTAATCATATTCCCCTGGCAGTATGATATAAAACCATCTAGTGTTAGCACCTGCTTAATATAGTCAATACACTCAACACCACCCCCTAGATTGTAGTGTGCAGGTTTATTAACTGCATCATAGCTTAATATATCCCCAAGGTCAAGTGTTGTTTCTCCATTAATTGTTATTGTATCTATATTGTCCATAGTAGTCTCCTTATGCTATTTTAATTAGTTCTGCTTCAGTGTATGGTATATGGTAAAAGGTTTCTCCATCTGGTATTCTTGGACCAAAGGCTTTCTTTAGTGCTCCCTCTGTCATCTGAGTACCGTTTACTTTCCATGCCTTGTCATAGTGTCTGTTGAGAACGTAGAAGTTTAGGTTGTCTACTTGATCTTTATACTTCTCTACTAGTCTCTTCTTCCTTCCTGGAATACGTAACTCTCTCCAGTGAGGGGGCCAGTCATTATCCCACTGGCCCTTACGTTCTACCTCACTAAAATAGATTACATTATCTTTCTCAGAGGTTACATCTGCGTAGTAGTCTTCCTCTGAGTTTATTATTGTATGCCCCTCTGCCTCTAAGTGTTTGATAAGAGCTTGCTTAGAAGGTTCATCTACTCTGTCATATACTTCTTTTCTAAAAGGTCTTGTGTAAGTATTCATGTTAAGCTCCTATATCTACGATTTCACATACGTCACCAGAACAGGCTAGGGTTTGACTACCTGCAGTGTTGTCCTCTTCTTCATACACTGAAAGCTTACTCCAGTCAATAGCCTTTGGCATTAAACTTAAAAGATTGTTGTAGACACTCTTACCTACCTCTTGGTATGGTGCTTGCTGATAGGTGTGTTCGTTATAAGGTAAGAATGATACACCACTCATTTCATCAAAGTGCTCATAGACAAAAGCACCTACTGTAAACCATTCATCTTTCTTCACGTTGACTGTAATGCTTGGCTTATGCTCACACCATGCTCTTTGATAAGCTAACCAAATCTGTAGCTGCTCAACAGCAGACAGGTCAGAAGTAACAATAGCATTGTCAGGTGACTTAACAGGGAAGCTAAACACTGTAGTAGCATCAGGCTTCATTACATCAGGCTCACTAGGCACTCCTTGGTCTTTCATAAACTGTGTTAAGGGGTCTTTGTTGTCTCCCCTGACAGTTCTAATATAGTAATCGGAGTGTCTTGCATGTATCCCAGAGGCACTGTCGACAAGTTGCGAGACTGTCCCTGATGGCTTAACACAGGTGATAGCTGTTGAAGCAGGTATACCCAAATTATCAGCCCACTTAGCGTTAGTAGTAACAGAAAGCTTACGTAATTTTTCAAGAGTTTTCTCCAGTTCTGGACTAGCAGTGGTCATCAAAGGGTTATCCATTATCCCTGTGAGAGACACACCGAGCAGTCGTTCTTCTTCTGTATTTCGCTGCCACATCTTTCGCAGATATGGGAACTTTGTGTACGTGCTTTGGATCGTCCCAAGTATTGTGGCGAGCTTGACTTTTCGCTCCAAGTCTTTAACCGTGTCAGTGGATCGTACCACAACTTCCGTAAGATTACAGAACTGGTATGGCCTAAGTATGATTTCGCTGCAAGGATTTGTACCAAACTCAAAATTAGAATCCCGTCTACCATATTTCTCAGCTTGTTTTTTACTTGCTTGCCTATTGAATATACCACGTTCACCACTTCCTGATTCTACTAGTGACATCCACTCTCTCATAAAAGAGATGGAGTCTGGTTTCTCTGTATAACTCACAGAGTTATTAGCTAAGGCACGTTGAGGATCATTATCCCACCATGCACCTGACTTAGCGTGACGCATACGGTCATCACTTAGATTAGATAAGGATATCATAGCTGAACGTCTTACACCACCTACTACAACTATTTCACCTATCTTACACATAAGATCGTGACATTCAATAGAAGATAGCTTACGCCCTTGTGCATTTTTAAAAATAGTTATAGAGAAGTTGAATAGATCAACTAGAGGTGCAGGACCACTAGCTCTACCACCAAAAGTTTTAAGTCTTGCACCAGCAGGACGTACACGAGAGATATCCCATTGAGGTATCTCACCAGCCCAGAGGAGAGCCAACACTTGTCTAAAAGCCTTAGCCCAACCTTCCTTACTATCCTTGACGACAACAGTCGTTTCGCTCTGGAACAACTCAGGCACATCTGGGAGATCACTGATGAACTGCCTCTCTACACTAAAGCCCACGCCAGTGCCACACAAGAGGATGAACATAGCCTCGTCAAAGGACTTAGGGTCATCAACAGGTAGATAACTACAGTTGTAGCCAGCAGTATTGTCACGCTCTAAGGCAGGGCCACTAGTCATCATAGCCCTCATAGATGGCATAACTTCTAGGCCCAGTATAGCTTGCTCAATACTTGAGGATGTTGCTGCATCCACATGGGGTGCTACTACATTAGTTATGTAGCGTGATACTGTCTCAGTCCAGCTTTCTCTACGTCCTTCCTCTTCTAACCACCTAGCATAACGTGAGGTGTGAATAAAAGATTGGTAGTCTGTTGGTAATAAATTATTCATCTGTTGTCACCACTCCCATGTAATGTATTATTTTCTTTACGTTTCTTTAACTTAGCTAAATTATCTGCTGCTACGTCACCCATGTTTAAACCTAAGTCCCTACAGATTGCAGCAATGTACCACAGACAATCTCCTAACTCACTGCCTATATCTTCCTTGTTTAGCTTACCATCCCTTACAATCTTCTTTACCTTGTTTGCTACCTCACCTGCTTCACCAGCAAGTCCTAGCGTAGGGTAGAGTATCTGTACAGAGGCAGGATAAATAGCTGTACTAGCTGATGCATTTTGATACTCAGTAAGAGTTAAGTTTGCTTTGTTATAGAAAGCAAAGGCTTCTATATCAGTTTGGTTTATCATTGCCACCCTCTAGTAATTGTTTTAGTTCTGCAGACTTTGCTTTTTGAACAGCATTAACACACTGTGTCATATGGTCCAGTAAAGCTATTGTGCTTGTACCATTATTAAGCACGTCTACTATACCATTCTGTTCATCTGTTAAGTCTTCACGTTTATACTGTTTATCGTCTAGTGTTATATTAGTCATGTTTTATTACCTCACATTCAGTTAGGGCTATATCATCTATATCATACAGAGCAAGCTCTATCAACTCTTTAACTACATTGCAGTTGTTACCTGATACCTCTAAAAAGTTAGCCGACTTGTCCACTTGGATTATTATTCTTATTTCATAAGACATTCAGAAACACCTAGTTATACCTTTCTTTACTCATTAGTCAACCTCTCCGTCTATAACTAGAGGTTCTATATTTTTAGAGAAGTATTTTTGCCACTGACAAATATCATCTAAATCTTCAAACCAAAAATTAAAGTGCTCTATTTCACCATCAACCTCTACCTTACAAACAATAAAGAATTCAGCACCGTCAGGGAAGTCCTCATCGTCAGGCATTTCATCGACAGAGATTGGTCCTTCTGTTATATCCCAGACTTTAATTACCACTCTTCCAACTCCTTAGTAGCTCCATGTAGTGATCTAAACCTACCATAACTACCCAAGGTTTTCTATCTGACCTAAAGAATACGACAGGCTCATTGTTGTTGTGGTTAGATGCTTGCTCCATAAAACCATAGACTGTTTTTAGCTCTGACTTCCTTCTCTTAACCTCAATCGATAGAGGTATCTTTTTCCTGGCTGCAGGTGATAGCTGTATGTCTGCCCCACTATCTCCCATGATAGTAGACTTGATATCATCAGGTTCAAACTCAGGGAATGTCTCTAGTAACTTATCCCTTATCTCCTGTTGTCCAAGTCTACCTTTTTGTTTAGCACTCTTAGTCATAACCAAGCAGGTTTTTCAATGAGGGTGAAGTCACCCCAACCAGTGCCATAGTCTACTGTACTCTCTGCTTGTGCAATGACAGCTAATGTTTTATGTAGCTTTTCAGTAGCCCACTCCATTATCTCTGGACCCATGACATGCATGTGAGAAATAAAGGGGGCTGACTTCTCACAACTAATGAATGAGAACTCAGTTACATCATAGCCAGCTAACTGACAGGTGTAAACATAATGAGCACCTTGTAAGAAGTAACCATACTTCACACACTCATTTAGAAAACCTCTGGGGCTTGCGTCCTGTGTAGTCTTTACATCGTACACTGTGTTCTCAGACTCAATCATTAGGTCTGGTCTAGTCTTTAGTGTTAGTCCTGAGATAGGGTCTTCTGCGAAGATACTAATCTCATTAACCCTGTTCTTATGGTTCAGTGCGGCAGCGCACACAGGGTTAGCTAGTGCACCCTTGGTGATACAGTTGGCTACATTAAACTCCACCTCAGTCAGTAAGACCTGATCTTCTTTAAGGTTCTCCTTCATATCTTTAAAGGCCACACTTGTCTTAGTCTTTGGACCCTTAACAACTAGGTTACGCTGTTTCTCTAACAGATTGGCATGTACTGCTGTACCCATAGCAAAGGCTGGATTGTTAGGGTTAATCTTCTGACCCTTCCAGTGTGCTAAAGATTTTTTAAATACAGACTTAACTGCGCTTGAAGATATACCACCCTTTGAGTGATACTCATTGTTAGACATATCTGTGCTTATGTTTATCATGTTCATCCTTAATGAGGGGTGAGTACCAGACCCACCCCAGTTGCACTTAAAATAAGACTTCAGCTTCTTCCAGTGTTGGTTCAGATTTTGTTGTAGCTGGGGGTGGACTGTCTACCTGTTGGCCTACGTATGGCAAGTGATCTATGACCTTTACAGACTCTAACCGTGTGCCTGTGTTACCATACTTAGGTAAGTCATAGACAGCTACCGTAGTCTCTACCATAGAGCCATTACCTATTGGCCCATCAACATTATAATCCCATAAGCTACCATCAGCTTTAGTAACAGAAGGTGATCCACTACTCCAATCATAACCACTGTTAAACTTCCTATCAAACTTAACCTTAAGACCTCGACCTTCTAGGTCAGGCTTGGGTTCTTTACCACACTTAGCTTGTATGAGCTTGTTAATGTTTTCATCATCAAGTATCATATCAATAGTGCTTGCACCATTGTACTTCTCGTAGCTGCCCTCTGCTTGTTCAGTAGGTTTCCAACCTGTGAGGTCACGGTTCTGTTCAAAGACTTTTGCCCATTCAGCAATGCCGTGTACTGTAATCATTCTAGTAGCCATGTATCTCTCCTTTAGTGTACATCTGCATAGGTTTGACCATACTGTATGTCAATACCTAAGTCAACATTTAATCTTAGTTGTTCGTTAAGTTTTTCTATTGCCCACTGTAGGGCTGATGTGTGTTCATTCTCCTCACCTTTCTTAATAACATTAATGCTTTCATCGTGGAACTGACCTATAATGTTTGACCTCTTTGATCGGTACAGTGCAACCCACCTATCAAAACAGTAAGCACCTGTGCTCTGGTTGATAGTAGAGAAAGCATCCTTCTTAAACCGTAGACTGTGCCAGAACTTACTGACTGGGTTCTGTATCCACATATCTTGGTTTATCTTCCTTGGTTCTTGATCTTCACAGAACTTCTTGACAGACCAGTTACGGTTCCAATAAGCATCTAGTAAATCCTTAGCTTGCTTCTCAGACATATCTGTTTCACGAGATAACTTAGGCGCACCAATGCCATAGGTAGCAGAGTAGTTTACCACCTTGAAGTTCTTACGTAGTTCTTTTAGCTTTGGCATTTCACCCCTATTGTACTTATCTATCTCCTCTTGAGTAGCATATCCAGCATGTCTTGCCAAGTCTAAATGGGGATCAAAACCAGGCTGTGACATTTCTGCCACATAGTCAGGATCGTATGAGTGCATATAGTGGCGTTTGGTTGTGTCCTCTAGTGAGGTCATGTCTGCACCACAGAGAAGGTAACCATCAGGTGCAGTCAAGCAGCCACGTATCTCCATACCCCAAGGCTTATCTACACCTGGAAGATTAACCAGAGGCTTCTGATGTTTGAAGCGTAGTGTGTTAGTCAGGCCAGCAATCTCTGCCTTGACATACCCATCACGTTGACACTCCAAGAAACCCTTGAGTATACCTAGCCTGTGTTGTAGGACAGTTAGTCCATCAAGAACTTGTACCTGTTTGTTATCATCCATCAATATCTTAACAGACTTAGTAAGCTCACCATACACTCTGACTTGTGGTATCTTACGTTCCCCAACATACTTGAATGTGCAGGGCTTCCAGCCAAGACCAAACAACCAGTCCTTAACCTGATCAGATGACATAGGGTTAGCTGCCTCAACACCTTTGACAACTGTTACCTCACCCTCATAGTCATGGGGTAGCCCTTCACCAGCTAGTAGGTCAGCCCACTTCTTTCCTTGGGAAGAGAGTGATCCATCTTTCTTATAGCAGGACTTTGGTTTGCTTTTGACTGCCATAATCTTTCGCATTGGCATAACGTCTACCAACTCTTGTGTCTTATGATCTTGTAAGTCAGTAAGCTGTTGCACTAGGTCTTTTGCTTTTTGTACATCTAACTTCCAACCTTGGTGCTCTGCTTCTTTAGCACAGTCCATTTTAAATTGAAGGTAACGAAAGAAACGATTGAGTTCTGTCTTGTCTTTATAGATAAACATAAACCGTTTGATCAAGTCTTGCCACAGTTTACAGTTAATCTTCACATCTTCTTGGCAACGATGTATGTACTCCTCTGTAGTTAAGTTGTGCCAATCAGTAATGACTGGTTTAGGTATACCAAAGTCTTCACCAAAGGTGTCAAGACCATGCCGTGATCTGTTGTAGTTGATCACCCAAGACATAGGCAGGGTATCAAACAACTGAGCCTTAATCTTTATATCAAGAATTTTTTCCAACAAAGGTATATCGTATCGAATTATGTTATGCCCTATCAAACCCTTTGCATTGAGTAGGATATTACGCATAGCATTGTAGTCACTAGTGCTTATAAGTGAACCACCATTAGGATTACGACAGCTAAGACAATGTATCTTAGTTGCATCCTCTAGTAGACCATCTGCTTCTATGTCAAATACTATCATAGATTAACGACATTATCTTTTTGTGTGAAGGGTACATCCTCTGTAAGTATGGTTGTCTCAGGGTCATAGTATACTGCCCCTGCATTACCCAACCTAGCAAAAGGTCTGTTCTTATCCACGATAAAGTTAGTAGTGTTCTGCAATATTTCATCCTCTGATTCTACATCTCTGTCTATCTTTATACAGATAATTGCTTCTTCTTCAAGGGATGCAGCATACTTTGTCCTACCATCATCATTAACCTGTGATATAAATACCACACCAATGTTCAACTCCTTGGCTAGTTGTGCCATACGTGCACCCAGTGTTGTGAGTGTACTGGTAGCACCATCAACACCACTGCTAGACAGGTATGCAAGACGCTGTACGTGATCTACAAAAACATAATGTGCACCAAAGACAGTGGCTGCAGTACGTGTGTGGTCTAGTAGCTTGAGTGGATCATCGTGGCTCCGCATTTCAAACACAATGGTTCTGTTGTTCTCTGTGTCAGCAGCTATCTGCCCTGCACGTATCACCTCATCTAAGCTGACGTTGTTTGCTGCAGCATCATCGTTTGTTCTGACGTTACAGCCCAGGTGATATGTCGCCATTGCTCTATAGGTAGTCGATTTCATTTCTTCCATGTGAAGGAGTGCTACCCTAACACCATCAGTGCTTAGTAGGCCAGCCTCAAAGTAACGTATCACCTCAGTCTTACCCGTACCTCTGGGAGCTTTGATGAAGGTCAGTCCACCCTTAACCATACCCCTGATCTTACTGTCCAGACCTGAGTGACCTGTTGGTGTGTATGAGTATGGGTTCTCATTACGTATAGCTTCATCTACATCCTGACAGGTGATAAAGAAGTTATCAGGTGAATACTTCTGTGGCTTCATAGCTGCCCACATAAGTTCTTTACCGTCACCCTTAGTCAGGAAGTCATTGGCATCCTTGTGCTTGGACATAGGCACATAAAAGAATTTATCTGGCAGAACTGAGTATAACTTGTCAGCAGCACGTCTACCTGCATCATCTAGCTCACCTGCATAGATGATTGTCTCAAAAGACTTAAGGTAGTCTATGTTCTTCTGTAAGAACTTCTCACCAATAGATGCGCTGGGCAGTGACTTGACGGGAAACTTCTCACCAAGTATTTCATATAGACTTGCTGCATCAAACTCACCCTCAGTAAGGTACAGACGCTTGCTTGTACCCGCATTAAACTCAGGGCCAAACAGGTGAACCATACCTAAGCCTGTGTCCTTCACCCAGGTCTTAGACTTATCATTGAAAGCCCTATACTTGGTTGTGTGTGGATACTTGTAGGCATACCTAACAGGTTGCCCATCCTCACCCAACTGTATCTGAATACCATAGAGTTGACACACATCAGGCTTGATGCCCCGTATGCCCTCATAGGTTCCAGACTTTACGTTTACGTCCATTATGTTTATCCTTTGCTTCGCTGGATATTGATCCTTAGCCCAATCAAATGTGGACTTAGAACTGGGGTAGGAAGTACCACAACTGTGGCAGTAGCCGTACCCTTCATCGTTCCAATTAAATGCATCACTTGACCCACAGTCCTCAAAGGGACAAGCTAAATGTGGTGTGTCACCTTCTGCCATTCGTTTTACTCCTCTCCTTTCCTCTTTGTCTTTCATCATCTGTCATTTCACGTATGCCCACCTGTGTCAACCCCAAAAGAGACTGCCAAGAATTAGGGAAGAGGGAAAGCATAACTTCACTGATCTGTTGGGCTACAACTCTTGTCTCCTCTTGGGTATCATCCTTACACCTGAGTATACACATATCTGCAAATGCATCAAGGCTACCACTCCAGTACCATTCTGTAATGGTACTTTGTGGCAACACCATACGTGCTTGCTCTGGTGCTATCCCTGCGTCTATCATTTCTCTATACAGTATTATGCTCCTTCCGTTGTGCAACCATACTTTTGAGTTAACCAGGTTATCACCGATATGAGTTATCTGACTATCGCTACTCCCTTGCTTTTTATCTTCACTACGTCCACGCCAAACTTCAGGATCATAAAACTCAGGATCATTGTCCACATATCGCCTAGATATTTCATTCCACCTCAAAAACTTATGCTTAATAAGTTGCCTAGCTACAAAGATTGGAGCCTTGACATGGAACGAAGCAAAGCAGTGACCAAAGGGTGATGTGTGCCTGTGCTTGGCTAAATATTTGATAAGCTTAGTGTCTGTATCGTGTAGCACAGGCTGCATTACCCCATCTATTCCAACAAAACCAAGAGCCTCACGTTTCTTACCGAATGATACCCTGGCTGCATTGACTACTGTTAGGTCATCACCCATATGATCTATTAGGGTTGCTTTAATCATTTTAGTGTACCCTTTTAAAAACTTGGAAATCCCAAGCCTCAACGTATTCTTTTATTGTTTTAAAATTAGCTGGTTTTGAACCACCTTCTTCATAAATATCCCTCTGTAGATATTTAAGAATCTCATCTTCGGTATCAAACTCACGCCAGTCATAAGCTACTTCAAAGCAATCACCTTTTACACTATCAAACCAGTGGTCATCATATGTTGAACGTAGTACCCATGTCTTCTGATAGACCTTACGATGGTCAGTCTGCTTTATTTTAGTTGTTTTTTTCATATTCAAATAACTCCTTTTGCATTTTTGGTATGTTTACATAGTCTTCCCAACCCCATTTATGTTTTAAGTAGTTTATCACCCCCGTAAAAACTTCATCTGAGCAAGTATTACGTCCTAAGTTTGCAAACCTAGAACATATAACAACACTATCCTTGGCGTAGTTATACTCAAAACGATCTACTGACATAGCTAAGGGATGATTAGGTGTAAATATCCACTCAGGATTTAACTCTATATCAAACCAGTAACACTTACTGTTTTGTTTGATATAGAACATATCTATCAAATCTTTTAATGTCACACTAACTTCTTTTACTTTGTACTCAGGTGTACCAGATAATCTGGTAGGAGAGGGTCTGGATGCATTGAGACATATATTTTGATAGAGTTTTTTAAATGCTGGCTCATTCATTCCAGTTCCAATTCAATACACTGTAATGTTTCTGATGGATCATTTACTAAGACCCTTGCTCTACCTAGAGCACCACCACACAATGTTTTGTTATTAAATGTACCCAAGTGATGATAGTATATACCTTGATCTGGTACAAACTGCATCCAAATTAATATCCATACCACGTTCATTTTTTTCTATCTCCTATCAGTAAGTTTTCAAGATACTTTAATCTCTTCTCAAGGTCTTCTATTCTTTTCAGAAGCTGCTCTAACTGAAATTTATTATCATCAGGTAGCTTCATCCTCTGTCCCCCTTATGTTTCTGCTTACGTACTGGTTTAGGTTTCTTCTTGTCAGGTATCACCTGCTGTTTGTACTTAGGGTGTCCTAAATCCTTAGCCATAGGGTTTTTAATAAGGGATTTTATGTAGCTCTTCATTGTCTCTGTCTCCTATCCAAAGCAGACCTTGCTGTTTCCAAGGTAAACTTATTGTATGGGTTGAGACTTGCCACGTTCTTGTGTCCCGTTGCTGACTGTATTGCTAGTGCCTCTGCACCACCCAAGATCATTTCAATTATTGCAGTCTTCCTTAAGTCCCCCACTTGTAGCTCATCAGGTAGGCCTACAGCATCCTTTACTTGTTTTAGTTGGTGGGTCATCTGCATGACTGTTAGCGGTCTGTAGGCATTGTCCTGTGGTCTGTGGTGGGGTACTACCCATTCTTGGAACCCCCATGTATTCTCTTGCTGTTTGAGCATATCATTTAAGTTATCAGGGACAGGTAGCTCCACCTTAGCACCACGCTTGGTCTGCTTAATCTTTACCATTTGCTTATCTAGGTCTACGTTCTCCCACTTTAAACTTCTGATGTCGATTGGCCTCTGCGCCCACTCATAGGCCATCATCACAATCATTCCAATACTTGTCCAGTTCCCCCTTGTGAATGCCATGTCTAGGAACGACACAACCTGGTCATGTGTCCACACTACAGACCTTGGCTCACTTGTTCTCTTCCTAACCTTAGCCATTGGGTTCTTTGTTATGAGATCCCTAGCAACAAAGTAGTTCATCAACACAGAGAAAATCCTAGA
>Ga0070746_10000542_pt1 | contig 22472 bp, 31 predicted proteins | sample VirMetDEL_Mar_21_FD_77016 | JGI IMG/M metagenome (GOLD analysis project Ga0070746, IMG submission 77016) | Aqueous microbial communities from the Delaware River and Bay under freshwater to marine salinity gradient to study organic matter... | ecosystem: Environmental > Aquatic > Marine >...
ACATAAGCTCGTGTTTTTAAGTCCTATTAATGTACTGTATGAATATGATGTATTAACCTATCAAGAAATGATTTTACCATTTGCTCTGTCATCTTATGTTGTTTATAATAATTTAAAAATTATAGACAACGCAAAACAAAATTGCTCTAAACGATAATCCCTTTATCTAATATAAAAAACATGCATGTTTTTTGCAAAAAACACTGTACATATTGCTAAAAGTATAGTATAATATAACTATAAATTGATAAGGAGTTATAAAATGAATAAATTAGTAATCACAACACAATACATGGAAAACTATGGCTGTGCCAAAGACCCATACATGAAGTTTAAAGGTGGCAATACCTATGAGTTACCTAACTGCGGTGATCTCAACGAAAATGAGATTGCAACAATCGTTGCTCAAGTAAGACCTTACATTACTACAACTCTTATTGAGTCGAATGGTGGATGCGAGGAATACATTATTGATTTTAAAGTTGTAAGTCATTCAACTAAAACAGTCGAAGATTGGGAAACAATCACTGAGTTTTGTTTTGACCAATTCACTGGAGATGTGAATTTCATGAAAGTCACTGATAACCGTGAAGATGGTTGGATGAAAAAAGAAATCCTAGAAAGAACTGAAACATGGACTGGCGATATGTCAGATACAAAACGTGCTAACTACAAATCTGAGTACCTCATGGAAGATGGCGACATTGTCAATCAAAAAGAATTAGGTGAATGGATCGAACTGAATGCACCAGTTGAATCAGAAATAACAAGAGAAATAATATTTTAAAAAAAGGTGTACATACCTCTTACTTTATGGTACAATAACAGTATGAATATAATTTTTGACATAGACGGAACAATAGCAAATTGCGATCATAGGAGACACTTTGTGACTGATGGTAATAAAGATTGGAAATCATTTAGATCTCATACAAAATTTGATACACCTATACAGCATGTTTGTGATATGGCAAAACAACATGTAACTGATGGTGATACAGTCATGTTTGTATCAGCAAGAAATAATTCAGAAAGGGATATTACAGTAAAACAAATACAGGATTGGATTGGTATTGACCAACCAATACTATTCATGAGACCAGATGACGACTATAGGCCAGACGATGAATTCAAAAAAGATGTCCTTATGGTACTAAGAGATATCATCGATGGTAATCCAGACGTCGTCTATGATGATCGTAATAGGGTTGTCGACATGTGGAGAGCAAATGGTGTTAATTGTGTACAGGTAGTACCAAGAAATCAAGGAGACTTTTAATGAGGCCCGTTCGTCTAGTGGTTAGGACACATGGTTTTCATCCATGCAACAGGAGTTCGATTCTCCTACGGGCTACCAATTTAATATGAGTGAGAAATCAAGACAAAGACATAAAGAGACTGCAATGACTGTAGGCACTGGATTATTAGTAAACTATCCAGTGAATCTCTTTTTCTTGTGGCTTTTAATGGAAGTATTTTTTATTGATAATCCATTATTACTTGGAACAATAATCACAGCAGCTATGACAATCATTGCGTATACACGTGTATATTTAATCAGAAGATATTATGAGAAGGACTAGCAAAGGTCAAAAAACATGCATGTTTCTGCAAAAAAACTATGTACAAATTCTCTCTATATGGTATAATAGTAATATAATTTAATGATAAGGGGAAAATTATGAAAACACTAAAACAACAAATAACAGAAATCAGAACAATGTCTGAGTTAAATGATGTTATAAAAGCTATCAAAGCTCAAAGAAACGCAATAATTGCTCAAGATGCAGCAATTAAAAAAGCTACATTATGTGTAGGTCAAAAAGTTAAAGTTAATGGTTCAAAAAACTTTAACAAAGTTGGTATTATTGAAAAAATCAAAATCAAAAAAGCTGTCGTAAATATAGATGGTCAACTATGGAATTGTCCACTTACAATTTTGGAGTGTGCATAATGGAAAACTTAATACAATTTCCATTAACGGAAAAAAGAAAAAGCCAGCTTAATGCAGAACATAAGCAAAAAGCTAGAGATGAAATTAAAAAATTAACAGCATTAAAAAGGAGTAAATAATGGAAAGATTTGTACTAACAACTGAGATGTTTATCTACGCTGAAAATGAAGCTAAAGCAAAATCTCTAGCTAAATACATTGAAGGCAAACAAAGAAAGATGTATGATAATCAATGTCATGCTACAAGTTTAAACTGGTGCGACTTTGGTAGATTACCAAGTGACACTAACTTATTACAGGAGAATATGTAATGATAATGAATTTTGAACACATTGCAACAAGAACTCCATATAATTGTGATATGCATTTATCTGATAGAATAATGTGGGCTCTTGGATTTGAGAACTATGTCATAACAAAAATTATGAATAGATATAAAATTACTTGGTTTGATTTTGATTTTAATGGTGTAACTACATCTAACTATATTTTTAGAAGGAGAAAAACTAATGTCTAATACATTTGATGACGTAATAGCTACGCTTAAAGCTGAAAAAGAAAAATATGAATTTGAACAAAATGTAAAAAAAGTTTATAGTAGACCTAAATTAACTAAACAAGTTAAAAAAGCAGCTGCTCACTCACCAGGTCGCCTTGATTGTTTTAAAGATGAGAATAGAGCATATTCTAATAAAGAAGTAAGAACCTATTTAGACGGTACATCTTACTTTGAAACTTATAGTGCAATGAGAGGACAGGATAGTTATGAATAATGTTATGAGAAGAGTTATTGCATTACGAGAAGCTCGTGATAAAGCTCAAGATCCAGACTTTAAATTACTCTGGGATCAAAAGTTAAGAGAATTAATTAAACTTGCAGAAACAGGAGGTGTTACAAGTGAGTCAATACAGTGATAGAGTTGAAAAACAAAGACAAAAGATAGCAGCAGAGGACTGGGCGGCAAAGGTAAAAGCCATCCATGCACATTCGCTTAGTTCAATGTATTACGATACTAGACCAGAAGATACTGAAGATGGTAAAAGTGTCCTTGATGTAGAGTATAATTCTGGTAGAATAGAAAGAACTTTAGATAATGGCGAAAAATTTATTTTTACTGATTATGAACTAAAGGGCGATGAGCTTTTAAGTGCATTTAGTCAAAATAACACTGTACAATGATTTGTGTATATGGTATAATAAACTAATTATGGGAATGACAAATTTTTACATGGGATCTTTACGATACGGTCCAACAGGCAAACGAAGAAAAAAACATTTTTCTAGTAGTTCTAAATCTAAACCTATAGAGTTTAAACCAATGACTACTGAAGTATCTACACTTGATAAGCTAAGAGCTCAACAAGCTGTACAATACAAATCACTAATGGAAGAATACATGGAAAGCGGTAACTATCCAAAATCTAATACTAGTAAAAAAGAAACAATAAAATACACTGGAACATTGGTAAAAGGTATTGCAACAATGCATAAATCAAATGCAGTCCCAGTTATTTCACAACAAGAAGCTGAGGATATCAGCAAAATGAGAAGAGGATGAGTAAATTGTTAGCATTATTAGAAAATTTAGTAATTGGAATAATTAAAATTTTTGTTTATTCATTAATTCTATTTTGGATAATTGGCTTTATAATTAACTTAATATATTTTTTTAGAGGATAATTATGGAATATATAATACTAACTTTAATATTATCAATTTCAGCAGTGTTTGCTTATGGAAGCGCACACGTTGCTGAAGAACAAAGAAGAGGCGAATACATTCCATTCTTCTGGGAAAAAAAGACTAACAAAGTATTTGATAAATCAGATATTGAATACACAGATGGAGACAACACATAATGGATATAAGCGAAATCATGTCTAGGCTCGACGATATAGAAGCTAAAGTGGATACTCTTATTGCGAAAAAGCAAGAAGAAGAAAAAGAATTTGAACCAGAATATACATACGAATATTATTCATCATATACGAATGAAATTGGTGGTGAAAAAAGAAGAGCCGAAGTATGTAAAAGAGGCGATGGAGTTTGGTGTGTTGAAAAATATATCAATGATGACCTAATGGAATTATTGCCCTTACCTGGTAAAGCAGAAATATATGCAGAAAATGCTGCAGAGAATTTTGTAATACTAAATTAAGTTACATGACCAGGTCTCATCAACGCAACTCCTTATCACCCGCGGAGACTTGGTCAATTTAACAGTGTACATTTATTAAAAAGTATGGTATAATATAAATATGGAAAAATTAATAAACGATAATATTATAATAATTACAGCAATCGTCACATTACCTTTATGGGTGGCTTACATTGCACAATATTTTTAAGGAGAAATATGGCTAAAACAAAACGAAGAGGTCCAAGTCTAGATGATAAGTATTTAGGCCCTGAACCATTATTTACTGAAGAATCAAAATTCACAAAGAAGGCTTGGACAAAAGCTGCAAATTGGTATAATTATTACTATAAATCAAAAGATTATATGCCAACAACTTTACAATTTGCTGTAGATCATATGGGATATAATAAGAAAAAAATATCAATCTTAAAAAGACTTAAAGATTGGAAATATATGAAAGTAAATAAACCAATTAAGCTTTTATATCGAGGATGGAAGTATGATGATCAAACAATAGAAGATCTTAAAGCTTTTATCGAAGAAAAATATAAAGAAGCTCTAAAGGAAAAGAAAGTTGAAGAAGCAAAGAAAGCAAATGTTGTAGTTATTACTCCAGCAGAAAGAACTCGTAGAAAAGTAGTAGATACCATTTACCATGATTGGGATAGTACTATTGTTGAGGGTTGGTTTGATGGAGACTATACACAAAAATTTTCTGCATATAATAGATTTAAAATGCATGGATTAAAAGGTAATGCAATTAATATATTCAAAGGAATGATTGAAGAAGAATATAATAATATAAAAGATGCATACGATAAAACATGCGAACAATGTGTGGAAGCTTATTCACATATCTCTAAAGGAGATAAAAAGAAAATTATAAAACAGTTTGAAACTGTGTTTGAAGATTTAGAAAGATTAAGAACATCTTTTAAAGCAATAAGAACACCACGAACAAGAAAACCAAAGTCATCAGATGCTCAGGTAGTCAAACTTCAGTATTGTACTGAGGACATTGACGCCAAGCTTACTTCTATTAATCCAATCCTGATACCAGGAAAATCTAAGCTCTTCGTTTATAACAGAAAGAATAAGAAATTAATCCAATATGTCACTGAATCAACGGCAGGTTTCATGGTATCAGGAACATCTATTAAAAACTTTGATGAAAAGTTAAGTAAGCAAGCAACTATCAGAAAGCCTGATGATATATTACCACAGATACTCAATAAAACTGAACTTCAGATTGATAAAGTGTGGGATACTATTACAACGAAAATAACTAAACCAACAGGACGCATTAACGCCGACTGTATATTAATGAGGACTTTTTAATGTTATCAGTAGGAGATAAATTCCCTGCATTCTCACTGCAAGGAATTAATGAAAAAAATGAATTTGTGAGAGTAAATATATACGAAGGATACGAACCCTTGAAAAAAGATTGGTCAGTCATTTATTTTTATCCAAAAGACTTTACCTTTATCTGCCCAACAGAAATCGCAGGTATGGATATATTAACAGAACATGCAAATGTGGTTGGTATATCAGGTGATAATGAATTTTGTAAATTAGCTTGGAAAAAGGAAAATGAATTAATAGGTAATATTAATCATACTCTTGCAGCTGATTGCGGATTGGGATTATCAAATACTTTAGGTATTGTTAACGAAGAGGAAGGAGTTTGTTATAGAGCAACTTTTATCTTTGATAAAGATAGAACTATTCAACACGTATCTGTAAATGCTCTTGATACTGGCAGAAATGCACAAGAAGTATTAAGAACATTAAAAGGATTACAAGCAGGTGGTTTAACTGGCTGTGCATGGGACGAAGGTGATGAGTTTGTCGGGTGATCCAATAAAAGAAAAAATAATGACTAGAAAAAGATTCTCTACAGCAGTAGAAAATCTAGTCGCAAAAGGTAATACCACATATATTGATGCAGCAGCGTATGTGGTTGAACAAAGGGGATTAGATTATAAGAATCTAAAAAAACTTTTAACTGATTCTCTTAAGCAAAAAATTGAAGCAGAAGCATCAAGTTTAAATCTTATTCGTGCTAAGAAAGGTAATAAACTGCCAGTATGACTGATCCTTTTGAGTCCTATAAATTATATAACGCATTAAAGCTACACTTTGAGTCTGACTCTTATGATGCTTTAAAATATAACTTTAAGACTTCAGTAAAGGCAACATCATTCTTTAAGCGAAAAGATAAATACTTTTTTGCAAAGTTAGCTAAAACATATGAACGAGACTTAAAAGAGTTTTATATTGCTAACTTTAAAAACGATGTTAAGTATGTCGGTGATATGCTTAATGAAGGTGGCGAAAGATATTACCGTGACCATAAGAAAGTTATGGAAAGTCTTTCGTATCAATTTGAAAATGATATAAATAAACTAAATGATATGGATGTAGAGTTTGATTCTCTTTTAATAGCAGAAGAAAATAATCATCCATTAATTATTCGTCTTTGGATGCAAGAGGAAATACAATTAGAAACAATTGTAATCCTTGATTCATTGACAGGGTTTATAGAACGTGAAAATAAGAAGATAACTGATACAATTATTTGGCCAGATATCCATCGTAAGATCACAAAATATAAACCATTTGTAAAGTTCAATAAAGATAAATGTATAGATTTATTAAAAAAGACCTTTACAAAACCATAGAAGTATGGTATAATATAACTCTATATAATGCATAAAGTGGATAATTCAGTAATACAGTGTAAATACAGGAGAAATATATGTCACTAGAAAATCTAAAGAGCATGCGAGGCTCATCAATCGATAAACTCGTAAAAGCAGCAGAAGCTGTGTCCACCACTAAAACCGAAACAAAATCTTACGATGATGATAGGTTTTGGAAACCAACCAGAGATAAAGCAGGAAATGGTTATGCTGTGATTCGTTTCTTACCACAAAAAGAAGGTGAAGATCTTCCTTGGGTAAGATATTGGGATCATGGTTTTAAAGGTCCTACTGGTCTATGGTATATAGAAAACTCTTTAACCTCTATTAGCCAACCTGATCCAGTATCTGAACATAACTCAGTGCTCTGGAACTCTGGTAGAGATGAGGATAAAGCTATTGCAAGGGAAAGAAAAAGAAGACTACATTATGTAAGTAATGTGTTAGTTATTTCTGACCCAGCTAATCCACAAAATGAAGGAAAGGTATTTCTTTATCAATATGGTAAAAAGATCTTTGATAAAATTATGGATGTTATGCAACCACAATTCGCTGATGAAACTCCAGTAAATCCATTTGATTTCTGGGAAGGTGCTGATTTTAAATTAAAGATCAGAAAAGTAGAAGGTTGGGTAAACTATGATAAATCAGAATTCAGTACTCAGTCATCTCTTTTTGACGGTGATGAAGGAAGATTAAATGAAACATATGGTCAACTATATGCTTTACAAGATTTCCTAGATCCTAAAAACTATAAAACTTATGATGAGTTAAAAGCTAAATTAAATAAAGTACTTGGTGTAGATGCAGGTTTCTCAATGGATACTCCATCACCAGCTCCAGTAGCTGAGGCACCAACAATGCAAACAGCTGATACATCTTTTCCACCAGCAGATGATGGTGACGAGGATGATACTCTGAGCTATTTTGCTAGATTAGCAAAAGAAAGTTAAAATTCTTAGGAATTTGGAGGGAGTCGAAAGGCTCCCTTTTTTATCTGCTGTTATTAACAGATTCTTCTATTAGATCTTTATTGGTTTGAGAAATAACAATGGTGTCACCAGTTCTAATATTATCTCCACCTCTTTGACTTACAGCTAATGTATCTCCACCAGAAGCTTGAGGTAATTTTAATAAAGCATTTTCTGCTGATAAAGTGTTAACATATAAAGAAGCTAATGTAGGCATTGCTTGTGCATTTACATTTATTTCACTTGATATTTCATTTTGAGCATTTTGTAAATTAGTACTTAAACCTTCTATATCAGATTTATAATTTGCAATACCAGCAAGAGCTACATCTCCTAATGTACCACCTTCAAATGCTATTTGCATTTTTTGTGCTGCACCTAAAACAGAATCTCCGAATCTTTCCCAGGAATCTGATGCTGCATCAACACCTCTTGTTGAGGTTATATCAATCATGCTTTTGGTGAATTCGTTAAACGCAGTTAATGCATTATTATCATTTAATCCAATAATAGGTTTTATAGATTCAGCTATTTCATCAAATATACTTTTACCATCATCACCAAAAAAGAAATCTTTAATACCACCGCCAATATCAGTAATAGTACTAATTACACCACCGATACCTTCAAGGCCTAAAAATGCAGCTACACCAAGCCCTAAACCACTTAGGCCAAGACCTAATGCACCAAGAGAAGCTCCAGTTGCATCAATGGATGTTAATGAAGTAATACCCTCGGCCAAATTACCAAATAGAGTCTTCATAGAGCTACCATCAATTCCTAATGCTCCTCCAATTCTACCTACTCCATCAAATGCAACAAAGAATGCAGCTAAACTTGCTCCCATAGCTCCTATACCAGCTGCGGCCACAGCTGAACCTACGCCTCCAGTAAATAAAGCAAGTCCTGCTCCAGTTACCATAAAGACTCCTAGTGCTGCTAATGATTTAGTATTAAGTGCGCCAATAGAATCTTGGAAGTTTTTGACTAATGGTACCATCTGACTACCATCACCCATTTTACTTGATACATAACCACCAAGAGAAAATCCTGCAAAGAAACCACCAATACCTGTACCTAATGCAGTCATACCAGCAGCAATATCAAATGATCCTTTAGCACCAGCTAATTTACCAACAACTCCACCAGCACCAATTAATACCAAGAATTTTGCTAATCCCTCATCAGTGAATTCTTGTATTGCATCATCAAATCCTTTAACTGCATTTTTAATTCCACCAAAGTTTGAGCCTAAAGCATCAAGTGCTAAACTACCTAGAGCTAAACCACCAAAGAAACCACCAATACCTGCTCCCATTGCACTCATTCCAGTTGCAACTCCTGCTGCACCTCCTACGCCTTTAACTGCTCCAGCTAATCCACCAACTCCGAGTAATGCTACTAATGCAGCACCAGCTTCAGGTGATATATCTTGAACAATTGATGAGAATCCAGCTGCAGCTTCTTTTATTTTACTATATGATAAGTCAACATTTAATACATCAAGTGCATAATTACCGGCTGATAGACCACCAAAGAAACCTGGAATAGCAGCACCCATTAATGACATACCTAAAGCGGCTTTAGCAGGATTACCACTATAGCTTGCAGCTGCCATTATAGCACCTAATGCAACCCAACCTTCTGTTGGCATAGCAGTTATAATATCAGAAAATCCTAGTGCAGCTTCTTTTATTTTGCTAAAAGATAAATCAACGTCTAAAGCTTTAAGGCCATAATCTCCAGCAGCCATTGCTCCAAAGAATGCGGGTATTGCAGCACCCATTAGTGCTATACCCATTGCTCCTTTACCAAGGCCACCAAGAGCTAATCCTAATCCACCGAGAAGTCCTCCTCCTCCGCCTGAACTATCACCCTTTGCATTGCTTGATTTACCAGCACTTACTGCTATATCTTGTAATGAATCGCGTATTTCTTCAAAAATTGTTAGACGTTCTTTTTCTTTTTCTTCTCCTTGAAGCGATTGAGAATTTATCATATCCTGGAAGTTTTCAAAACCAAAGACAGTGCGTGCTTGAAAGTCATTCATAACCTTCTGCATGTTTTTAATTTCTAATAGATGTCTGCGAGTATTTCTACCGTCAACTTCTATTTTTTTAGTTGATTTATTATTCGCTTCCATTAAAGCGATTAAATCACCTATTCCTTTTTGTCCTAAAGGTTTTTTATCTTCCGCCATTTAATTAGTTTCCTATTTACCGCCGAAAGCTCTTCCAGCTTCTGATATACCAAATGCACCAAGTGTTATAACCACAAATGATGTATAAATTGTATCAGAGATAACTAAGTCTTGTCCCATAAATGCTGTAATTAAATCACACACTCCAAAAACAACCATTAAGAAAAATGATATAAAGCCAATAATAGCTTTTTCATTTACATCATTATCATCTAAAAAGATGTCCTTCCATGTTCTTTTAGGTGGTGCAAGTCTTTTCTTTGCTTCTGCTGCTTCAAGTTGCATTTCCTTAATAGTATCTTCAGCCTGATCAAGTTTATCGATCAAACCCATATACTTATCTAAATCTATTTCAACTTCGTTACGACTATTGTCTTGTCCTTCAGCCATTATCTTCTCCTATTCTGTTGTCGTTTCATATTTTGTATTCGTTCATTTTCTTGTTGTATATGATCTTGTAAAAGAGCCAAATAAATTTCTCTCTCCCAAGGAATCATATCCTCTATTTCAGTTAAACTATACTTGTGATGTTGCACTAACGCAAAGTTTGTCTGATAATAGTTCTTCAGACTTTCATGCGATAGGCTTAAGTAAAAAAATTATTAAGCCCCTTTAATTCAATTGAATTATTTTCATTACATTTAGTGCAGGTTACATCTGCTTTATAGTATACTGACGGAGCATCCTGAAAAAAGGATTGTACCCTTTTAAATTGTTCTCCGCTAAGACTTTCAATAAAAGATGTTAATTCTTCTTTAGTCTCATTCTTAGCATCATATACATTATCATTATCAAATATAGTATCAATACTATCAATAATAAGCGACATTACAACATCAACTGCATTAGTATCATCATTAATATTTAAATTACTGACACTTTCCATTGATGGATAGTTTAAAGTAACTCCAACTCCTGTATTTTCATCAAGAATAAGAGTTCTTTCTTGCTCTTTATTAATAATTTCAATATCATCAATATTAATTTGTAAAGGTGTAATACCTCCACATTCTTCATTTAAGCATTTGGTCTGTAGATTAATTACTTCTCCAACAGACTTAGCTCTTAATTGTAAGAATAAATATTCAATGTCAAATGATGTTAATTTAGATAAATCTTCTATACCATAACATGACATTATAATATTTCTTACAGCTTCAGATATTTGTTTTACATCTTGAGACTCTAAAGCAACCATCAAGATTTTTTCTTCTTTGACCAAAAAAGGTCTCATATTTAATTCTTCTCCAGTAGAAGGTAAAACTATCTTATACTGAGGAACATTCAATTTGGGTAATCCCATTTTTTTCTCCTATTTTATAAACCAATAATTCTTGCAGCCTGACGAATAGCACTACCTGTACTACTTAGTGGTCCTTCAGGTACAAAATTATCATAACTTAAAGTCACGTTTAATTCTTGTACAGTACTTTCACTACTGTTATCAAGTTCTATAGCCGATATTGTTGTAGGAAAAGCATTTTCTAATCTTACACCATACACCGGCACATTCTTTTCATTGAGCTGTTGTATTACAACATCAGTTGAAAAATCTTTCTTATAACCTATTTTATAACTTTCCATATTAATAATTGATTGTTGCCAATTATCAAACATTACTTTTATATAATAATCGTTTGTTAGTAAAAACTTTAAACCAACATCTTCGTTTATAACAGTATATGGAATAGGTACTTGTTGTTTATGAGCAATATAATCTATTGTTGATATTTGTCTGCCTGGTAATTGAGCACTTTGACATAATAATGAAATATCTCTTGGATCATTTATAAAAGCTTTTGGATCAAAATTACCAGATATTGCACTACCAACTAATGATTCTAAATTTAAATTTAATAATGATTGTTTAGGTGGAGTAAAGATTACATTAAATCTATTGGCTTTTGCAAGTCCACCTCTTTTACTAATAGATGCTTTTAAATTGTCTATACTCATTAACTTCTCGCAATTTTAAGACTTTCTTGCCATATTGCAGTCTTACTCTTTTTCTTAAATTGTTCTATTGGTAAAAATATAGCAATCTCCCAATCCGTCATTGGTACACGAGAAAATCTCGATGCTACATGATTACCTAAATAATGTTTAAAACAAGGTTTAAATTCTTTATATTTTCTTACACCTTGTAATAAATTATATCGTAATTTTGTTAACCTTGTGTTATCCTTTATATTATTTGGCGCTAAAGCCATTAGATCATCAAGGAATCTTGCACGAACATTATAATTTAAATAGTGTAAATTAAGTCCATAAAAACCACCTGGTGCAGGATCAATCATTATTGTCAGAGGGAATCTATCATAATATGGTAATGTTTCTTTATGTTTTGGATTATAAAAATACATATACATATTACCACGAATCTCTCGTGATGTTCTGTCCAAAGCATCATCCTTTAGTAGATTTTGTCTACTTGGCATTTGTAATTCCTGGACTTTATCCTGAAACCATTTGCGTGACCTGGCTGTTCTAGCAGTAACTCCAGCTCTTTGTGCTTGTGCTTGTAATGTATCAAATAGCGATGCCATATAACTATTTATATAGATCTTATAGTACTTTGATGCCGAGATTCTTTAAAGTTTCTTCTGTCCATACCTGGAATTTCCATCCATTATGTTCAGCAAACTTATTGGCAGCTTCCCATTTATCATTGTTTTTGATATAGGTTAACTGTTCATTGATAAACTTTTTAGTCTTACGCGACCTAGGTTTAGGTGGTTGTGTTTCTTTTTTAGGTTTAATTTCTATGAGATATGTCTTTTTATTATCCATTTGAATTAATAAATCAACATAATATCTATGAAGTTTCTTATCAACAGACGACACGTATGGTACTACGACCTCTTCTGAGTTCCAAAGTTTTACCTTTGGATTATTTTCACACCATCTAAATGCATTACGTTCCCATAAAGAACGATATATTACTTTTTTAGCGTCACCAGCATACTTATCTGGGTTTTTAATTGTATATCTACCTTTGTAACTCATATAAATAACCTATATAGTTTATTTTATTTATACAGGAAAAAAGAATGAGTTTAATAACATTTCCACAAGAATTAGGAAAATATGCTAAAGAAGGCCATGCACACATGCGTTTTTCAATTAATGAACTTGTTGGAAATACCAGAGAAGAGGTACATGTAATACACACTTATATGCCAATTGGCGTTTCAGTAGGCGATGGACAAAGTTATACTAATTTAGAAACAGGTATTACAGGTAAAGGTTTTGATATTATTGCAGGTAAAGTAGGATTGGGTGGCCAAGGTTCAGCAAATTTTACACAGCAAGATCTATTAGTTGGAGGATCTGAAACATTAGGCAAATTTGGATCTGAAATAGATAGTTTAACAAGTGGCTTTTTTAATACTGAAACGACAAGAAGATTAGGATTGTTATCACAAGGCGTTGCATTAAATCCTAATACAGTAGTAGCATACGAAGGTCCACAAATAAGAACATTTCAGTTTAACTTTAAATTAATTGCTGAGTCAGCAAAAGAACAAATAATTGCAAAAGACATAGTTGATCTTTTTCGTACATACATGTATCCCGAAGAATTAGGAGAATTAGCTTTACAATATCCAGCATTATTTAAAATTAGTTTTTATAATGGAGAAGATTTAAATTTACATATGCCAAAAATTGCACCATGCTTTTTACAAACCATGAATACTAATTATAATCCAACTGGTAATAGTTATCATGTAGATGGATCTCCAGTCGAAATTGATTTAGAATTACAATTTACTGAAACAGAAGTACTTACTAGAAATGATTTATATGGTGATGGATTTGAAGGTAAAGATCCTAGAAAGAATTTATCAGCAGAAGCAAACGAGGAGCTTAATAATGAAATTCAAAACGATGGTTCAATTGCAGCTCAAGCTGAAACTGAAGGAGGTAATGGATAATGTCATTTTTTAAACAGTTTCCAAAAGTAGAATATGACTTTAATCGTATGGGCATTAAGCAAAATATGATTGATTTATTTAGATCTGTTAGACCATTACCTACATTTTTAGATAATTATTCTGCGTATAAGTTTTATGAAATAAAAAATGGAGAAAGACCTGATATTGTATCAAAAAGGTTATATGGCATATCCGATTTTTATTGGACATTTTTTGTAATCAATGATTTTCTTCATGATGGATATAGAGCTTGGCCAATGAGTCAAGAAGATTTAGATGCATATCTCAATAAAGAATATGAAGGATATGTTATTGAAACACATCCAGAAATAGTTAGAACTGGTGATAATATTATAACAGAATTTAAAAATAGTATTGCTGGGCGATTTACATTAGGCGAAGAAATACGAGGTGCAACATCTGGTGCAACTGGTACACTTACTAAAAAACACATTGATATGAATCAATTAATTATTCAAAATGTTACTGGTACATTTGTTGGTGATCCAGATGCTAACCCTAATGTTACTGAATTAATTGTAGGTCAAACATCTGAAGATAGTGTTTCAACATATCAAGTATGGAAATTTGCAGATGCTCCATATTATTATTATGATGAAAATGCTGGTACAGGAGCAGTACAAAAAATTATACTTACAAATGGTGGATCTAATTATACATCAGTACCTACAGTCACATTTCAAGGCGATGGTAATATATCACCTACTGCTACTGCAACCATATCTGGTGGAAAAGTAACAGCTATTACTATTAATAGTAAAGGAAGCGGCCACTCAACTCTTAATGTAACAATTACTGGCGGTGGAGGAAGTGGAGCAACAGCCAGAGCAGTATTATATCCTGATGAAAAAAGACCAGTATCAAGTGCATCACATTTTTCTGAAGATTCAATTGGTGGAGTTGCAAGAAGTGATCTTGCATATGTAACATATCGTGATCATGAATTTCATTTAAATGAAGAAAGATCTAAAATAAGATATGTTGATCCTAATTATATCGCACAATTTGTAGATAATTTTAAAAGTACAATAAATGAGTAACTATAATTTACACACACCAAATACTTCTAAAGCGACTGTTTATAAACTAAATGCAGTTGATTTATATACTAATTTAAATAGTGAATCACAATATATACAATTAAGAAATAGTGTTACAAATATTGTAATTAAAGAAAGTTTATTTACTAATGGAATTACAGCGGATATTGGAATCAGCGATGGCCAAAGTATTTTAGAAGCATTTAAGTTAGGTGGAAATGAAAAAATAATATTGCATATTTCTAGAAGTGAAGTCACTGGAGAAACAAAAGAATATAAAATTACGTTATATGTCGCCGAAATTAATAACTATTCAAGAACTAGAATTGGTGTACAAAATTATAATTTAAAATGTGTTTCCGAATATTTATATGCAAATCAATTAATTACCCTTACTCGTTCCTTTGAAGGTTCTTATGGTAATATTATAAAAGATATATGTAAAACAAATCTTAAAATATCAAACGATAAATTAGACATTAGTACTTCTACTGGAGTTGCAAAAGGAATCTTTCCAAGAATTAAACCACTTAGTGCAATACAATGGTTATTACAAAATTGTGTAGATGATGGTACTCCTTTCTTTTTTTATGAAACAATACAGGGTAAAGTAAAATTAAAATCATATAAAGAATTATTAGATCAAGGTGTATATGCAAAATATAATAATCATCCATTTACTAAAAAGAGTTTAGCAAAAACAGATAAACCAGTAGATGCTTTTAATGAAGAGCTTAGAAAAATACGAAGTTTATCTTCAGATTTAAATATATCAAAATACAAATCAGCATCTGAAGGTGTATTTGGTTCTCAATCATTAAATATTGATATTGCAACAAAAACAAAGCCAACTGTTGAGTATACATTTATTGATGAAGAAAAGAAAAAATTAAATCCATTTAAATCATTTTCAAATAATTTAAAATTTTTAGATCGCCTTATTACAGATCATAAAAAAGGAAAAAATTATTTTATTTCTAAAAATAGTTTAGCTTATGGAGATAATCTAAAAAATTATCATAATGATTTTGGTCAAAATAACTTAGAGTCATCAAGTAGATTATATAATTTAAATGCATTAACTAAAGATATTACGGTTGCAGGAGATTTTGATTTAGAATTAGGATCAATTATAGATTTATATATTATAAGAGCTGGTGCACAAGGTAAAGAAATACCAAAAGACTTATATCTATCTGGTAATTATTTAGTCACAGGAAAGATTCATACATTTACAAAAGAAGGTTATTTTATTAAATTAAAAATTAAAAAAGATTCTTTTATTGAAAGTGCAGATGATATATTAAAAATAACAAGGAATAATAATGAGAGCTGATATGTATATAGGCAGTGAATTTGTTTGGTTTACAGGACAAATTGAAGATATTAATGATCCTAAAAAAATAAATCGCGTAAAGGTACGATGCTTTGGATTTTATGATGATTCTGTTAGTGTTGATAACTTACCTTGGGCCACTGTTATTATGCCAACAACATCTGCATCATACAAAGGTATAGGTTCCAACCATGAACTTGTTGTTGGTTCTTGGGTTGTAGGTTTCTTTAGAGATGGTCCTAGCGCGCAAGATCCTATTATAATGGGTTCTATTGCAACTCAAACTAATGGTACAATTGATATACCAACTGAAGCGCAATTAAATCCACCTACAAATAAAGTACATAAAACAGAAGGTGGTCATTTAATTGAATATGATAATACTGATGGTTCAAAAAGAATTAATATACAACATGCTTCTGGTACAACAATTAATATAAACAATGATGGAACAGTAGAGATTAATGCGATAAATGATATTGTCAATATTGATGGTAATACAACAATCACTGGTACATTACATGTTACTGGTGCACAGACGAATGATTCAACAATTATAGCACAAGGCGAAATTACTGGTAATGAAATACCATTATCAACACATAAACATGAAGGTTCACCGACAGCAGGATCTGGCCCACAATCAGACACTGGAGAGCCAAAAGCTTAAATAAAAGAGTATAAATAGATATATGGCAAGTTTAATTACATCAGATAAATCAATTACAGGTGATATATCCAAGGCAAAGGTTGTTTCAAAAAAGAACCCTTGGAGAGATTTAGATTTATCTTTAAAGATACATCCAATACGAAAAGATATTATACCTTTAAGAGATGATGTAGCAATTAAGAATGCTGTAAAGAATTTATTAATAAGTAATTTTTATGATAGACCTTTTGCACCAGATAAGGGTGCAAACTTAAAAGGTTTACTTTTTGAACCAAATGATCCAATTACACGAATTTCTATGAGAGAACAAATTCGTGCAGTGATAAAAAAATATGAACCTCGTGTTGCTGTTCAAAAAATTGATATTAGCGATACAAATAATGAAAATGGTTATAGAATTGTAGTATCATTTCGTATAAAAGAATATGATACAGCAGAAAGTGTTGAAATCGTATTAAGAAGGTTAAGATAAAATGGCAAGTAATTTAAATGTAACAGAACTCGATTTTGCTGATATAAAGCAAAATCTTAAAAACTTTTTAAAACAACAAAATGAGTTTAATGATTATGATTTTGAAGGCTCAGGTTTAAGTGTTTTATTAGATGTATTAGCTTATAATACTCATTATAATGCTTTAAATGCTCATTACTCATTAAATGAATCATTCCTAGATTCTGCTCAAATAAGAGGAAACGTAGTCACAAGAGCAAAGCTCTTAGGTTATGTTCCAAGATCAGTATTAGCACCAAGAGCACAAGTTAATTTAGTTGTTGACGTATCTGGAGAAGTTGGAGTAAAGCCATCAGTGCTTTCTTTACCAAGAGGAACAAAACTCAATACAGTTGTTGAAGGAGAAGAGTTTCAATATGTAGTCTTAGAAACACAACAAGCAAATTTAGTAGGTAATACTTATACATTCTCAAATGCAGTAATCGCAGAAGGTACTGTCAGAACACTTAAGTATAGAGTTGATAATGATATTGAGAATCAGAAATTTCAACTCTCTGATCTTAATGCAGATACATCTTCACTAAGAGTTCGTGTTCAAGAAAATGAAGAATCAACAGGATTTGACATTTATACAAAATTTGAATCACTTAAAAATGTAGATGCTTCAAGTAAAGTTTATTATTTACAAGAAAATGCATCGGAATATTATGAAGTATTTTTTGGTGATGGTGTAACAGGATTTAAACCATCAAATAATAATGTAGTCACTCTTGATTATATTATTACTGAAGGTGTAGAAAGCAATGGTGCAAATACATTCTCAATGGTAGATAATATTGGTGGATTTAGTAACATTACAGTAACTACAGCCGTTAATGCTTCAGGTGGTGCTGATCAAGAGACACTAGAATCAATACGATTTAATGCACCTCTTACATTTACAACTCAAAATAGAGCTGTTACATCAGAAGATTATGCTGCAATTATTAAAAAAGAATTTAGTAATATCGATTCAATATCAACATGGGGTGGAGAAGATAATGATCCACCAGACTATGGTAGAGTTTATATTGCAATTAAACCTTTATTGTCAGAAACATTATCTGCAGCTGAGAAAACAGATATCACGGGTGCTATACTAAAAGGTAAGAATGTTGTATCAATCACACCACAAATTGTCAATCCAAACTTTACATATTTAGAATTAGATACATTCTTCAAATATAATCCAAACTTAACTGATAGGTCTTCAGTTGAATTACAATCAGTAGTAAGAGATACTATTTCAGATTATAATTTTAATAACCTTAATAAATTTGATGGTGTATTTAGACATTCACAATTAACACGAGCAATTGATTCATCAGATCCTGCAGTGTTAAATACTGTTGTGAGACCAAGAATGTTTCAATATATTACACCAACAGTAGATACAAATAATAATGTAGAATTACAAAATCATATTAAAACATTTGTTGCTCCTTTTTATCAATCTGGTCAATCAACAAAATTCATTTTAACATCAACTCCATTTGGTTTAGCAACTGCACCATCAACAGAACATTTCTTTGGTGATGAACCAATTGCTGGTTCTTCAAATCGTAAAGTTATTATATATAAAGTTGTTAGCCAACAAAACGTAACAGTCATTAGTGATGCTGGTTTAATTGAACCAGAACTTGGTAAAATTACATTAAATAACTTTAGACCAAATGATACAACAAAGATACGAATTACACTAATACCTAATTCATTAGACCTAGCACCAAAAAGAGATCAATTAATTTCAATTGATAACGCATTTGTAACCATTACACCACAAATTGATACAATTGCAGTTGCAGGTTCTTCTGGTTCAATTACATACACAACAACACCGAGATTTAAATAATGTCTCATAAAACTTCTTTAACACCAGGTATTGTAGAGGTTGAAAATTCAACACTACATGAGACGAAAGAAGATATTCGTCTTGATCAATTAATACCTTCTGATATTTTAGAAGATCGTGCACAACTAAAAGCATTCCTTGAAGCTTATTATACGTTCATGAATATGGACGAATTTATATATCAAGAGACTGAAACCTTTAATGATGTTGTATTGGATAATATTGCAAGATTTAGAATACCAGATCCAAATAACGAAAACAATAGATTCTTTACAGATGAAACAGGAGCTGATTCAACACTTGTTCTTACAGCACCAGATGGCACAACAACTACTATAGATTTAACAGATATTAATGTTTCAATTACAAATGGTAATGAATTACCTGGTTCACTTGCAGAAGTAACATCAGAGGTTGGTAAAACTTTTGCTGTTTTAAGTTTAAACGGATATAATGGTTATACTGCAACACTTACAACAATAGTTAAATACTGGGTAGGTCCAGGACCATCGTGGGTAATGAATAGTATTGAAGCCGCGATGGATATTGACCGAAATGAAACTAATTATTTAGAATTAATGCAAAAAGAAATTGCTGCAGCCATTCCAAGAGATGTAACTGTAAATAAAAGAAATCTTTATAAGCGTATAATTGACTTCTATAAAATACGAGGTTCAGCTGATAGTATTGAGATCTTTTTTAGATTACTCTTTAATGAACCTGTAGAAGTTGAATTCCCTTACAATGAAACTCTTGTACCATCATCTGGTGATTGGGACCAACCAGCAGATGTATCAGCTACAGTCAATGGTGCAGTTACAAATAGTACAACAGTGGTTATTGATACAGCTGATGAGAATATTAGGCTTTCATCTAAATTAGTTGTTGATGGCCTTTATACAAAAGTAGACGATATTCGTGTATCAGGTATTAGTGGTACAACAATTACACTTTCAGATCCAGTTACACTATCAAATAATCAAACAATTACATTTATACCAAGAGGAACTTATTTAGATAACAAAGGATTCCTATCATACAATATTAAGTTACAAGATAGTTTACGATATCAAAAATTTAGTTATTTAATTAAAACTGGTAAAAACTTATCTGATTGGGAATATGCATATGATAAATTAGTACATCCAGCTGGGTTTATCTATTTTGCAGAAATATTAATTTTCTTAGAATTAGTTGATGCAACATTAACTGCTGCTTTAAATAAAGCATCAATGCCTGGTACTCAACCTGGTGTTATTGGTCCAGAAGATATTCCACTATTGGTGGAAATGTTTGCTTCTACATTCTTACCAAGCACAGAAGCTAAAATACATAAAACAGGTACATTATCACTTTCATTAAAGAATGGAGTAATTAGTTCTATTACAATAACAGACGGAGGAAGTGGATATACAGTACCTCCAAATGTTGTTCCAGCGGATTCAGGTACACCAGCTGGAGTAGACGATACAGCAGTATTAGTTGCTAATCTTGGAGCAGGAGATGTAACAAGTATTTCAATTACAAATGGTGGTGAAGGATATAATATTCCTACACTTATAATTGCTCCTCCAACAAGAATAGTATTTGATGGATCTGAGTTTGGATTAGGTCAAACAGTTGATGACGTTTCAGATACTATTAAACTTCAAACAGCTGAGGTTTCTGCTTTGCCAATTGGCTCTGTAGTTACATATGATTCAGGACTTAATTCAGCAATTGGTGGTCTTGTTACTGGACAACAATATAGGATTTTAGCAACACCAACGTCAACATCAATTCAATTAGAAGATCATATTAATTTCCCAGGTATTGCAATACAATTTAGTTCTGCTGGTGGTGGAACAGATCATGGCTTTACTGGTGAAACCGCAACTGCAACTGCCAGTAAGACTGATGGATTATTAGAGAGTGTTACGATTGTAGAACCTGGATTTGGATATACATCTGCACCAGCAATTACATTTAGTGGTATTGAACAATCAACTGGTAGTGGAGTAAATCCTTCAGTCACAATTGGAATTGATTCAGATGGAAGATTAGATGTTGATAATATTACAATTAATTCTGAGGGTGGTGGTTGGACAGCATTATTTGCTACAGTAGCTGCAAATCCAAATGCAACATCAATTGCATCTATTTCATTAGCAGGTTTAGCAGATAAAATATATACAACTGCACCAACAATTGTATTTCCTGTACCACAGTCAAAAGATGCTGATGGTAATTTATTAAGTTCAAATGTAACTGCAACAGCTGAATTTACACTTGATTCTGAAGGAGAAATAACTGGAGTAAATATAACCAATATAGGTTTAGGTTATATTGATGATCCTATTGTACGACTTGGTAGTGCAGTAAGTAATGAGCAAAGAGTAAAAGATGAAAAAGAAACTTTAATTTTATCTTTAAATCATACAAACACTATTCCTACTCTTGGTAGACAAATAAATCCAACACAAAGCTCAGGTTCATTAAGAGGATATACATTATACGATAATCAAAGATTTGATACAGCAATTGATTCATTAGATGCATCATCTAATCCGGATTTAACAATCTCTCAACAAACTCCAGTTGCTGATAGATTTTTACCAGAGCATTTAGTAACATTAAAAAATCCATCATTTAGAACTATAATAAATAATGGATATAAACAAAGAAAAGGCACGGACAACTTTTTTACAAGTGCTAGACTTTATAATACAAACCAAACAATTGAGTTTTTAGGTACAAATGAAATACAAACTATCGACTCAACTATTATAAATAACTATAATACGAACACATTCGTACATATTGAAGAATAAAGGAAAACAATTATGGCAGCAATAGTAACATCAAATTTTAGAGTTCTAAATGCAAATAACTTTAAGGAAGATGTAGCAAATAACGTAGTGTATGTCTCTATTGGTAAATCAGATGTATGGTCTTTAACGACATCTGATACAACAGATACTACACCTTTTACACCACATGATCATTTAGATGCTTTAGGCGAAGCAAGAGCTAACCTAATGAGTTTAAAGAAAATCGCATCAAGTGATCTTTCACACGTTATTCCAAGATATACTTGGACATCAGGTAACAGTTATGTAGCATGGGATTCAGACGACGCATCAATTTTCGATAAGGCATTTTATGTTGTCACATCAGAG
>Ga0070746_10000544_pt1 | contig 22436 bp, 11 predicted proteins | sample VirMetDEL_Mar_21_FD_77016 | JGI IMG/M metagenome (GOLD analysis project Ga0070746, IMG submission 77016) | Aqueous microbial communities from the Delaware River and Bay under freshwater to marine salinity gradient to study organic matter... | ecosystem: Environmental > Aquatic > Marine >...
ATACCCGTCGTACCTGTACTTCCTGAAGTACCACTAGTTCCGGCTTGACCCGAAGTACCAGCAACCCCATTAGTTCCTGAAGTACCTGATGTACCTGATGTACCCGGGGAAGTACCACTTGTACCACTTAAACCATTTGTACCCGATGTACCTGTAGTACCTGAAGTTCTTGAAACTCCTGAAGTACCTGCTGTACCACTTGTACCTGAGGTACCTGGGGAAGCTCCACTAGTACCACTTAAACCATTTGTACCTGATGTACCACCAGTACCTGAAGTTCTACTTGCACCATTAGTACCTGATGTACCTGATGTACCTGAAGTTTTAGAGGCGCCTGAAAGCCCATCTATACCAGTTGTACCTGTACTTCCTGAAGTACCACTAGTTCCGGCTTGACCCGAAGTACCAGCAACCCCATTAGTTCCTGAAGTACCTGAGGTGCCTGAGGTGCCTGGAGAAGTACCACTTGTACCACTTAAACCATTTGTACCTGATGTACCTGTTGTTCCAGAAGTTCTTGAAACTCCTGAAGTACCTGCTGTACCGGATGTTCCAGATGTGCCCGGAGATGCACCACTTGTACCACTTAAACCATTTGTACCTGATGTACCACCAGTACCTGAAGTACGACTTTCACCTGATGTTCCAGTGGTACCAGAAGTACCTGATGTTTTTGATGAACCTGAAAGTCCATCTATACCTGTAGTTCCGGTTGAACCTGAAGTGCCTGAAGTACCAGATGTGCCTGCATTTCCTGATGTACCTGAACTTCCTGTAGTACCTGAAGTACCACTTAAGCCTGAAGTTCCACTAGCTCCCGTAGTACCTGAGGTTGCACTTTCTCCTGCTAACCCATCTATACCACTAGTACCAGTTGAACCACTTGTTCCTGATGTACCTGCAGTTCCAGATGAACCTGAAGTACCTGCAACACCTGAAGTACCATTTTCTCCCACTGTACCTGATGTACCAGTAGAACCTGAGGTGCCTGATGTTTTAGAAGCACCTGATAAACCGTCTATACCCGTTGTACCCGTTGAACCACTTGTACCTGAAGTACCTGCGGTGCCTGATTCTCCTGATGTTCCTGAGGTGCCACTAATACCACTTGTGCCTGATTCTCCTACAGTACCTGATGTACCTGTTGAACCTGAAGTAGCACTCCCACCTGAAAGTCCATCTATACCTGATGTACCTGTTGAACCACTTGTACCTGATGTACCAGTTGTTCCTGATGTGCCTGATGTTCCTGAAGTACCTGATTCCCCTGAAGTACCATTTTCTCCCACAGTACCTGAAGTACCTGTTGAACCTGATGTTGCGCTTCCTCCTGCTAATCCACTTATACCACTAGTTCCTGTTGAGCCTGAGGTGCCTGATGTACCTGCAGAACCACTTGTACCTGATGTGCCCGATTCTCCTGAAGTGCCTGATTCTCCTATTGTACCTGAGGTACCAGTAGAACCTGAAGTACCGGATGTTTTAGAAGCTCCTGATAAACCGTCTATACCACTAGTTCCTGTTGAACCTGAAGTCCCTGATGTACCAGTTGTTCCTGATGTACCGGATGTTCCTGAAGTACCTGCAACACCTGATGTGCCATTTTCTCCTACTGTACCTGAAGTACCTGTTGAACCTGATGTTCCTGATGTTTTTGATAAACCCGAAAGTCCATCTATACCTGATGTACCCGTGCTTCCTGAGGTGCCTGATGTACCTGCAGAACCACTTGTACCTGATGTGCCTGATTCTCCTGAGGTACCGCTTTCTCCTATAGTACCTGATGTACCCGTACTTCCTGAGGTGCCTGAAGTTTTAGAGGTACCTGATAAACCATCTATACCACTTGTACCAGTACTTCCTGAGGTACCTGCAGTACCTGATGTTCCTGATGTTCCTGAAGTACCATGAGTACCTGATTCTCCTGAAGTACCATTGGTTCCGGTTGAACCTGATGTACCTGAAGTTGCGCTTCCTCCTGCTAATCCACTTATACCACTAGTTCCTGTTGAGCCTGAGGTGCCTGAGGTACCTGCAGAACCACTTGTACCTGATGTGCCTGATTCTCCTGAGGTACCGCTTTCTCCAATTGTACCCGAAGTACCTGTTGAACCTGAAGTACCTGATGTTTTAGAGGCACCTGATAAACCGTCTATACCTGATGTACCTGTTGAACCACTAGTTCCAGAAGTTCCTGATGTACCTGCAGAACCACTTGTACCTGAAGTACCTGATTCTCCTGAGGTGCCACTTTCTCCTACAGTACCTGATGTACCTGTAGAACCAGATGTTGCACTTCCACCTGCTAATCCATTTATACCACTTGTACCCGTGCTTCCTGAAGTACCAGATGTACCTGATGTATTAGATTCTCCTGAAGAACCTGATGTGCCTGATTCTCCTGAGGTACCGTTTGTACCTGTAATACCTGAAGTACCATTTGAACCTGAACTACCGCTTTCTCCTGAAAGTCCATCTATACCTGAAGTACCATTTGAGCCTGATGTACCTGATGTACCCGATGTGCCTGAAGTACCGTGAGAACCTCCAGATGTTCCTGAAGTTCCACTAACACCACTTGTACCTGAAAGACCATTAGTACCTGAGGTACCTGTTGAACCTGAAGTGCCTGATAAACCTGATGTACCCGATGTGCCTGATGTGCCTGTTTGTCCTGATGTACCTGTTGAACCACTAGTTCCATCGTTACCTGAAGAACCCGAGGCACCTGAAGTACCTGAAGTACCTGAAGTACCACCTGAGGTACCTGATGTACCACTTGAACCTGTGGATGCACTAGCACCACTTGAACCTGAAGAACCAGCACCACTAGCAGAAACTATTGTAGATATAACTCTACCATCATCATCAACAGCTAAAGCTCTAGGAGCAGAACCAGAAGGTACACTCAATAAAAACAGATCTTGTTTAAAAACTGATTGTCCTGGGTTGTCTCGTCTACTAGAAAATTTTCTATTCTCAGCCATTTATGGTATAGTTCATCATTGTGTGATGATAAATATTAGCTTTTAATAAGACAAGTTATTCTACCAATTTAAATGGTACATCTATTTTAGAATAATTTACATATATTGCATCATTACCATAAATTAGTGCATCTTCAAATCCTAAACGTTGTAAATCATCTACCATGGTTCCAACAAACCTACCAACACCATCTTTTTTATTTTTATAATTGAAATGATACATTGGGATACCCATTAGAGATTCACCAATAAACTTAATATTGTATTTTAACCTTCTTTCAGATTTACCACAGGATTGGATATCTGAAATACCACCTGCTTCATAGTTTTGATAATAAAATCTCTCTGAGGTTGATTGATTAAAATACCAACCAGGACCAAAAGCAGTTGACCATTCTATAGTACAAGCTGCGTCTTCAAATATTTGTTGACCATTAGAAAAGCTAGATATAATATAAGCTGTTTGGACAGGGGCAACTGGTCCTTGTGCACAAGCTTCAAAATCAGAACCCCAGTTTTGAGTTGTAATATCAAGCGTTACCAGAGTTAAGTCCATTTTAGAATTTGACATAAAGTTTACTCTTTCATCATCTAGAGTAGAATCAGCATCATAGTAGCAAATCATTGGGGTGCCATCTGCAGTTTCTAAGACATCTCCGGCTTGCAATGCTGAAAATCTGGCAAAGTATAAGTTATAAGTAGCTGTTCCGCTCATAATTTGGGATTGTAATACATTACCAAACTGGTTTCTCCTAAAAACGGTTGTACCAGATTCTGCAATACAAGTAGCCCAATCAGCTGTAGAAGTTAAAATAGTAGCTTGACCAAATGCTTTATTAGAGACAAATGGAGTCATTTCTCCACCATTACCGTCTCCTTGGGATTCACAAGTAAATAAATTATTATTTCCGGTTTGAACTTTTTGAACAGGGCCTGCAAAAAAGCCTGCTGAAGTTTGACCTGGGGCTGTATCGGTATCTACTGCACTTGCTACTGAAAGTTGGTTAACTTCAGTTGTAGAGTTACCATTACTGCTTCTATTATATATTACCTGTGATGTTGCTGAACCAGCTCTAACTATACCTGCATTATTAGTAGTTAAAATATGACCCCCAGTACTAAATGCTCCAAACTTATCATCTTGATCCATAGGATATAAAGGTAAAGTATCTTGCATACCTGTACCACTCACATTATAAGCGTAACAAGTTACGGGTTTGTTTGCATATATGTAATAATTTCTTGTAGTTAACATACTTTGAGTCCAATAACTACCTGCTGATATCGTAGTAGTTGCTTGAGATGTTAAACTAGAGGCATAATCATCTGTAGTAGTATACAATAATTGAACATTAGTAGTATTAGGAGCATATATAAATAAAATAGTACCAGTATATCTGTCTTGTCGATGAGCAAAAGCATAACCCATCCACCCTAAATAAGCTACTCCGGGGTCCATATTTGCAGAACGAATGTTAATTGGTCTAGTAGTGCTTATTATATCACCTTGAAAACCTTGAACTGTCATGAAATTTGCAGCATTAATTGTCCCCACAGGGGCAAAATTTTTATAAATCTCAGTATTATTTCTTAAAGCATAAATAGTCATTGTTGAAGTTCTAGCTACAACAAATTGATTACAATACTCATTTTCACCTCCGGGACCTAAATTTCTTTGTCTTCTGTATCCTGACCAACTGGAATTGTACCTAGCAAAATCTTCAAATGAACCTTTTAATTGAATATCATTACCACCACCACTATAAGTTGAATTAGGAAGACCAGCATCATATCCAATATAATCGGGGATGTATTTTATATTAACATTTGACCCAGCGCTATAAGAATTTTCATAAGCACTAGATAGGTTTTCCATATTTTGTGCTAGTTGATTTAAACTTTCGTTAGCCATAACTTTTATTTATTTTTTAAATTGTCAACTTCAGATTTTAATTCTTTAATAGCTTGGATTAATACAGCTGTTAATTTTTCGTATTTAACGGCTTTATAACCATCTTCTCTAGTAGTTACTAATTCTGGGAATTGGGCTTCTATTTCTTGAGCTACTACACCAATATCATGTCCTTCATAGGTAGATTGTTTATCATTCCAATCGAATTCATAACCTCCTAGTTTATCTATTTTTTCTAAAGTATTTTGAATTGGGGTTATATTATCTTTTAATCTTTCATCTGAAGAATAGTATGCTATTACATCACCTGTTACTCTTAAAGTACCATTTATTTGTAATGTAGTTGCAGTGGCACGTTGTAATAATGTGCTACTTTGAATTTCAGTAGTGTTTACGGTATAAGTGTAATAATCTGGCTGAGCCGCAAAAGTACCACCACTAGGACCACTAGTACCACTAAAGCCCAAACCTGATGTACCGGTTGTACCGGTTGTACCTGAAGTACCATTTTTACCTGAAGTACCATTTCCTCCATTTTGACCTGAAGTACCAGTAGCACCTGTTGTACCAGACGTACCATTTTTACCAGAAGTACCACTATTTGCAGTTCCCCCCGAAGTACCGTTTGTACTTCCTGAAGTACCTGAAGTACCATTTTTACCAGAAGTACCACTATTTGCAGTTCCCCCCGAAGTACCTGCTGTACCGCTTGTACCTGAGGTCTTACCTGTTGAGTTACCGCTTTGTCCTGAAGTAGATCCATTAACTCCTGAAGTACCGTTTGTACCATTTGTACCTGAGGTCCGGCTTACACCACTTGTACCTGCTGTACCACTTGTACCTGAGGTCTTACCTGTTGAGTTACCGCTTTGTCCTGAAGTAGATCCATTTGCACCCGAAGTACCGTTTGTACCACTTGTACCTGAAGTCCGGCTTACACCACTTGTACCTGCTGTACCACTTGTACCTGAAGTTTTGCCTGTTGAATTACCACTTTGTCCTGAAGTAGAAGCATTTGCACCTGAGGTACCGTTTGTACCACTTGTACCTGAAGTACCTGATTTACCACTAGTACCACTTGTTCTACTTTGGCCAGAAGTACCGTTTGTAGCAGCGCTTGTACCTGATGTACCATTCCGACCTGAAGTACCTGAAGTCCGGCTTACACCTGAAGTACCTGCTGTACCGCTTGTACCTGAGGTACGAGCACCTGAACCACTAACCCCGTTAACTCCTGAAGTACCAGTTGTACCGTTTGTACCTGATGTGCCTGACCGTCCAGAAGTCCGACTAGCACCACTTGTACCTGCTGTACCGCTTGTACCTGATGTGCGAGCACCTGAACCACTAACTCCGTTAACCCCTGAGGTACCGTTTGTACCATTTGTACCTGAGGTCCGGCTTACACCTGAAGTACCCGCGGTACCACTTGTACCTGATGTACGAGCACCTGAACCACTAACTCCGTTAACCCCTGAGGTACCGTTTGTACCTGAAGTACCTGAAGTTCTACTTAAACCCGAACCTCCATTATTACCTGAAGTACCTGTTGTACCTGTAGTACCTGAAGTACCACTATTTCCTGAGATTTGAGATGCACCATTTAAACCTGCTGTACCTGAAGTACCTGATGAACCCGCGGTACCAGAAGTTCTACTTACACCTGAGCCTCCGTTATTACCATTAGCACCAGTTGTACCTGAGGTACCATTTGTACCTGAAGTTCTACTTAAACCTGAACCCCCGTTATTACCTGAAGTACCTGAGGTACCGTTTGTACCTGAGGTCCGACTTAAACCTGATTGACCTGCAACTCCTGAAGTCCGGGTAATACCACTAGTACCAGCAGTACCACTTGTACCTGATGTACGAGCACCTGAACCACTAACTCCGTTATTACCTGAGGTACCGTTTGTACCTGAAGTACCTGAGGTCCGACTTAAACCTGATGCCCCGTTATTACCTGAGGTACCTGAGGTACCGTTTGTACCTGAGGTCCGGCTTAAACCTGATGCTCCGTTATTACCTGAAGTACCATTATTACCTGAAGTACCATTTGAACCTGATGTTCCTGATGTACCTGATAATCTACTTAAACCTGAACCACCATTATTACCATTTGTACCATTTGTACCTGATGAACCAGCTGTACCCGAAGTACGGCTTATGCCTGATGCTCCGTTATTACCTGAAGCCCCTGTTGTTCCTGAAGTACCGTTTGTACCTGAAGTCCGGCTTAAACCTGAACCTCCAGCATTACCACTAGTACCTGAGGCACCCGTTGTACCGGAAGTACCATTTGTACCACTAGTTTTACTTAGACCTGATCCACCTGCATTACCAGAAGTACCTGAGTTACCAGTTGTACCTGAAGTACCTGTTGTACCTGAGGTTCTACTTAAACCTGATTGACCAGCGTTTCCAGCATTACCTGTAGTACCATTTGAACCATTTGTACCTGAGGTTTTGCTTAAGCCTGATTGACCTGCATTACCACTGTTACCTGTTGTACCCGAAGTACCGTTTGTACCTGAAGTCCGACTTGCACCTGATGCTCCGTTATTACCTGAGGTACCATTTGAACCTGTTGTTCCTGAAGTACCAGATAAACGGCTTAAACCTGAACCTCCATTATTACCTGAAGTACCTGTTGTACCTGATGAACCAGCGGTGCCCGAAGTACGACTTAAACCTGAACCACCATTATTACCATTAGCACCTGTTGTACCTGAGGTACCGTTTGTACCTGAAGTCCGGCTTATACCTGATGCTCCATTATTACCTGAAGTACCATTTGAACCTGTTGTTCCTGAAGTACCAGATACACCTGAGGTTCTAGAAGCACCATTAGCTCCATTATTACCAGAAGTACCATTTGAACCTGATGTTCCTGATGTACCTGAAACCCGGCTTAAACCATTAGCTCCATTATTACCAGAAGTACCTGAGGTACCGTTTGTACCTGAGGTCCGGCTTAATCCTGAACCACCAGCATTTCCTGATGTACCATTATTACCTGAAGTACCTGATGTACCTGTTGTACCTGAGGTTTTTGAAGCACCTGAATCTCCTGAAGCTCCATCTACACCTGCTGTACCTGAGGTACCACTTGAACCCGCAGTACCTGATGTTTTACTTAATCCTGAAGCCCCAGCATTCCCGGCAGCACCGTTTGTACCATTTGAACCGTTAGTACCTGAGGTTTTGCTTAGACCACTTTGACCTGCATTTCCAGCGGCACCTGTTGTACCTGAAGTACCATTTGTACCTGAGGTTTTGCTTAGTCCTGAACCCCCAGCATTTCCTGAAGTTCCAGTAGCACCTGTTGTACCAGACGTACCATTTGTACCTGAAGTTTTACTTGCTCCTGATTGACCTGCATTACCATTATTTCCTGTAGTACCGTTTGAACCATTAGTTCCTGAAGTCCGGCTTATACCTGAGGCTCCATTAGTACCTGAGGCACCTGTTGTACCTGAGGTACCGTTTGTACCTGAGGTTTTACTTAAACCTGAACCTCCAGCATTACCACTAGTACCTGAGGCACCTGTTGTACCTGAAGTACCAGTTGTACCTGAAGTACCAGAATTACCACTTAATCTTGATAAACCATTAGCACCTTGTGTACCATTAGTACCAGTTGAACCTGAGGTACCTGAGGTACCTGATAAACGACTTAAACCTGACCCACCATTATTACCTGAGGTACCTGTTGTACCTGATGAACCAGCGGTGCCCGAAGTCCGGCTTAAACCTGAACCTCCATTTGTGCCTGAGGCGCCTGTTGTACCTGAAGTACCAGTTGTACCTGATGTTCCACTATTTCCTGAAACTCTATTAGCTCCATTAGCTCCATTTGTACCAGCAGTACCAGAAGAACCAGAAGTTCCACTTACACCTGATGTTCTTGAAGCACCATTCCCCCCAGCATTACCATTAGTACCTGTTGTACCTGATGAACCTGAAGTACCTGAAGCCCGACTTAATCCTGAACCTCCGTTTGTACCTGAAGCACCTGTTGTACCACTTGTTCCGGTTGTACCAGAGGTTTTGCTTAAACCTGATTGTCCAGCGTTACCTGTGGCCCCTGTTGTACCATTTGAACCATTAGTTCCTGAGGTTTTACTTGCTCCTGATTGACCTGCATTACCACTATTTCCTGTTGAGCCTGAAGTACCATTTGTACCAGAGGTTTTACTTAAACCACTTTGACCTGCATTTCCAGTGGCCCCATTTGTACCATTGGAGCCATTAGTTCCTGAAGTTTTGCTTAAACCAGATTGACCGGCATTGCCGGCATTTCCTGTAGTACCTGAAGTACCACTAGTACCTGATGTTTTAGAAGGACCTGAGGTACCTGCAGCACCTGCTGTACCTGAGGAACCATCTGCTATAGCTCTGTAAGAAATAGAACCATTAGCAGTATTATATACTAAATAGTTAGGGAGGTTAACATCTTGTTGAAGATTTTGCATCTTCATAGATTGGTTAGCAACCATACCACTCGCAGCACTCATTTCTCCTATAGGGGCACCAAATCCCCCACTTCCACTAGGAACAAATGCTAAAACATCACTATTAGATCCTGTTAAAAGGAGAGAAATTCCAGTACCTTGTCCATTAAACATGGTAATACTTCCAGAATCTGGTATGGTGACAATATTTTTAGCCATTTATTTTTGTAATAAATATTTTATAATTATTAAGATTCACTAACATATTCAAGTTTTGGTGGATCAATATCTTTTCTTTCAGCGTTTATAACGTAGTAAGCATTTACTTCACCACACTCGCAATCAATAGATACTTTATTGTTATCGACACTTACTACGTAGTGTAGACACGGGCTTCCTATTGGGGTTAACTGCACGGTAATTGAATCATCATGTACTAAACCTACCCAATAATCTGGAAGTTTAATTGTTTTTTCAGTTGTTTGACCTTTTAAGTATACACCATGTTCTGGTCCCTCTAATACACCATACTGGAGTCTGTGTGGTAAACCTTTTAAAGGATGTTCAATATCAAAGAACTTAGCATTTGCTGAAAGTATATTTAAGTTTTGAATATCAATAAAACCTCCACCATCCAAACCATTTGGATTAGCTAGGAATGGTGAAGCAAATTCTGTGAATTGAGAACCATCCCAGTAAACTAATTCTGAAGGATTATTAGAAGTAATGTTTAAGTCTAAAGTTCTATCTGTTATTAATGAACCGCCACCTAATAAACCAGTTCCAGCAGTAATATTTACATAAGTACCTGATGAACCCACATTACCTGAAATTCCGCTTGTACCTGAGGTACCCGCGGTACCTGAAGTAGCTGAAATACCTGAAGTTCCTGATGAACCATTTTGTCCTGAACCACCACCAGCTCCTGTTGTACCTGTTGTACCCGTTGTACCTGAAGTACCTGATGTTCTACTTAAACCTGATGTACCTGCTACACCAGATGTACCTGAAGTACCTGTTGTACCACTAGTTCTACTTAAGCCTGATTGACCAGCATTACCTGCAACCCCTGTTGTACCATTTGAACCATTTGTACCGCTTGTAGCACTAGCTCCTGATTGACCCGCAACTCCAGTAACACCTGTAGTACCTGAAGTACCATTTGTACCTGAGGTTCTACTTATACCTGAAAGACCAGCAACACCATTTGTACCTGCTGAACCTGAAGTTCCTGAGGTAGCACTTAAAGCACTTGCTCCTGCAACTCCCGCATTACCATTTGTACCATTTGAACCTGTAGTTCCAGATGTTGCACTTAAGCCGGATTGACCAGCAACTCCAGCAGCACCTGTAGTTCCGTTTGAACCATTTGTTCCGCTTGTAGCACTTAAACCTGAGTTTCCAGCTGTACCGTTATTACCTGTTGTACCTGAAGTACCTGTTGAACCTGAAGTGGCACTTGCTCCTGAGTTTCCTGAAGCTCCACTTAAACCTGCTGTACCTGAAGTACCAGTACTACCTGATGTGCCACTAGTTCTACTTAAACTAGAAGCACCATTTGTAGTGTTAGCACCAGTTGTACCTGATGTACCTGTTGTACCTGAAGTTCTACTTAAACTAGAAGAACCTGAAGTTGTTATACCACCTGATGTACCTGAAGTACCAGTTGTTCCTGAAGTAGAGCTTAAACCACTTTGACCTGCTACTCCATTATTTCCTGTCGTACCATTTGAACCATTTGTACCGCTTGTAGCACTAGCTCCTGATTGACCAGCAACCCCAGCAGCACCTGTGGTTCCGTTTGAACCATTTGTTCCGCTTGTAGCACTAAGTCCTGAGTTCCCAGCTGTACCTGAAGCACCTGTAGTACCTGAAGTACCATTTGTGCCAGAAGTTCTACTTAATCCTGAACCACCAGCATTTCCTGAGGTACCATTTGTACCTGTTGAACCTGAAGTTCCACTTTGAGCTGAAGCACCTGTAGTACCTGCGTTTCCACTTGTACCTGAAGTACCAGTTGTTCCACTTGTACCTGATACATTTGAAGTACCTGAAGCACCTGCTGCCCCATTAGTACCAATTGAACCACTAGTACCTGAAGTGCCTGATACATTTGAAGTACCATTAGCACCCGCAACTCCATTTGTACCTGCTGAACCGCTAGTACCTGAAGTACCTGATATATTTGAGGTACCACCAGCACCTGCATTTCCTGAAGTACCTGATGAACCCGTTGAGCCAGAAGTACCTGAAACATTACTTGCTCCATTAGTACCTGCAACTCCTGTAGTACCATTTGTACCTGTTGAACCTGAAGTTCCACTTTGGGCTGAAGCACCTGTAGTACCTGCGTTTCCACTTGTACCTGAAGTACCTGTTGTACCGCTAGTTGCACTTAGACCTGATTGACCTGCTGCTCCTGCTGCTCCAGTAGTACCATTTGAACCATTTGTACCGCTTGTAGCACTAAGTCCTGAGTTCCCAGCTGTACCTGAAGCACCTGTAGTACCTGAGGTACCAGTTGTTCCTGAAGTACCTGATAAACCTGAGGTTCTAGAAGCTCCATTAGCTCCTGTAGTACCTGAAGTACCAGTACTACCTGATGTACCACTTAGTGCAGAAGCTCCGTTTGTACCTGTATTACCTGATGTACCATTAGTTCCTGTAGAACCGCTTGTACCTGATTGACCTGATGTTCTAGAAGCGCCATTAGCACCTGCAGTACCGCTTGTACCTGTTGAACCACTTGTACCTGATGTGGCACTATCATTTGATTGTCCTGCAACACCTGCAGAACCCGTAGTTCCTGATGAACCACTAGTTCCTGAAGTTGCACTATTATTTGATTGTCCAGCAACACCTGCAGAACCTGTTGTACCACTAGTTCCAGCTGTTCCTGAAGTATTAGATAATCCGGATTGTCCAGATGTTCCAGAATTTCCGGTAGTACCTGAAGTACCTGTAGTACCTGAAGTAGCACTTAAACCGCTTTGACCTGCTACACCTGCAACACCAGTAGTTCCATTTGAACCATTTGTACCTGATGTAGCACTTGCACCTGAATTTCCAGCTGTACCTGAAGCACCTGTTGTACCTGAGGAACCATTTGTTCCAGAAGTATTAGAAAGACCTGATTGGCCCGCAGTACCTGATATTCCTGTAGTACCTGAAGTACCAGTTGTACCTGAAGTAGATGAGATACCTGAAGTACCAGCTATTCCATTTACACCTGAAGAACCTGATGAACCTGAAGTACCTGAAGTAGCACTTAAAGCACTTGCTCCTGCAGCACCTGCTGAACCCGTTGTTCCTGATGAACCACTAGTACCACTGGTTGCTGATAAATTACTTTGACCTGCATTTCCTGCTGAGCCTGTTGTCCCTGAAGTACCTGAAGTACCTGCTGTATTTGAATCTCCAGATAAACCAGCAGAACCTGTAGTACCTGTAGTACCACTAACCCCACTAGTACCTGAAGTACCATTATTTCCTGATTGACCTGAGGAACCATTTGAGCCTGTTGTTCCTGAAGTAGCACTTTCTCCAGATGTTCCTGCGATTCCATCTTCTCCTGAAGTGCCCGAACTACCAGTTGTACCTGAAGTAGTACTTAAACCACTTGTACCTGCAACTCCATCTTCACCTGAGCTACCATTTGAACCTGTTGTTCCAGAAGTACCTGAGATTGCAGATGTTCCTGAAGCTCCATTAGCTCCAGAAGAACCTATACTACCTGTAGTTCCAGATGTACCTGAAGTTGCACTTAAACCTGACCCACCAGCATTACCTGTTGAACCTGTTGTTCCTGATGAACCTGAAGTTCCTGAAGTAGCACTTAAATTACTTTCACCTGCTACACCTGCAGAACCTGTAGTCCCTGATGAACCTGAAGTACCTGAAGATTTACTTAAACCTGATTGCCCTGCATCTCCTGAGGTACCGCTTGAACCTGTTGATCCACTTGTACCTGAAACATTACTTAATCCACTAGTTCCAGCAACTCCTGAAGTACCTATTGTACCTGAACTTCCTGAAGTTCCACTTGTTGCACTTAGTGCACTTTGTCCTGCATTACCTGCAGTACCATTCGAACCTGTTGACCCACTTGAACCGCTTGTTCCACTAGTAGCACTTAATGCACTAGCACCCGCGTCTCCTGCTGTACCATTTGAACCGCTTGAACCGCTAGTTCCTGATGTATTACTTAAAGCTGAAGCACCTGCATCTCCTGCTGTACCTGATGAACCTGTACTACCTGATGTTCCACTTGTTTCACTATTTCCTGAAGTACCGGCTACACCTGAAGAACCTACTGTACCTGTTGAACCCGAAGTACCTGAAGTAGCACTTAGTGCACTTTGTCCTGCATTACCTGCGGTACCATTTGAACCTGTAGAACCTGAACTACCTGATGTTCCTGAAGTTGCACTTAATGCACTAGCACCCGCATCTCCTGTGGTACCATTTGAACCACTTGAACCACTTGTACCTGAAGTTTTACTTAAAGCACTTGCACCTGCGTCTCCTGCAGTACCACTAGAACCTGTTGAACCTGAGGTTCCACTTGTGCCAGAGGTGGCACTTAGGTTGCTTTCACCTGCGTCTCCAGCAGAACCAGTTGTACCTGATGTACCACTTGTACCCGAAGTAGCTGATAAATTACTTTCACCTGCTACACCTGCTGAACCTGTAGTACCTGTTGAACCCGAAGTACCTGAAGTACCTGAAGATTTACTTAAACCTGATTGTCCTGCATTACCTGTTGAACCTGTTGTACCCGTAGAGCCACTAGTTCCTGAAGTAGCACTTAAAGCGCTTGCTCCAGCATTACCTGCTGTACCATTAGAACCCGTTGAACCTGAAGTACCACTTGTAGATGAAAGTGCTGATGCACCGGCAACACCTGCTGAACCCGTTGTTCCTGATGAACCTGAGGTACCACTTGTAGCACTTAAAGCTGATTCGCCTGCGTCTCCTGATGAACCTGTAGTACCTGATGTACCACTTGTACCAGAGGTGGCACTTATATTTGAAGCACCTGCATCTCCAGCTGTACCTGTAGTACCGCTTGAACCTGAAGTTCCTGAGGTGGCAGATAAATTACTTTCTCCAGCTACACCTGCTGAACCTGTTGTTCCTGAAGTGCCTGAAGTGCCTGAAGTAGCACTTAAAGCTGATTCACCCGCGTCGCCTGAAGTTCCTGTTGAACCCGAAGTACCTGAAGTTCCGCTAGTTGCTGATAAATTACTTTCACCTGCAACTCCAGCCGAACCAGTTGTTCCTGATGAACCACTTGTACCAGAGGTAGCGCTTAAATTACTTTCACCTGCAACTCCAGCCGAACCTGTAGTACCTGTAGAACCACTAGTTCCTGAGGTAGCACTTAAAGCACTTGCACCTGCGGCACCTGCTGAACCTGTAGTACCTGATGTACCACTTGTACCAGAGGTGGCACTTAGGTTGCTTTCACCTGCGTCTCCAGCAGAACCAGTTGTACCTGATGTACCACTTGTACCCGAAGTTGCTGATAAATTACTTTCTCCAGCATTTCCTGCTGAACCTGTTGTTCCTGATGAACCTGAAGTTCCTGAAGTATTTGATTCCCCTGCAACACCTGCGGAACCTGTTGTTCCTGATGAACCACTTGTACCAGAAGTAGCGCTTAATTGACTTAAACCTCCATCTCCAGCGGTACCATTTGAACCGCTTGAACCTGAAGTACCTGAAGTAGCACTTAAAGCGCTTGCCCCAGCATCTCCTGCTGAACCTGTTGTACCACTAGAACCAGAAGTACCTGATGTATTAGATTCACCATCAGCACCTGCGGAACCTGTTGTTCCTGATGAACCTGATGTTCCTGAGGTAGCACTTAAATTGCTTTCTCCAGCGTTACCAGCTGAACCAGTTGTTCCTGAAGTACCTGAAGTACCTGCTGTATTACTTTCTCCAGCAATACCAGCAGAACCTGTGGTACCACTTGAACCTGATGTTCCTGAGGTGGCACTTAAATTACTTTCACCTGCTATACCAGCAGAACCTGTAGTTCCTGATGAACCACTTGTTCCTGATGTATTACTTTCTCCATCACCACCGGCACTACCCGTAGTACCACTTGAACCTGATGTTCCTGAAGTAGCACTTAGGTTACTTTCGCCTGCATTTCCAGATGAACCTGTTGAACCTGAAGTACCACTAGTACCTGATGTATTACTTTCTCCATCAGCACCTGCACTACCAGTTGAACCTGTAGTTCCAGAAGTACCTGATGTACCTGATAAATTAGACTCACCATCAGCCCCTGCGGAACCTGTTGTTCCAGATGAACCGCTAGTTCCTGAAGTAGCTGATAAGTTGCTTTCGCCTGCAACACCTGCAGAACCTGTTGTACCTGAAGTACCTGAAGTACCTGCTGTATTACTTTCTCCATCAGCTCCTGCACTACCTGTTGTTCCTGAAGAACCACTAGTTCCTGAGGTTGCTGATAAGTTACTTTCGCCGGCATTACCTGCTGAACCTGTAGTTCCTGAAGTACCACTAGTTCCTGAGGTAGCACTTAAATTACTTTCACCTGCTAGTCCGGCACTACCTGTTGTACCTGTTGTTCCTGATGAACCACTTGTACCACTAGTATTTGATTCCCCATCGGCTCCAGCTGAACCTGTAGTACCTGTAGTACCTGAAGTACCACTAGTACCTGATGTATTACTTTCTCCATCAGCTCCAGCTGAACCTGTGGTACCACTTGAACCTGAAGTACCGGAAGTAGCTGATAAATTGCTTTCTCCAGCATTTCCTGCTGAACCCGTTGTTCCTGATGAACCACTAGTTCCTGAAGTAGTAGATTCACCTGCAACTCCAGCTGAACCTGTTGTTCCTGATGAACCTGAAGTTCCTGAAGTAGCACTTAAATTACTTTCACCTGCTACACCGGCTGAACCTGTTGTTCCTGATGAACCTGAGGAACCAGATGAACCTGAAGAACCTGATGCTCCTGAAGTACCATCGTTACCAGCTGAACCTACTGAACCTGTTGTTCCTGAAGTAGCTGATGAACCACTAAATCCACTAAAACCATCTTCTCCAGAAGAACCTGTTGTTCCTGTTGTTCCTGAGGTACCTGAAGTACCTGATGTATTACTTTCTCCATCAGCTCCAGCTGAACCTGTGGTACCTGTAGAACCACTTGTACCAGATGTACCTGATGTGTTACTTTCTCCGTCTATTCCTGCACTACCAGTTGAACCTGTAGTACCACTTGTGCCTGAGGTACCTGAAGTATTAGATTCACCATCTGCTCCTGAGCTACCAGTTGAACCTGTAGTACCACTAGTACCCGAGGTACCTGCAGTATTACTTTCTCCACCAACACCCGCAGAACCCGTTGAACCAGAAGTCCCAGATGAACCTGAAGTTCCTGATGTGTTTGATTCACCATCAATTCCAGCACTACCAGTTGTACCACTAGTACCTGAAGTACCAGAAGTTGAACTTAAATTGCTTTCACCTGCTACACCTGCTGAACCTGTAGTTCCTGATGAACCGCTTGTTCCTGATGTAGCACTTAAATTGCTTTCACCTGCATCTCCTGCTGAACCCGTTGTTCCTGATGAACCGCTGGTTCCTGAGGTAGATGATAAATTACTTTCTCCAGCAACACCGGTTGAACCTGTAGTACCTGAGGTACCACTTGTACCTGAAGAAGCAGATTCACCATCAACCCCAGCTGAGCCCGTTGTTCCTGAAGAGCCACTAGTTCCGGATGTTGCACTTAAATTACTTTCACCAGCATCACCTGAAGAACCTGTAGTTCCTGATGAACCACTTGTTCCTGATGTATTACTTTCTCCATCAGCTCCAGCTGAACCTGTAGTTCCGCTTGTACCTGAAGTACCGGAGGTTGAGGATAAATTACTTTCTCCTGCTACACCTGCTGAACCTGTAGTTCCTGATGAACCTGAAGTTCCTGAGGTGGCAGATAAATTACTTTCACCTGCATCTCCTGAAGAGCCTGTTGTTCCTGATGTACCACTAGTACCACTAGTATTTGATTCTCCATCGGCTCCAGCTGAACCTGTAGTACCTGTAGTACCACTAACCCCACTAGTACCTGAAGTACCATTTTCTCCTGAATTACCCGCAGAACCTGTTGTTCCTGAGGAACCAGAAGTACCTGAAGTGGCGCTTAAATTACTTTCACCATCTTCTCCTGCTGAACCTGATGTACCACTTGAACCTGATGATCCTGAAGAAGAGCTTAAATTGCTTTCACCATTTACACCAGCTGAACCTGTAGTACCTGTTGAACCTGAAGAACCAGATGAGCCTGAAATGCCAGATGTACCAAAATTTCCTGAACTACCAGAAGAACCTGAAGTTCCTGAATTACCTGAAGAACCAGATACTCCTCCTGAGGTACCTGCGGTACCACTAGTACCAGAAGATCGTGAAATTCCTGAAGTACCTGAAGAAAAACCATTAGCACCTGAAGTCCCAGAAGCACCAGTAGTACCGGAAGTACCGGAACTACCTGAAGAACCAGAAGATCCGGATAACCCGGATTCTGAGTTGTTAGTACCGCCCCCTTCAAAGGATGTAACTGGGACTTGGTCTAGGAATCTTATATTGGCCATCTATATTTTTGGTATTTGGTATAAATATAAAATTAAGAAATAATAGTTGATCTTTTTTTAGCTTCTATTGAAGCAGGATCTTGAGTAACAATTCTATTACCTTCAACTGTACCTTCAAAAAAGGCATCATCAGTAACAACTTCCATAGAAAATACAAGTTTTGTTTTTTCATTAAATTTAGTTAAGTCTACTAATGATTTTTGTACTACATCCGGAATTATATATCCATTTAATTTTATATTAAAAGTTGTTCTTACTGATCTTTCTTTTCCTTGAATTAATTCTACAACATTTGTAAAATTGTCAATCATTGCTCTAAATTTAAAACGTTCGGGATCACCCCAATATGAATCTGAAGCATAGTTAATTGCTTCTACAATTTTATTCATTTGTTCTACGTAGTAAGTAGCAATAGCACAACTATAAGTAACAGTTACATAATCTGGGTAAACTACAGCAACGAATTCTTTTTCAGGAACCCTATTATTTAATACTGTAAAGTTATCATATGCATTTTTACCAGAATAACCTTTTTGAAAAATTCCGAAATTGTTAGGGTTATTGGCATCTAATTTATTTCCTATACCTCTAACTTTTTCCATGCCATCACGTTTAAACATGATAAGGGGCAACATTAAAGCACCGTTTGCATCACGTTTTGAACCGTTTTTTTGCATTTGACTCCATCTTTCCGGTGAACCATATGAAATAGGAACTTCAATGCGTTCACCATTCTGTACTACAGAAGGACGGATTACATTTCTAAAATAGTATAAAATAGCTTCATCAATATCTTGAATACCAACTGTGAAAGGTTTAGTATTATCACCCCTCCAAGACAATTGTGTACCTCTATTAGGAATAGTAGATAAGTTAGGATTGCCCATAGTAGGATCCGTTGGCTTAACAAAGCTATTGGATATTTGCCTTTGGGTCTTTGGAGTTGGTTTTTTCTGATTTTGAGCCATTATAATCTTGCTAGTGTAAGTCCTAATTTATCTTGAGGAACATAATGAGTTTGACAAATAATTGAAACATTATACCCAAATTTATCTAAATCTGTTTCTAATGGGTTTGCCTGATTAGGATAATCTGGGTTTTTACCTACAAAATACTGATTGGCATTTGTATTGTGAACTTCATAATAGCTTTCTTGATATAAGATAACATCACCTACTTCAGGAACTAAGTTAGCTCCGTAAGTATTTGAAAATTGCCAATCTTCGTTAAAATCTTTTGCTTTGTTTAACAAATCATCTCTCAAAAATCTAAATTCTATATCCCAACCAAAATTAGCAATACCAAAATCATTATCAGAAAATGTTTGAGGTTGTCTTTCAATAATACAGTTTAAAAGAACAGGACCCATATAATACTTAGCTCCTGATGCTTCCCCATAGATGTTTATTTTAGTTTCTTGAAGCTGAAATTTGTAGAAAGCAGCCTGTTGGGAGATAATATCTCCCATTAACTCACGATTTACGTGTCTAAATAAACTTATATCTCTTTCAGCTCCAAATAATGCCATCTTATCCTATGTAAATTGTAAAAGGTACTTTATTTAATTCTTTTTCCATTGCATCTGATTCTAGATTTCTTCTTTCTAAAAGTTTATCTCTTGATGTTTCTTCAAGATAAGCTCTTAATCTATCAATTAATCTTTCTTTCTCACTAGTAGCGGCTGTAATTAAGTCGCTTTGGTTAAGAGAAACTTCAGATCCCGGAATAGGTACAGTACCATATTTACCTCTTACATATCCTAACATTTCTTTAGATAACGCTAAAGTATATTCAAAAATCCAAGAACGACCTACGGCGTTAATATCAGAATAAACTGGGTTATTATATGGCACTTCACTAATATTCTTAATTTTACCACCCCCATCTTGGAAAGCAGCATTTGCTTCTTCAGATTTTAAAATGTATTGTATTTTTAATTTTCCACGGCTATCATCTGGGATAGGAAAAATTCTTAGTTTATTATTATGGATTTCAAACGAGTAATTAGCTTTTCTAATTTGATCATTAAATTCAATTGCTTGAATTTTTTGTAAATCAAAGTTAATGGGCATCATCATAAAGTTAATACCTGGGGAGTAATTACCAAACCCAAATGTGTCTAGTAAACCTGCTAAATCAGTTCCAGTACCAGCATAAGGGTCAAAATATCTTACAATAGCAGGAGGTGCTTCATAGAACACTCTCATAATCTGGATATCTTGATTTTTATAATGAGGGATAGTACTTTCAGCCCAAGAATTTAAATCATATTCCTGAACGCTTTGGGTTAATTGAATAAAACCATCATACCATTCTACATTACCTCCAGAACCAGCTTCGACACCATATTGTTGAGACATAGCTATAATACGAGCTAGTGTTGGGGTAACTAACTTTTCATTAACATCAATTGTATTAGAAGCACCTTCTAAAGACAAATAATTTTCTCTTACTTTGTAAGCATAAATTTCATTACCGTAAACTGTAACAGCTTCTTCAAAGGCTGTATAAAATTGGATATCTTGAAGTTCAATATCTACAATAGGATATCCTAAACGTTGGGCACAAAATTTTGCTACTTTATTTGCATCTACTTCGAATTCAAGGTCATTATCGTAAAACCCAAATGGAGTATCTCCGGGTTGAAATGAACTAGATCCTGGCCAAATAGGTATATTCATAATTTTTTATTAAGCATTTACAAGCACATATTCTACATCTATACTAGCACTAATAGCATAAACCCCAACAGAAGTTAAAGCTGAACCAGAGAAACCACCATCAAATTCACTTCCTGTAGCTTGGGAACTTGCCCAAATAAAGGATGAAGTTGGTGTAATATCTTGAGTCCAGTAAAAACCATCGGAATTCCCAAAAGTAACAGCTAGAGATGCTGAATTGTCTAAGTTAGTGATTCGAGCATATCTAATGCTACTAGAAGGGAATAAACCTGCCCCCGGATTAGGACCGTTAAAATCTACTAAATTAATTGAAGTAGTTTCAGGGCAAGTTACTATTCTTCTATCTACATTAGTGACATCACTAATTCGATAAATTGTTTCATTAAGAGTTTTTACATTCTTAACGACGTGTTCTTCTTTTATCTTTACTTGGAAAGTACTAGGAGTTAATGTAGATGCCATTGCTTTTTAGTTATAAATATTAAAAAGATATGGTTCCTTCCTATTTTTTCGACCTTCCACTTGTGCCTGCTGAACCTGTTGTAATGCCACGTTCAGCTGCCTCTTCATATATTTCTATTAATTCTTCAACAATAGGATCTCTATGATTTTGTTTTAATGTAATAGCAGCCATATTTTTTACTTTACGTGCTGCTGAGTATAAAAATCTAAATCCTGATTCACGTTTAGATTTTAAATCAACTTGGTGATCATCTCCACAAATAACCATTTTTGAACGTAAACCAATACGAGTAGTAATCATTTCCATTTGTTCATGAGTAACGTTTTGAGCTTCATCTACAATTACAATACTATCAACAAATGTTCTACCCCTCATAAATGATACAGGCACAATTTCAATTTGCCCGTCTTCAATACATTTTTCAATTTTTTCCTTATCATATAAAAGGAACATATTTTGATAAATAGGTTGGACCCAAGGATCCATTTTTTCCCTTAAATCACCGGGTAAGAATCCAATGTCTTCTTTTGAAACAGTTGGACGTGTAATAATAACTTTTTCATATTGTCTTCTAAAAAGACCATCTAGTGCAATCTGACATGCTAGTAACGTTTTACCTGAACCAGCTGAACCTGCTAGTATGGTTAAAGTGTTATTTAATATTTCTTCTTTAGCTAATTTTTGTTCTTCGTTTAATTGAAGTTTAAATTTTATAGGGTTTTTCACTATACGTTTTTCTCTATATACCTCGTCGGTATGTGGTTTTGATGCCATTGTCTTGATAATTGATTTTTACTAATTTATCGAGACCTGCGTTGACATGCATTGAATCTTCTAACAGGGTCTCGAAGTTAAATCTCTCGTCCAGAGGTAGAACTAAGTCTACTTGGGAACCCCATCTAATTAAACTAAACCTTTCGTTTTGAGCGCAAAGATCTAATTGCTTCTTAAATGGAGCAATCACGTTTACGTCTTCATCGGCTATTTGAATTATGTGATATGTGTAATCTAGAGAAGGAACATATACTTTGTTGGACATACGTTCATTGTACTTTAAGTACTCCATGTTATTCGGATTGATTACTTTGTTAAGAATATCCTTCTCAACCGCTAACATAGGTTTGTTTGTCGATTCAATCGGTTCTAAAGGTTCGTATGTGAGTACGCCACCATAGGGAATTCGATTGATATGGACGTCATAAAACGACATAAATATGCCAATTACTAGTGACGGTTTATCATACTCGTCATTACCCATAACATCTTTTAAAGTGTAATCTATTCCTTTTATTTCAACAACCGCTTCATC
>Ga0070746_10000545_pt1 | contig 22432 bp, 27 predicted proteins | sample VirMetDEL_Mar_21_FD_77016 | JGI IMG/M metagenome (GOLD analysis project Ga0070746, IMG submission 77016) | Aqueous microbial communities from the Delaware River and Bay under freshwater to marine salinity gradient to study organic matter... | ecosystem: Environmental > Aquatic > Marine >...
AATCGTATTTTCCCATCTTATCACTCCTAAAGCTACGAATAAATTGCACTAATTGTCAAGTATTATTTTCCATTTTTTTGCTGTATCTAAAAACTCTGTGACAGTATAAGACTTATTTTTCTCATCTTTTATCTTTATACTACCAAGTGCTTCTGGTTCTTTTTGTATTATATAGTTCAATGCTGTGAATCCATTACCAGTATAAAACTTACCGAAAGACTCCTCACCTAATATGTTTTCATCCCATAAGTCTTCATCTTTTTTATTATCCATAATGATATAGTAAGTCATATATATAAGTATATATTTATTCCACTAAAATCAAATCTTTTTCGTAAGAGTCCATTGAACTTATATAGAATTTGAATATATCATATTCCATTACACCTATCTCACCACTTTGTTGTAATATATCTGCTAGGTGTATTATGGTTTGAAAGTTTTGAGGATTCAATCCCCTACAATCAAACTCAACACATATATTATGTAGCTCTGATATTTTATTGTGTCCATACAACTTTATCCGTGCATCCAAATCGTATGTTGTATTTGGTTGTTCTTTTTTTATATACTCACTCATACAATCTGAATCACGCAAATCCAAATATATTTTATCACACCAAGGTTCTAACTGACGCAACATTTCTTCATTACAATTATAAGCTACAAATCCTATATCGTATTTAGGTGAAACAATAGGTTTCATATGTTTGTCGTGTTGTACCACTGTTCCCCACTTACGAATAAAGTTTCTCATATTCTTTGTTGTCGTATGTATCCACTCAGGTGAATCCTTACCTGGCGCACCACCTGATGATGGATTGAATCTACTACCTCTACTTGTCATATGGTATACAAGACCCTTCCAAGTCTGTATAAATTCAAATCCTAACAAATGAAACCGATTGAAAATATCAGAGTCCTCTTTTGATTGTGGAGCAAATAACTCATCATGCCCACCTGTCCTCCAATAGTCCTCTTTGTATATAGCCCAAGGTGCGAATATACCTTCGGTAGTTTTATCTTCACAACCTTTTGCGAACTCAACCAAACCTAACTCATCAAACTCTTCAGGCTCTATACCAAAGTCTTTCAATATCTTTTCGGGACCATCGGGATGTAATGATGGTTCTATTCTAGTCGCTGATACAATCTTCCCTCTATCCAAATGTTTTAGAATCTCCATATCCATATTAGGACAAGCATACATATCTGCGTGAAAAAACATAACTATTTCATTACTTGCCTTATCACATAAAAAATCATACCAATATACTATACCTTTTCTCTCAGGACCTTCGTTTCTGAATATCTGTACATTATGGTCTTTCTTCTTTATCTTTTGTAACCACTCCCAAGTTCCATCATCAGAGAAATCATCTCCGAACATTATTTCGTGTCTATAACCTAAATTCTTTCTGATACTATTATAAGACCATTCCAAGTACTTTAGATTGTTTCTACTTGGTTGTATAAAACTAATAACCTTATCTGACATAGTTCTCCTTTATGTATTCTATAATATCTACAGTTGGTTTCCAATCTAACATTTCTCTAGCTTTGGTATCTGTATTTAGTGTGTTCCTAGCTTCACCAGGCCACGCATCAATATACTTTGTAGGATAGTCTTCACCAAAAGCGTCTGCTATCTCATTTATTGAGTAGTTCTTACCTCTACCTAACTCAATTTCTTCCGCCTCATATCTCATATCAACAGCACCATGCATAGCTTCCATTGACTTTACTATACCATCAACAATATCACCGACATAGGTAAAATCTCTTCTTTGTTCCCCATCACCAGTTATGTTTAGTGGTCTTCCTTCACCATAAAGTCTCTGAAAGATACCTAATACATTACAATAAGCACCCTCTGTCGCTTGATTTTCACCATACACATTATAGAACCTCGTTATAATTGATGGGACATTGAAAAGTTTAGAGTACATTCTCACAACCTCTTCACCTAAGTATTTTGAAAATGTGTACGGATTAGCATAAATATCGTGGTGTGTAGATGATGAACCAGCATACACCAAAGGACATCCAAGTCCTCTTACCCACTCCAATATGTATTGTGTTCCAAGTGAGTTAGATTCAAAACTTCCTGATGGGTGGTCGAATGATGGTTGTATTCTAGCCAAAGCGGCTAAATGAAATACACCATCTACATTCATTGGCATATTTTTGTAATTATTTCTATCGCTGATATCAAATGGTATATAAACTACATTTTCATTATCGATATGATTCTCTTTTTTACCAGTAGCATAATTGTCAAAACTAAGAACCTTATGTCCATCTGATAATAGTCTTTTTATTAGATTAGTACCAACAAACCCAGCACCACCCGTTACTATAAACTGCATTATATTCTCCTATATATTCCTATGCCACAAGTGTTCTCATTACCAGTGACTTTGAAATTGACAGAGTTTTCGAATCCATCAAAATCACACTCTTCAATAAATCTCCTTACGCCTGGCATTTTATCGTTATCTATATCGTGGAATATAAAATAACCACCCACTTTTACCATTTGTGAATAGAACTCATAATCCTTTTTCACATATTCGTAATCGTGGTTTCCATCACAAAAAACAATATCATATTCAAGACCCAAATTACTAACTTGTCTTTTTACCTTTTCACCAGTAGAGTCTCCTATAATAAATACTGTCCCATCCTTAAAAGATAGGTTTCCAACAAGAGATTTTTCCACATTTGGACATAATAAAGCATCAACTATTATATTGTTTTCTATGTTGAAGTTATTCCAAAACATAGTGTTAGTTAGATTTGAAGCAGTACCTATCTCTAAAAAGTTTATTGGTTTATCACCAAATACATCCTGAAACCAAACTAATGTATTAGCAAACTCTTCAGGTACTTGCATCAGATAATCTCTATCCCCATCGAATAGTTTAGTCCCACCATAAGCCACTGGAGCATTAGCCTTTATTATATCATAAAATTCTCTATAACTTCCCACTATAATGTCTCCCATATTTTTTTCATATGTCGATGAAATATTTTTTCACTGTAACGGATTTCAAACAACTCTTTAGTTTCCTTAGAGCAGCTATCATAAAATTCTTTATCATCTCTTAGTCTTTTAGCGATAGACTTAGCAGCACCCACATCACCCACAGCGACAGTTGTTCTTGGATGACATAACTTTTGTGTTCTGAAAGTTTCTATACCAATACAAGGTATCCCCAAATAAGAACAATTCAGATTGAATGTACCAGCACCAGGTTCACCTAAATGTACAGCATACTTATTCTTTGATAGTTCATACATCCAACTCAACCAATCTACCCAATCTAAATGTTTTATATCCATACCTCTTTCTTCAGGCTTCATCCTACCAGTGACAGGTGCTCTCAAATCGTCTGATAACACCTTACCCACCACATAATCATCAAACCCTCTGTAAATACTGACAAAGTTACCACCTAACATAACACTATCTGTTTTTTCTTCTGATACCTTTATTTCATCAGTAATCATAAGTGTTGGTAAATACTCGCATCTAACATCTAAAAGACCCTCATAATATTTCTTGTCTATATCGTTGTGACATAACACGATATCCATTTCTACTAAAGTATTATAGTACCATATTTGGTCTTCTATCTCTCCATCTTGCCAGTAATAATATGTACTCTCTTGCATTACGGATACCTTTTTACATACCCTACGATAATGCTCAACCAATGGAAATTCTCTCAACTTATCTTTGTTCTGTTTTGGTATTATAAGGATACCGAAATCATAAGTGTTATCTGGCAAAGTCTCAAGCTGATACCAATGGTGGTGTGTAGCATTCAAAGAACACACCCAAGCTAAATCGGTTCTCATATTAGGATGGTTTCTTGGTGGTGTACCATTGTATCCACCTTCTGTAAAAAATCCTATCTTCACGTAGCAAACATTCTTTCTATTCTAAAGTGTTCAATATATTCATAGTTGAACTTCAAGCCATTATAGTTTGTATGGAATGCTTTCAAACTCTTTTCTGTAAAGTATGATTTGTTCTGTTGTGATTCAAATTTCTGTAATTCTTTCAACTTAGTATCTCCAGTGTACCACCTATCCAAACATACATAATAATTTGGTTTCCAATCTTCTAAGGTGCTTGGTGTTTTGTATGTAACAAGACCAGTGGGAGAATTTCTAATCAATGCCCAAGCTATGTTATTAGCTATCCTATGTTCAAAATGTGAGTCTATGTTTGGTGTTGTCATTATAGCATCATATTCTCTTATAGCATAATGAGTTTCTATTATGTTTACCCACTCATCTTCTGGTTTGTCTTTTATATGTGAACCATTTGCGAAATGGCCATTGATGTTTAGATACTCATTCCATATACGCTCACACTCTTCGTTTCTACCATCTCCGCTTGTACCATCAAAGTCACCACCGCTTGACATTACGGCAATATCAAACTTAGTGTCCTCGCATAATATCATAGTACCCAACATACCATACTCAGCATCATCAGGATGTGCTGAAAGACATAGTATTTTATCACAATTTAGGAATTTCATATAACTATTTCTTTGAAATGTCTTATAACTTTTATTGGTTTAGGTTCACTAATAAATATCTCTTTATTTTCCAAAATACGAATAATTATTTCCACAAAATTTACACCAGCCAATGTAGTGAAATATGTACCACCACCGAAACGAGGATTGACTTCTATGAATTTTGGAACTCCGTTTTTGTCCTCTTTCAATTGAATACACACAGGACCTTTGAGTCCCAAAAAGTTACACATTCTCATACATTCACTTTCGATGTGTTCATCTCTTATTATCTCACCTTGTGTGGATATACCAGCCTTTGTCTGTACCCTTTTCCTAACAACTGCCACATACCCACATAAAACATCAACAGTGTATTCTTGACCTGGCAAATAGTCTGAATAGATGTATTCTACATCACTATGGAATGTTGATAAATATTGATGTACATCCTCACAGTGAAACACTCCTCTACTCCCACCTAATTCATATCTTGGTCTAGCGATACTATTTTTGAAATTCATATCTTTATCAGACCAAGTCTTTGGTAAATCAAAATCATCCTTTACTTTATTGTAAAATTTCCATTTATCATTACATAATTTTATTGTATCAGAATTAGACATAAATACATTGGTAATATCTGAAAGGGATTCGAATTTATCTATCTCCATATTACCAGTGGGTAGTAAAACATCAATCTTTTCTTTCTCTATTATTTTTCTGATTGCGGGTATAAACTCTTTATCTGTACTCTTTGGAACAATATAACCTGTATCAGCCATATACATTCCAGCAGAATCCGCTGTTATATCTGTAGCGGTGATATGATGTTCACCCTGACCATCAAAATCTTCCAAAGATTTTATAACCCCAACAGCTGCTGGTCCTCCAGCCGATGTAACCATTAGTTTCAACTTTCGTATAACTCCTTATAAGTTCTTTCTATCCAATATTGTTGGTCTCTCTTTTGAGGATTAGGTGGTATTGCATTGAAGTGATACACCCATCCCGCATCCAAAAAGTATAGTTTATCTTCCATCCAAAACTGAATTTCTTTGTCTAATAATATGGTATTCTTTTTCCATAGGTCTTGTAAGTTATAACAAGGTGGTAAAACCTTTACATCCACATTGTGTTTATCCAACATAAAATTCAGTATCGTTTGGTCTGTACCAGCCATTATTTTATCTATAGCTGACCTTATCTTCTTATCGTTTTCATCATAGTATTTTTTCATCTCATCGAAAAACCATCTATGACTTTTGTTTACAATCTGAAATCCACCATTGATATATCGATGTGGTCTAATTCGATGTCCATCAAATAGTTCGTCTCCGAATCCTCTAATACTTCTCAGTACCCACTCATAGCATCCATCGTTCATAACACCACAATATTTATTATCTGTTTCATCAAAGAAGTTAGGACAATCAGGATGAACTATGGTATCAGCATCAGCCATCAATATCTGATTATACTCTATCTCATTTTCTTCTAAAAAGTCAAATAGATAATACCTTTGCCAAGTTATCTTCATATATTCTATAGGAAACAATAGGTCTTCCCATACTAATAACTCACAATCATTCTTCTCGCAAAAGCGTTTCCAACTGTCTACCGAATAATGGTAAGAATTGTTTCTACCATCACCCATTTTGATGTTGGGTATAAAAACTATGTTTTTCATTTTTTACTTATAAGAATTCCATAATCTCTAAAATATAGGTAATCAATCTTAGTACTCCAAAATGTACTAATTGCATGTTCTGGAGTTTCTACGATTGGTTCCCTATCATTGAAGCTTGTATTCAGTACTAATGGTACACCAGTTTGTTGATAGAACTTATTTATAAAGTTATAATACCATTCATTTTCCTCTTTGGTTACAGTCTGTAATCTAGCACTCCCATCGAAGTGTACTACTGCTGGAACTTTGTCAAGTTTATCCTCTTTCCATTGTATAGCAAAACTCATATAAGGACTGTCTATGTCACGTTCGAACCATTCACCAACATGCTCTCTCATTATCGATGGAGCAAATGGTCTAAACCATTGTCTGTGTTTTACTTTTTCATTTACAATGTCTTTTGTATCAGCATGCCTCGGGTCTGCTAAAATACTTCTGTTACCCAAAGCTCTTCTACCTGATTCTGAACCACCACCAAATACTGAGATGATATTTTTTTCTATCATCTTTTCTATAACCACTTCATCGGTTGCTTGTTCGACTACCATAGTTTCTTTATTCTCAGCCCGCATTTTTTCAACAGCCTCTCTAACTTCATCCTCAATGTAAGTCTTACCAAGATAAGGTGTTTTGTTTTGTTGATTATTGTATATTCTTGGGTTGTCTAACATATGGTGATATAGATACCTAGCAGAACCTATAGCAAGCCCACCATCATATGGTATTGGGTCGTGATGTATATTTTCGATTTCAGGATACCAATCTAACATAGCACCACCCATTACACAATTCAAAGCGACTCCACCTGATAAACATATGTTTTTACCACCATTCTGAATGTATTCATTTACAAATGGGTCTATCTTCTGTTTTATAGTCTTCTCAAACATATATTGTAATGAAGCTGCTATATCAAATCTATTCTGTTCACTTTTATCAGCTTCTGATGTTAGGAACTTCATATCCTTTGGATTAGGTTCTAATCCACCCTCTAACATATTTTGGAAATGACTTAGGTATTTTTCGTGATTACCCAAAGCGGCCATACCCATTACAGTACCACCTTGGAATCCTAAATGTTTTAGTTTTGGTGTTATATGTCCAGCACCTAATTTGAAAATAACACCAGTACACCTTTTATAGTAACCACCCCAACTAAATGTTGCTGGGTCTATGTGTAGCTCCTCTATCTTATTGTCCTTCCCACTCCAAACAGTAAATGCTGTCATCCATGGATGAAGTTTTGGGAAGCGACCACTTAAACTTTCTCTTGTTTCAGCTTTTAGATATTGGGGATTTTCTGTCCCATTTCCATCAAATGTTATTATCAGAGACTCATCAAATTCACTTGAGAAGAAAGCGGCAGCTGCGTGTGATTGGTGATGTCCTGGTTCAATAAAGTCTCCACCATTTCTTTGTACTATACTTTTTATTTTATTGAAACTTGCCTTTGGGTAACCACCATAATATTTGGATGCTTTATAATGAACAGCGTAGTCCGCATCTTCATATAAATGTTTAGGACAAGTATCTAACATAAACTGCATCCCATCACCAGTACTACTTTTTTGTCTGTTGAATCTTTCCAACTCATTATGTAAAATAGGTACACCATCTTCTAAAATAGCATATGAAACATCGTGCCCCATATTGAAACCAATTATTTTCATTATATCAACTCCATTATCTCATCAACAGTGAATCTCTCAGCATCCTCTGATGAAAGTCCATCTGATAATATCTTCTCATGCAAATTCTCACCTTGTCCAAGTCCGATAACCTCTGGCTTTATGTCCTTATCGTCTGAGTACTTATTTATCATCGCTTGTAACAAATCACCCATCCTCATTGATTTCATATCAGGAACATATGGTGAAGAATCGTCAGCCTTCAACATACAATCCCATATCAAATCGACTGCTTGGTCTATAGTCCAAAAGAACCTTGTAGCATCTGGCTCTGTTATTATTGGTGTACCACCATTCTGTAGTAACTCTTTCCATTTACATAGAACCGAACCTGTAGAGTATAACACATTACCATACCTAACGATTCTAAATTTTATATCAGGATAATTGGTTTCGAATTGTCTATATAGAGACTCCATCAGAAATTTAGAAGCACCATATGTGCCTGATACTATAGCCGCTTTATCCGTACTGATACCTATATTGAAGTCTAAGTCATACTCAGCAGTTAGCTCTAACAGATTCAAAGAACCAATAACATTTGATTTTATACACTCACGACTCTGTTTTTCAGCTATACCCACGTGCTTGAAAGCAGCTAAATGAAATATACCATCAACGAACCTAACCACCTGTTCACATTCAAACCTATCTGATATATCACCAGTATAAAATTCTACATATGGTAGGTCTTGTTTCAACTGAATCAGTTTACCCTCATCTCTAGCCATTGTGATAACATTACCACCTTGTTCATGTATCCTTTCGATAGTTTTCTTTCCAAGAAATCCACTACCACCAGTTACTAAATATGTTTTACCTTTGTCTACTGTAATCATTTTTTCTCTCCTAATAGTCACTTAAATCTAATCGTTTTATTCCAACCTCTTCGACATCTTCATATCTGTCTTCATCAGGTCTAGGTTTGTACCAAGCTTTTGTTCTAGTCTCTTCGAATGGTGTCTTACACAAATGCGTGTACATAAAGACTCTTCTATCTTTATTCACATGTGGTATTCCGTGATTCGAAAATTCTGAGTTTTCAAATATAACAACTCTATTGAATTTAGGTTCTACCTTTTTCCAACACTCTTTCATATCGTCTGTCCAAAATTCAAGATAACCTGTGTCTTCTGGCACCCATCCTTTATTCATATAACCAACCACAGTTATTCTCTTCTCTAAGTTTAGATGTGGATGTAACCTAGCATCGCTGTGAACCAATTGGAACCCACCTTTTTTTATATATCGTAGTCCACTCCATTGTCCAATTTCATTGTAATCATCTGCTACTAAATCATCTACACCAGTAAGCTTTGTCATCCACTCAACACTTTCCTTACTCTGAAACTTTCTGAATATGTCACCCCATTTGCCAGGCATATCTCCTACCTTACTGATACCATAGTTTTCGGGCTCTACTAAATTATCCTTATCAAATATTTTATTTCTGAACTTATACCATCTATTGTCATTCACTGGTGGTATGTAATTATATAATTCTTCAGCAAGCTTCTTATCTAAAAAGTTATCTACTACCACATACTTGAAGTAGTTACTTTCGTCATTGAACTTCTTATTTAGCTCCTCAAAATTTACCTTAGTTAGTATATCCATTATCTCTTCCTACACCAATCACCAAGATGTTCAGTTATCACCTTTGCATTTTCATCTCCCCATCTTCCATAAACAAAACATCCCCACTTCTTATGAGTTTCTTCGTGACCTATATGCTTTATGTCATACAATACTATTTCCGCTATCTCTTTTTCTAAGTGACTAGTACCCTTTGTCACATCAGACCAGTGACGCCTGTGTTCTGCTTTATACACCTCTCTACACTTACTCATCTTAGCTATATGTGGATTACCTGAGTAAAACAAACCACGAGTTAGTGGCAACTCTGTTATCTCAGTTTCAACCTCAAAGTATCCACCTAAATGTGCATCCCAGTGACTCTCAGCACCAGGACCCATATGTTTGTAAGGAAATCTGATATAATTACAATGTTCATACTTATCCATTGTATTCATAACATTCATTATATCAACATTTTCAACAAACTTCCAATCATGTTCTAAAAACAAAAAGTAAGGTGTCGGACAATTATCAATCATATGCCACCAATTACCACGCATAAGTTCTTGTCTATCTTCCACAATATCTACATTTATATGACTAAACTCTGATGCTAATCGTCTCTGTATATTATCATAGTATTGTTTGAAGAGTTCAGGATACCTAACTTCCATTACCTTATCTATATATAGATAATACTTAGCATCACCCAACCCAAGCTTATCATGCGAACTACTTATTGTATCGAACAACATAGTATTTTCTAAGTATGGATTAGTACTAACATCAACAATATGAGTCATAACCATAACAGAAATTCTATCCTCTATTCTCACGGTATTCTCCTTTTCAATATATCATCCCAATTATCTCTGAATATTTCATAGTCAATCCCTTCTTCATTTAGTCTTTGAATCACATCCCAATACAAAACTTTATATGGTGGTTGTACTTCATGCTTCTTACTCAAATCATCAACCAAAAAACAATCCTCATCCTTTATTATATCCACTTTATCCATAGTGTTGTTGCATGTAATAATGGATTTATAAGGAAACCCAAATTTATCTAACCATTCTTTTGTCCACTCATAAGCATTGTCATACCACCTAGCAGTTAGCATATGAATCTCATAATGTTTATCCAACTCTTTTACTGCTTCAAGTGAACCTGGCAATACCACATCCTTTTGATGTTCTTCGTATGTAAATGCTTTATCAAAATCACACCAACCATCCGTTGTATTTCTTCTGATTCTTTCCCAGTGATTATTTAGAGTGTTGTCTATGTCACAATATAACTTTTTCATTTTTTCAAATCCCTATAAAACCTTTCGTATATATAAGTATCAGATGTATATGTAAAAATAGAATAATTTTTTGAGTCTGTATGTAAACCATATAGATTATATCTATGTGCTATTTGTATAGGGATATCATCTTTAGGTATGTTGAATACAGGCGATGGTTTACCACCAAATACATCAATCAACAGCTCTGAATTATCATCTATTTTCTTTCTTAGTTTTTCAACATCGAACTTTACCATCTGTTCGTGTAAGTGTTGAAAGATAGTAACTGGAGCAGTAGATGGTGTCTGTCCTATGAACCCATAATTTTTATATCTAGCAAGATTCATATAAGAAAATATGGCATCAGTTTGCATCTCACTCCAAAAATCTTTTCTGACAAATATTATACCCAATCCAGCAAGAGAACCAAGTTGTTTATTGGAACAAGTAACAAATATCTTTGTGTTTTCAGGCACATCATAATATGGAAATGAACTTATACCATCCACAATACAATCTGGTTCATTATATGTTTTTCCGTTAGAAGTTTCCAACTGACAATATAACTTGTGAGTACCATTTGTTTTACTCTTTGGTTGTCGTCTATCAAACTCTAACCACTTATCATGCCATAATCCTTCATTACCTATCACATCAATTGGGTGTAGGACAGACCAAAAAACAGACTCTATTGCTAGTGTGCCACTACCACCCATAAATATAACATCGTATTTGTGTCTAGGTAACCCAGCATTATCGAGCATTAAATTTGATAATCCTTTATATAAATTTATAAAATGAATATCTCTATGTGAGAAATCCGTTACTAAGTTTGTCATTATATCTGTATTAGGACCGAACATCTAAAAACTCCTTTAGTGATTTGTATACTAAGTCAAAATGGTTTCTTTTATCCAACCAATTATAATAGTATCTTGGTAAATGTTTTTCTAATTCATTTTTATTTTCTTGTAGGAACTTTACCAGCCCATCATCAGCGGGATTCCAAAAGGGTGGTTTATAAGTTCCTATACCCACCCCACTTTCAGGTGGATAACCTGAAGCATATGTTGGTTGAACCTCTAAGAAACATAATGTATTATCATCTTGGTCTATGATAACATCCACACCTTGATGGTTTAGTCCAAGTAAATGAACTGCCTGGCATATATGCGATTCATATTCTGTCATAATAGTTTCACATAACTTATTATAAGTTACAAAGTTATTTATATTCTCCATCTTAAATTTACCAGCAGTTATAGCACACCATTCAGATTCGTCTACAACTCTCGCATAACCTGAGATAACTCTATCACCAGCAACATGTATTCTATAAGAAGTATTTACACCATTAGCAACAGAATTTACCATCTTTACACACATCTTCACTGTTTGTATTCTATGTTCTGATTTATTATATTTATCAAAGTCAGCATCTAAGACATCTAAGGATTTTTCTAACATAGACTCATTGTCTACCTTCAATGTATTATATCCACCAACACTATTGTTTATCCTAATCAAAAATGGATATGATATCTGATGTTCTTCTTGTTGTACATAAAAGTCCTTTTTGTCTTTGTAAACGAAGAAGTCTGGACAATTTACACCAACCTCTTTCCACCTTTGAAATGCCAGCTCTTTGTTCTGTACAAATAGGAATCCTTCAGCTGAATTAGTTATATAAGGTAGGTTACCTATCTCTTTATTTTGCCACACCATTCCTTCATACTCAGTTCTATTCATCAACTCAGGATCAGGATACCATCTGATATATTCTACGCTATCTTTGTATTCATTATATGCTCTAATAACACTTGAACCATCTTCACCATTGACATCCAGAACTTTTCCGAAATGTTTTTCCATCATTTCTTTTTCAAATATTCTCCAATTTTTATTAGTCTTTTTCGGTGCTCTATTCGCACTAATAACTTTATACATCTGAATACTCCTTTATCATAGTCTGAAAATTAGGTGACTCTATAAGATACTTTCTTAGTCTGCTATCTATCTTTCTATCAACAGTAGCACTCTTCAAATGAACTATATAAGTGTGTTCACCATATTCATTTTCGTTATGGGTACTGACTAACAATCTATCGATATTACCTATAGATAAATTACCCCATTCTTCCATAGCAACCTCACTAAGTGATGGGCTTTCACGAGGAACATTAGTAGGTTTTGTTGCTATCCTTTCAATCCACTTAGTCATAAAATCTAATGTCTGTTGTCTTGGTTGTCCGATTACAAAAGAACCTAAGTATGGTGTACCCGCATCTCTCTTACATAATTGTATATCACAGTGACTGTCTATTAGTGGATATAAATCTTTCACAAATATACAATCTCCGTCTACCATCATCAATGGTATGTCTGTCATACTCAATAGATGTTGAAATATAATAGTTTTAGAACCTACATTCTCTTGCCATCCCTTTCCCCAAGCACCACCATCATTGAAGTCCGTATCTAAACCTGTATCATATATGTATACCTCACTACCTTTGCTTTTGAAATATTCTTTCTCTTCTTCTTTTAGACCAGTATCGACTATAAAAATCTTATCAACATTGGACATATTATTTTTATCATAAAGTGAATTTATCCATACCTTACCAAATGGAAAATATGAAGAATTGAATACTACCATAATATTATACTTCATCAAATACATCCTCCCAAGTATATAACTTAGTTTGGTTGAACATATTATACACATTATGTTCTGACATCTTATTAGCGTTAGTGTACCAAGTATGACTGTGTCTTCCTTTTCCGACATCACCAGGGGTGATTCCTTGCTCACCATCAACATAAAGCCTCTTCTTTGGATGTTTTCTATTGTGTACTAATAGAATATTCTTTATAACATATTGTGGTATGCCACCAAGAACTCTATGTATCATCATCATAAAACCTGTGTCCTCATGTACAAAAAATGCTGATTGTGGTATGTTTACACCTGACTTTATCACATCCGAAGATATCACTAACCCACACCCATTGAACTTTGGTCTATCTAATACTCTAACATCCAAATCTTCTACACCCTCATTTATTTTATACATTTCTTCTAATGTCATAGTGTACTTTAGACTCCACCAGTTTTTCGTATCATTTTCTATGAATGGTTTATCTGTAAAGTCCACATGCTCTACTGGTTTCCAACCCTCATCCCACATCTTACAAGTACCAAAGAATGTTAGATACTTTGGTGTTTTATCTTTTACACCATCGTGTAAATTATCAAGTATTTCAAAGGTTCTTTTTGGTAGAAGACCATCACTTTCTCCCCACATAAGAACATCAGCCTGTGTACAATATTTCGTATTGAACTCTCTTCTATAGTCTGATATGGTTGTAAAGTCATCCGTAACTCTATTGTTTATATTGTAACCATCAAAATAATCATCAACCATTTTATAATATCTCTCTATAATTTTTTTCATAGATGCCTGAGAGTCATCAATCTTCTCAAGCCTCTGTCCATAGTAAAAGTATAAATCAATTATTATATTATGTTTATTATCAATAATGTCTACAGCATTTTTTAGACTTACTAAATACTCTTCGATTATCTCAATCTCATACCATTGTACAAGACAGCCAATAGCAAATTTATTTTGTATCAGCATCGTAAATCTCCTTCATAGTTTTTCTTGGTATCAACTCTGATGCTGGATTCCTATCCGATACAATACTGAAATCAATACCTCTACCTTTCAAATATTCGTATAGTCCTAAAGCACCTTCTATGTTCATCTTTACCTCATCATAAGTAATTCCACCTGAACCACCTATTGGTAACCTTTCTACATTTACTCCATCGTATTCTACTTTGTGTTTGTCCCTACCCTTTTGATAAAAGTGATCATAGTTTATGTATTGTTGTCCTTTTTCGTGTTCTCTCAATATTCCAATGTCCCATCCGATAGTAACTATTTTTTTACATCCTAAATACATAGACAATGGTATCGCTAATTCATACATCAAACCAGGACCCCAAGGTCTTTCGAATGAAACATCAAATCCAATCTCACTCCAATCACCCGTAGCTGCTATGGTATTATGTATACTTCCGTGGTTCCTATAAATCGGTGTCATAAAATCACAAGGGACATCGTTATTGATAATGTAGTATGGTTGGTCTTGTTGATACACAGTCCAAGCAACGATTGTATTATCGGTTTTATAATCATAGGTTTTTATGTTTACAGCGTTCAACAACTGATAGTCCATCTCCTCATAAAACAAATCATAAGTTTGTTTTATACCTATAACCAATTTATCGGACAAGAAACTTTTCAACTCATCGACATTATGATTATTCAAACTCGGGCCACCAGTAACTATGTATGCTGTTTCACCTTCGTATTTATCTTTTAGAATCTCTAACCTCTGATGACTTTCGTCAAAGTTCTGCATCTTTTGTTTTAGTTCTTTTGTAATCTCTTTCATTCGGAATAAATTTCCTCTATCTTTTTTATATCTTCAGGATAATCTACAGCGTAAGATACAGTATTCAATTCTAGCATCTTTACACGCATACCCTTTTCTAAAAATCTAATTATCTCTATGTCCTCTACACTTTCTAATGATGTCTTCTTACCACTATGAAACCTATCCAGTTGTTCCTTACTGAATCCGTAGATACATACTTGTTTATAAGCTTCTGAACCAACAATAATAGGGTCTAACCCATTCTTATTCATTGGTATACAACCTCTACTAGCATACAATAAATCATTGTCCTTATCTGTTACTACCTTTGGTATCTTCACATCACTTGGGTCTTCATCTTTATGTAACTTAGACATGCAATTTATGATATGTTTAGGATTATCTTTTTTAGCTTCTATAACCTTATTTACATCATCAGCACTAACCAATGGTTCATCACCTTGTATGTTAATAAATATATCAGCATCAATTTCTTTGGATGCTTCAGCGACTCTATCGGTTCCAGTCAAACATTCATCTGAAGTCATAACAACCTGATAACCATTATTCTTTACCAAATGTGCTATCTCTTCATTTTCAGTAGCCACATATACATTCTCGCTACCCACAGACTTTTCAGCAACCTCACATACCCATAGAATCATTTCCTTTCCGTATATCTTAGCTAGTGGTTTGCCAGGAAATCTACTTGATTTGTATCTAGCAGGTATAACAACTACAGACCTTTGTTCCTTTAGTTCTTTTAGTTTATCTGAATCATAAGAGCGTGTATTTTTTAGTTTACTAGCTGCTTCAAATAACTGAGAACCTTTTAGGTTAGATTGGTTTAGGTCTTGTACATATAATGGATGAACTGTATTCATACCAGCATACATATACAATGGATTATGTCCCCAACCTAATTTATTTTTCATAGTCTGAAACTCATCAACTAAATCTAAAGCATCAGCAGAAATATCTCCATCCCTTAGCTGTAACAATTGTTCTGTAAAGACATTACCAACACCTCTACCCATTCCAGTAACAGTTCCATCACACCATTCAGCACCACTATCCAAAGCAGTTACACAATTAGCAAATGCGAGATTTAGATTATCGTGTGTATGGATTCCTTGTACACTATGGTTCTCAAATATTGCAGTCACATCTTTAGGTTTTAGAGCACCATAACTATCAGCAACATATCTAACATCAACTCCAACCTTATCCATACAATCAGTAAAGTATTTTATATTAGCACCCTCTAATATAGATGTTTGCATCAGATTACACATTACCTCATAACCTAAGTCTTGGATTCTTTCTATCAATTCTAACGAATCATATATCTCAGACTTCTTCATAGCAACCCTACATATTTGAAATATGCCAGATGGTTTTATTATATCTTCTAATAGTTCAGGTTGATTTATATAGTCTTTAGCATCAATCATAAAAGATAACTGAGAGTGGAACACATCAAAATTTATAACAGAACTTATGAATCCATCGTTACATTTTCTATAAGGACCACCTTTTATTGGTGACTTATAACCAAGCTCTATAACATCAACCTCACTGTTAGATAATGCTTTTACTAATCTTCTTACTAACTCATTATCAAAATGCCAGTCTGTATAATAACCACCATCTCTCAATGTACAATCTAATATTTTCATACACCCACTATTTTTTTATTTGATTGTGCATCCCAGTGATGTACTGGAATACCTCTTTCTCTAATTGCTGTTCTTATCTTCTTCGTATCTTCTCTTTCCTTATGTACTTTCTTTCCGTGAAACTCAGCGTATACTATATTCACATAGTCTATCGAACCATCCTCAATCATCTTTGGTAACACCTCATACTCAGCACCTTCAATGTCCATCTTCATTATTATATAGTCATCTTTACTAAAATTTTCTGTAATCCATTTACTAATATCAACCGACTCAACTGTTATAGGATTATCAAAGTCTAAGTTACCACGAGTCTTTCCATATATCAAAGATGAAGAAGCAGCATGTCCTAAATAAAAGTCTTGTTTACCATCTTCAATCCAAGCAGCTTTATTATGAAATGTTATACCATCAGTATTTTGTAATACCTCTGTAAATCTTGGATTACATTCGAATGAAATAATTTCATACTCATCACTGTTAGGATACTCTTCTCTGAACTTCTTTACCGATATAGCTGCGTGTGCACCTAAATCTAAAAAAACCTTTCTCATCTTCTTACATTCATCTCCTTACTAAAATTCTCATTGTAAAACATATTCTGTTGTGTTTGTTTCTCTATAGTCTTTGGATGATACAGACTCAGCTCTTCGTGTGGTGGTAGATGAGCGTATGTTTTCACTCCAACGATATGTTCATGTAATGGTCTAGTCCATCTTATATCCTTATGATTACGAAATACCCTACTCTGATAATCAGGATAGTTTACCCAATTGTTTTCTGTAAGTCTCCATCCCCATCTTCTCACATCCTCGTCTGTCATTCCATCGACAGTATTTACACGAGGTATCCATAACAAATCAACCTCATTTATTGATAGTATCTCTTTTAGCTGCTGTAATAATATCGCATTTGGATACTCATCCGCATCTATATGAAATATATAATCTCCACTACATCTTTCTATAACTGAATTTTTATGGTCAGCAAAGTTACCATCAAGCTTTCTTTTATAGACGATAGCATTATTTCCATAGGATAAATATTCACCTAATACAGCCTCTACTTTTTCATCATCACCATCAACACAAACAACTATCTCATCCTCTTTGTCTATGTTTTTATTCAATACATGCAATAATTCTAAGAGTTCTTCAGCCTCATTATGTACTGTAATACCATAACTAATTTTCACTAACTAGCCTCTAATCCCTTTATAATCGATCTGTTTAATTTTATTGGTTCATAGTATACAGTGTACCTACGAGCAATCTTATAATCATATGTTCTATATAGATTGTTTTTCATTAGAAATGGTTCTATAACTTTGAAGTCCACATCAACTCTCTTTTCATTTGGTTTACCATCGACATCGACTTTTATTATAGCCTCTGTCATCGAAACCTTTTCTACCAGTTTTATATTACCAGCCTTATTTAGATTCTGATATAATTGGGATGAGTTTATCAATGGTTGGTTTGACATCTCAACCTTCATACCAGCAAGATGAACGGAATTGCTACCATCCTTTTTCTTATAAGGTATGTTCTTACCAAGAACTAATATTGAATGTAACTTAGTGGAACCCTTCGATGGATACCTAAATGATATAATATCACCAGCAACAACCTTACTCCAATTTGTTAGTTTACGACTCATCTTTTACTACACCCATAGCCTTACAAGCTTCCATAAATTCAAACTGACCAAATTTTAGAGGGTTTTCTATGTCCAGTCTTTTATCATGACCATCATACTTTTCTCTATCTTCTTCTGGCACATCTACTACTGGAGCATAACACCAATTCCAATCAGTAGGTAATCCTTCAGGATAAATAACTCCCTTTTGTCCCATATTTATAACTGATGGGTACCAAACTAATCCTCTATCATTATCTATTACTTTCAAATCATTCATTAGCTCTGTATTGTTTTCTACCATAGTCTCTAAGTGTTCACTATCTAAAGCAAAGTTAGAGTTCGTAGTCATACCACAATCAAAACATAAGTAAGATTCAAAAGGGTTACCTTCTATTTCTGTTTTTTCTACAAAGCAGTTTTTACTCAATGTATCACATACTGGACAAGTTGTTTTTTCTTCCATAGTTACATCCTCTTTAGTTTAGGTAGTTTTACTTTTGCTGGTTTCTTTACATCACCAACCTTTTTCAACTTAGGTAGAGTTAGATTCACAGCCCTAGGTGCTTCTTCAAACTTTGGTAAATACTTTTCCAATATACTCTGAAAGGATTTTGTCATAGCCTTCAAAGAGAACTTACCACTATTAGCCATAGCTAACTTCTTAGAAACCTTCTCATACTTCCTATAGTTATTGAACACATGTATCATATACTTAGCAGCATGTTGGTAATTTACAGTGAACCACTTAGCACCTTCAACCAACATCTCTTTTGGTAGAGAAGATTTATGTACAGGAGTTAGTACGCCTGGTAAAAGAACTGAATTACTTTTCGTTAGGAAGTCTACATGCCCACTCCAATCTGGTGCTATAACAGGTTTACCACTAAGAGACGCTTCTAATAATGGTCTACCAAATCCCTCACCATGTGTGAAAGTAATATGAGCTTTTACCTTTGGATGATTATACAATTGATTCATCTCTTCATCTTCTAAGTCACCATGCAATAAATAAATATTAGGTAAGTTTTCTCCACCCACACTTTCTTTTATCATCTTTATTTTCTTTAGAATCTGTTCTCTATCTATAACAGAAAATGTAGCTTGACTAGTCTTTAGTATAAGACCAGGTGCATTCTTTCTACCTCTGAATGTTTCTAAGAATACCTTTATCAACATAGCTAAGTCTTTTCTATCATGACCAAAGTCACCTTGTAACCAGTGTCCAACAAATAAGAAGTTCCAATTGTTTTCTATACCCTTCATCTCCTCTACCAAATCCTCAGAAAACTCTTTGGTAATACCATATATAGATGAATCAGCACCCTCAAATAAAACTTCAATTGGCTTTGTAATCCTTACCTCTCCAATCTTTTTGTTGTTATTATCCATCTTATCAAATACGACATCCTCAAATGTTTTCTTTACGAATTTTGATGGAACTATATTCATATCCATTCTGTTCATACCTTCTATCCACTCTCCTTGTGGTGTAGTGGTTTCGATACCAGCAGTAATTCCTATGTTGTATTTAGCTATCGGCGTAAACTCATTAGGTACACTAATCTGTATGTGTATCTCAGGTTGTCTTTCAGTATTATTAGTTTTCAGTATTCTATCAAATATCTTTTTATCTTCTTCATTATTCATACTCAAAGCATTCATTGGTGTGTTTCCCCACCTTGTAGAGTTTATTCTAATATCAAATAAATCCATATCTATAAGACTCTTAGCTATATCTCTACTATGAGCACCATACCCACTTCTAGTTGCAACTGGTGCTGTAAGTAATAACATTGGTTTCATCATATCTCCTACGCTTTATACACTTGGTATCTTTTTCTTGGTTCCCAATTCTTATATGCTAATTCCATATGGTCTATAAAGTTCTTACCCAACCATTCCGCACTCATCATAGCATCATCTCCGTTCACAAATTCATAACCCAACTTACCACACCTTTCTCTTTCTTCACTACCCATATCATACCATTCTTTCAATACATCAGCAAAGTCTTCCGCATTTGCTCTGTCATCATAAATATATGGTGTCGGTAAAGAACCTTGTAATGAACGATTAGCAGGCCATACTGGTTTACACCATTCACCCCAAGTCAAATCAGAGTTATCTTTCCATTTCTTAGCATCATGTAAAGACTCTATCCAACTGTAGTCCTTGTATGTTATCAACTTATCTTTGTATTTGAATCCACATTGGTCTTGTAAACCACCAGTAACAGTTACTGATATTGGCGTACCACAATGAAGTGATTCACAAGTTCCTAATCCAAAACCTTCATTAGATGCCATATTCATAGTTACATCAGATAGGTTGTATAGATAAGCAAGTTCCTTATCACTCAATCCTTGATGTGAAAATATAACATCATAATCAGGACACAACTCCTCAACAACTGCTGGTAAGTCTGTACCATTTGAATCTTTAGGATTGGTGTGCATTATCAAACACACTTTATCTTTTTTCTTATCAGGTAACATATCAGCAAACAATCTAAAACTCATTATTACATCAGCAGGTAATTTTCTTTTGATGTTTCTATTATTCCAAAATACTACAAAATCGTATTTCTTATCACCAAACACCTTCTTTGAAAATTTCACCAAATCCTTATCCTTCTTATCGATTGGATGAAATGTTTTTGTTTCGATACCATGCGGTACATATGTAGAATCCCAATTTGTTCTTGGTTTAGTTTGACATACATTCTGAACAATATTATGTGTCTGTTTAGATATATTCATAATCAAATCACAACTTTCATAGAATGGTTCATTCCATCTTGGGTATGGTAAGTCATCCCAAATGTTGTAATAAAATATTGGAAGTTCTTGTCTAAGTTCATGTTCCATCTGATATAACCAGTCCCAAAATCTAGGGTCTGTATAATGTAGAATAGCATCAGGCTTTTCTATGGACATTATTTCTCTAAGTAAGCCAGGATTACCATAACCACTCGTTGGATATATTTTTAGAGAACCTTTTATTCCTAATTCTTTTTCTAAAGATTCCGACATATCAAATATCTTACCCTCATCAGGATGCTTGATAGCACCACCAATCTGAACCCAATCATACTTATGTAAGGTATTAGTTACTATTGTCTTTGATTGTGTGGCAACACCACTATACATTCTCAAATCATCAGAAAGAAGTAGTATCTTCTTTTTAGCCATTCAAAACCTCTTTGTCATTTACATATTGATTGAAGAAGTATTTGTCCAACACTTCTAACTTATCATCATACTCAGCAATAATCTCCAACTCTTTTTCTATCGTATCCATAATGTCAGGATGTTCTGCAACACCGACAGCATTTCTCAAAAGATTATTCACATTCACTTTGTGTTTTTCAATGTGAGCTTTGAAGTGTAATCTACTAGCATCTAATATTTCTTTTCTCATTCTGAACTCCCTGTTACTGGAAAATAGTTTTCTATCAATTCTAATCTATTATGATATTTCATCATAAGGTCTAGATTCTTTTCTGCTTCTATCGTTATATCAAATGAACTTGTCACTTCAGTATTAGAGTTTAGAAAACCTTCCACAGTAGTTTTGTAGTTATTAATCTGTTCCGCATAAGAACTACTCATCTCTGATATTATCGTATCCCTCATAACCTACTCCCACTTGGTTTTAGATTGTCCCATTCGACAATAGTTTTTCTGAAACTCGCATCTTTGACATACAAGTCCATAGAACGATTTACTAATTTTTGTAATGTAAAGTTATCATCTAAATTTGATATTTTGAATTTTTTATATAAATCATCCAATAACTTTACGGTAGTTAGTTTTACATTATTCATATAATTACTCCGTATATATGTATATAAATATATAAGAACTAATTTATTATTACAA
>Ga0070746_10000556_pt1 | contig 22280 bp, 30 predicted proteins | sample VirMetDEL_Mar_21_FD_77016 | JGI IMG/M metagenome (GOLD analysis project Ga0070746, IMG submission 77016) | Aqueous microbial communities from the Delaware River and Bay under freshwater to marine salinity gradient to study organic matter... | ecosystem: Environmental > Aquatic > Marine >...
CCAAGATCTGCGTTGGACTTTCTGAGCCTGTCTGTCGCAAGGACTTCAGCCTTCATGTCCTCGTACACAGCCTCCTGAGCGATCTCGGCAAAGGAGTTGAATACCTCAGGCGTAACAAAACCTCTCTGATCCTCATTGCAGAGATCACGGATCGCGTTGAACACCCTAACTACACTAATCATGTAGCAAATATACAAAAAGAAAGAGGGGACCTGTTGGCCCCCTCCGCTCTTAACCGAGCTTCTCTAACCTCTCCTCTAGAGACGAGTGGGTCGTTGCCCCCTTCTCTGTCATAAGGAATCGAGATAGTGTGTCGTCGCAGTCGTGACCAGCTGGGTTGGCTACGATCATCTTGTTGCTGTCGAACCAGTACGCCCCATCCTCTTTCAGTGCAATGATCTGGTATGACTGGCACTGCTTGACAAGGGCTCTGACCTTCACGATAGGTGAGTCGAAGGCACCAAGGAACTCCGATGGATTCTTCTTGGCTCGCTGGAGCAGGTCGAAGCGAATCTCAGATGCGTTGCGATCGATGTTCATTCCGAAGTAGATGGCGACGGGGAGGAGCTCCTCAATCGACTTGTCGCGAACGGCAATGATGGCCTCGCTCACGGAGAACTCCTTCTCAAGGTTGATCTGTGCATCCTTCTTGTTGTCGACCATCTTGAAGTTGTTGCCACCGTTTGCCTGATTACCAGGGTGACGGTCGAGGTACTCCATCAGGTTGGGTTTGGTGCGAGGAACGATAAGGTTTCCGTTGCGAAACACTACAGCCTCCTTGCGAGCGCTGTCGCTCTGCTCATCCCTCCAGATAGATGGCTCGTTGGGGCAGTAGCGCATCTCTCTTACCTGACCGCTCTCCTCGTCAAAGATTGTAATCCCCTTCGACTGGATCATGTGTACGATTCCACCTCCGTTCACTGTCTGGTACACGCGAGAGGTTGGGGCCTCTACCTTGCGCTTGATGGGTGCGCTCTTCTTCACCTGCTTGACAGGTGCTTCCTTGACCTCTGATTCGGTCTTGGCCGTGCTCGTAGCACGACGCTTAGTTGTTTGTTCCATTAGAATTTGTATAGATTAAATAAGTCCTCTGCTAATTTACGACATTGCGCATCACCAATGTCCTTCTCGATAACACCTAGCCTAGCAAGTCTACCCTTGAAGGATGACGAGATGTTGCCCCCTGCGCTTCCGATCTGATCAAGAACGAAGTTCCCCGTGGTATCTCCTGGCAAGGTGCCGAGAGCGGAGATCTTTTGGTCGTAGTTCTCCTTGATGGCGGCCACAACATCACCGTTGTGATTGTACATGAACAGGTTGTTGTAAGCATCCCTCCTGATCACGAACACGTAACACTGCTGATAATCAGGGTTGTCGCTGTCAAGAACTGGGTAGGTGTAGGAGACTGTGTTAAACTCTGTCGTATCCGTTCTAACGATGGCTGGTGTTGCTACACTACTCTCGTGCCTAACACCAAATGTGCTGATCTGACTGGAGCTCTTCGTGGCGTCCTCGTTGACCACGTTCAACCCCATGCTGTTGCCAGAGGTGCTCCCGTAGAGTACCCCGTGCGTCTCTGCAGTCACCCCAACATTCGGCGAGTAAACCACATACATGGTGTAGTCGTCCTTAACGGTTAGGGTGTTAGAAAGAACGGTGTAGCTGTTAAGAGCAAAACTGGCTGAGTCCTTAGACAATCCAGTCGCTGATCCAGCCGAAACGTTCTGGATGTTCGTGCCTACAGATCCTGCCGCGTTGACGTCGTAGTCGGAGCCGCCTGTTCCGCTGTTAGCCCAAGCGGTGAGCTCAAACGGAGACGATGCGTTGTAGGTTGCATTCTCCGCCTCAAGATCGAGGATGGGTTTATTTGAAGCGGTGTAGAAGTCGATGTCGTTTATGACATTGCCAGAGCTAGGGGTGAACGAGTCATCAGACTGGAAGCTTGTTTCCCTAGTAACCCTATTGATTGGGTGGGATTTAATAGTTGCCCCAACAGACAGAGACGTCTTCACCTCCTTGATATCAGACCTCTGAGCTACAGAGTCAAACCTCATGATGGTGTCAGAGTTGTCGCTACCAAGGAACTTCATGATCGACTCTATGAGATCAACCTCCTTTCCCTCCTCACAGTTGACAGTTACCTCTGCCTTCTCGAATGATTCACCGTCAGTGAGTGCGCTTTGCTCGTATGGCGTGGCGTTGTTGAAATACATGACGACACCACCCTGAATGGCGGTGATGTAGGACATGGCGTCTGCATTCACTCCAAAGACGCTAAGCCCCTTCCCCGTGTCAGACGAGGAGGAGCTTAGCAGACTTAGGTCTTCCTTTCTAAAGAGAAAGTACTTACGCTTCACGTTACAGATTATGCGGCAGCCAGAGAAACTGAGTTGTTCTCGACAACCATGTAACCACCGAGCTGATCGCCTGATACTGGTACTGCAACCAAAACAAGCTCATCAGCTACGTTGTTGAAGGTTGCTTCATAAGAAGCTCCTTCAGATGCGTCATAGTAAGTAACGGTCCAGCTAGTACCAAGGGTCGCAATTGACAACTTGATGTACTGTCCGTAAACAACTGAAGGGTCAATAATCTGATCATTGCTATCCTTCAGCTTCGTGTGCTTAGCAACTGGAGTGGGGAGGGTTGCTACCGCAGCCCCAGTGTTGTTAGCTTTAACCTCGTAAGCTCCAGCTGGATCGATCTCACTCGTGGACGTTGTAAACGCCTGAGTCGTTGCAGATCCGTCTGGAACAAAAACTGGAATAAGTGCCATGTCTTGAAAGATTATGAAGATAGGGGAAGGGCCGAAGCCCCTCCCTTCACTTCAGGTTAATTATCCCAGGAGAGCAACGTGCTGGTTAGCAGCGCGAGTGATCAAGCAGATCTCAGAACGGTAGTGCATCTCTGCAACGTCCTTAGACAGCTCGTTGTGTCCGAAGACACCGCCGCCACGCACCCAGTGCTCAAGCTCACGAGAGTATCCGTTTGCTTCCTTGTAGTTCAACTCCAAAGCTGGGGCCTTAGTACCAGTGCGTGGATCAGTGACCTGAGTCAAAGGAACCATAGCACCCATGTACTTCGTAGAGGCACCCAAGAGGGTTGGATCGTTCAACAGCTTCCAGTCGTGCTTGTGGAACGTGTAACCACCGCGAGTGAAGCTCTTGAATCCAAGCTGAACAGCCATGTCTGGTGAGTTCTGGAATGCACCGAACTGACCTGGGAGACCAGCGGTAACAGCAGAAGAGATACCAGAAGCAAGCATGTCGTCGATAGCCAAGTCTTGAGTTCTGTTGACGTACATAGCGTACTCAGAAGGAGCACCCTGCTTGTCGAGCTCAAGAATGATGTTGTCAAACTCAGCGAAAGAGTCGAGAGGGTTGGCGCTGCCGTTGGTTACCTCAATGCCTCTATCATTGATGGCTGCAAAGTAACCTTCAGAACCAGCAACTCCGCCGTTGTTTGTAGCGATGGTAGATGAATCTGCACCAGTCAACTGACCGAACAGCATCATCATCTCCCTCTTATCCAAGAAGCGCTTACGAGTCTCTTGCTCACCGTGGATGTACCATCTGTAATCGCCACCTACGTTCACCCAACCGATGTTGGTAGCCTGTGAACCATTTACTTCGTACAAGTCCTTGATGATCATGAACGAGTTGTTACGCTTGGTGGCGTCCGTCTTCATGAAGTTACCAGGAGCATCTGAGCCTTGCTCGTACATGTTGCCCAATACGATCAGGCTATCTGTAGCTACCCAGTCAGTTCCGCCTGCCGTGCCGTCAAGTCTCTTGAACTCGTCGTTGGCAGCAGTGCAGATAAACACCTCACCAGTTCTGTCGTTCATCACAACAGTCTGCAATTCGATAGCTCCCTTCCCGTCAACGAGGTCGGTAGGCGTGACGTTGAAGTTTACTACGCCAGCAGTTCCTGCGTTAGCTGTAAACGTAGCACCAGTCAAAGCGACAAGTCTGTGACGACGCTCCTCCTCCCAGTACTGAACGAAGTCGTTCGTACCAGCAGACTTGGTTGCGCCAGTCAATTCCAAAAATCCAGTGATACCCTGATCACCGTAAGTCTTGATCAACAGATCTCTGTTGTCATGCTTGTTTACATCCAACAGGTCGTGGATGGTTGTATACTTACTGGGGTTGGCATTAAACGTTGGTTGATTGCCGACTCCAGGAGATCCTACTGTAGCCATAATTTCTTAGTCTTAGATGTTAAAAGTCATTTTGTTTCCGTTACCGAGAATTGTTCTTAGTTGATCGGTAAGCGGATTAGAAGTTGGTGCTTGACTCTGTACTGGTGACTTCGTTGAGATGTTTGCCGCCTTGTTCACCACACCTCTTTGACCGTCGCTCAACCCCTGTCTGTATACAGACGAGACGATGTGATCGATGTTGTCAACTACGGCGCGGTGAGACGAGAGCGTGTCATAATCCCAGCTTCCGTCATCCCGTACGTATGGGTCGAAGAACTCGTCAAGCTTTGCGTTCTTCTCCTTTAGTGTGGACTTGTATTGATCATTCAACCCGAACGTCCAGGTCTTACCCTGACCAAGGTCAAACTCAAGACCAGTCAGGGAGTCTACCTCCTTGCTCATGTTGTTGATCCACTCATCCGTAATGATGGGGTCGTCATCATCTGAAATCTGAGCCTGCTGTGCTGGGAGCCTGTAAGAATCTCTCATTCTACCAATAGCCTCCTTAGCATTCTGGGCATCAATCTTCAGCTGAAGCTGAGCCATCTTAACCTCATCCTCACTATACATGTCAGGATTCAGCTTGTACTTTCCTTGCATGAGGGTGTTCACCTCGTCGGCGGACAGTGATGCATACTCAGTGGCCATGTGTACACGCACAGCGTTGTAGTCATCCATCTCGGATGGGTTGAGTCGCTGATACGCAAACCAGTCCTCTGGTGAGCGACCTGTCTCATCAACGAAGCGAGCGATAGCCTCTACACGCTCGTCAAGTTGTTGTTGGGTTGGCTCCGACGTGTTGAAGTCGTCGAACGATCCGAACTGCCTACCGAGCTTCTCGCCCATGTACTGCAGCATCATACGCTCTGCCTCTTCGTCGGAGATTACTTCGTCGTTGGTTTGAACTGGCGCTGCCTCAGGGTCTACGTATGCAGACTCCTGGTACTGCTGAGGCTCCCCCACGACAGGTTCTTCCTGCTGTGGTTGCTGCTCAAAGCTAGCTGCCAGATCGTTTACGTTGTCAAAGAACTGAAGCCCAGGTGATGATTCCTGGACTTCTGGTTGCTGTTGTTCTACTTGTGATTGCTCCACCTGAGGAGCTTCGTTGGATTGAATTTGCTCTTCCATTGTATTTGTTTTCTATTAGTATTCTACGTGAAGTATAACCTTGCAGTTCTTGTCAGAGACAAAATCTGGAATGCCTACTACGTTCAAGCCAGATACGTAAACTCCATGCTGAGTAGGTCCATCGTAGTCGACATCTCCCTTCAGTACCATGTCATTGGTGCCTCCTCCGAAGGTGGCGCCAGTGCTACCAGCAAGTCCGTTAATTCTTCTTGCAACAAGCATCGTTGGCACTACATTTTCCAGGGCTGAGTCAGAATCGCTGAGGAGCTGTACAGATCCAATAAACTTGTTTGAAGCAAAGTTGTCAGCGGTTATGTTAGCTGCGGAGTTAAGCGGTCCAAGCTCACCGCCTGTGTTCGACTTAAAGAAATACAGACTAATCAGGTGGTTCTGAACTCCTGGCGCGGCCCCTTCAAAATATGCGTCTACAATCTTGCAGGCTCTGGCTGGCAAGGGTACCTCTGTCATTTGAAAAAGAACGTCGTTGGGAGAATAAGCAGTGTCGCCGTCAACGGCAACTGTTACCTCTATGATATCGTGTGCCATTATCCTAAGGTTGTGGATGAGTTGTCAAGCCCGAAGACAGCGTACTCGATCAGCTGATCAACGTCCGTCCCGTAGGCCCTGAATGTTTTGTCGCTTGGAACTGGAATGAAGGTGAACTCCCCTCCCCCAATCTTTGCTATCACAATGTCGTCAGTACCACCATCGACCCACAGGTAAACAAACTTTTCAAGCTCAGTGGCAAGGTTTCTGACGTACAGGTACGTTCTGTCCAGCTTGTCAGTAGCCTTGTAGATGATTGGGTTGGTGGGATCCGTAGCAACGGGAGCGAGCTTCACCCTGGTGACGCTGCCAGAGTCAGCCGTAAACGACTTACTTGACGAAATAGTCACAGGGGTTGTCAGCACGTTGTCCGTGCCTATCGTTACGCTTGCTCGAACTGTACCCATCAGGCTTCGAAGATGAGCAAGTACTCAAGAACCATGGTCGTTGCAACGCTTGGAGTGACGCAGATGTCGTTGGCAGCATCATGAGCGCTCCAAGGCATGAACATCCAGTCTCCAGCGTACAGCCTTCCAATTTCCTCTGGGGTTCCACCGCTGTCTCCGATGGAGATGGTAAAGTACTCTGTAGCCACAGTGCTTGGGTTTCTCAAGTAGACCTTGTGAGCCTTCGCAGCGGTGTAGTCATTCCCGTCAAAGAGATTGTCCAGAGTGGTTGCAGTGTAGATCTTTCTAGCCACACCAGTGGTCTGGTCGAGGCCAGTGACAGAGCCAGCTTTCGTCAGTGTTGACGACGCTGAGAGCGCCAATGCATCACCAGTCAGGTCTGAGCTAGATAGCGTAATAGTTGCGTTTGTAGTTGCCATTGCTTAGTTGTATCTTGAAAAGTTTGTTGCAAATATAGCAATTATTGGGTCTTTACAACTTTCATCCCGTTGGCAGCACGTGGTGCATTTCTCCCCATCCCAACTCTTCTCTTCTGCCTAACTACTCTGCTCTTGCCTGATGGGCCTAGTTGAGACCAAGTCTTCGGTGTCTTGCTGGAAATTTTTTTTGATGGTCTGCACTTTTTCACCCCCTTGTTCTCGGAGCTTCCGCATTCGTTTCCCTTCTCGTCAGTCCACCTCTCCTTGAACCAGCGCTTGAGGTTGAGTCCAGCCTTAGTCTTTCTTACCCTTCCCATTGCCCCAGTTCTTTGCGCCAACCTTACGGCACTTGGCAAGAGCGCCAGACGCATACGCCGACGGCCAGATCTTGTATCGAGACTTGACCTTGGTGTAGCAAGCGTCCTTCACAGACCCGCTCTTCTTGTATTTCTTTACAACCCTAGGCATGGCTGACTTGCTTAAACTTAGCCTTGGCCACGGCCTTGGGGTGAGGCTTGTACTCTCCCTTCATCAGGAAGTACCTACCCCTATCTTCCATCCAGTGGTATCCGTCAGGCGGAGCCACCTCCACAGTCTTCTGCGAGATGTTCAGTTGGCCACCCTTGTTCTTCTTCACAGCATTCATCACCACTTCACCTTGTTGGCCCAGTATGCTGCGCTGAAGATTCCTCTAGCGATGTTGCTCGCGTGGCGAGCCTTAAAAGCCTTGCGCTGCTTAGCGCTCTGATTAGTCTTAGCTCCCTGCTCTCCAAACCTGATGAGCTTGAACTTGTCACCCTTCTTAGCCACCACGACGTGTGACTTCTTCGGATGATTGGGTGTACGCTTAGCCTTGTTAACTCCACGTACGCCCGCTCTCTTTAGCAAGCCCTTAAGTCTTCCGTCCTTAGCCATGCTGTAAAGTTATCAAATATTTGATGAGTACTCCATGAGGTTCCCATAGGTCAAGTCATCGAGCTTTAATTCGTCAGAGATGCTTGGGTCTGTGTAAAAAGAAACAGATGGAATGTTTCCTGCCTTAGCCCAAACAAGAGCCCCCGCCTCAGTCTCGAAATATTCTTCAATGCTGTCAATCCTTACGACATATCCAGCAGTAATCTTATTGCCTGTATCGGTTGCTGTCTTTGCCATCAGAAAACAGAATAGTGTGTGTTGGTGTCAGTCATGATGTTTGCTTGAGACGGTATCGTCGTGTCTGACCAAAAGATAAACTCAGACATAAAGCCTTGGAATTGAGCCGCTCCGTTGTCAGACCGCCTACCTATAGCCATAAGCTGGCTGTTGTTTCTTATGTTTCCCGTTGTCGGAAACCCAATATCCGTGTCTGTCTTGTCCCCATTGAAGTCGGTGTCTCCCTCGTAAGGTGAGGCCGACATGTAAGAGGTTATGATGTACTCAGTGTTAATCGATACTGTGTCTGTGGTGTCTGCTCGCCCAAGATTGTTTGACGCCGTGTCATACCTGCATGCTGATCTAAGCCAAGAGAAAGCGCTACACGTAATTTGCAGAACCTGCTGTGTAGCTGTAGCAGACCACTGGCTGATTATTTGTTGTCCCGTAGTAACGGTTCTAAATTCAGCAAGAACAGACGCTACGTAGTGATCTCCGTTGTTAGACACGAAAGTGTCCTGCAACCACCTAGCCGTAGAACCAAAGTAGAAGTCTAGGGCTGGGATGGAGTTTGTAGTTGTGGTGATGACGTTACCCGAAGCGTCGACTATGTATGGTCTAGAGGCAGCAGTAGTCTGCTCCATGTGGTTCCCGTTTCCGCTTTGGTCCCACCACTTGCTCACCCTGCCGTAGTTGCTACCACAGTGAGTTGTGAGTGCAGATGTATCGAGGTCGCCGTTAGAGTCAAACCCTATGTCAGCTGTCGTGCCAGACGAGTTCTCTACGGTGATAGCCGTAGTGGCTGTAGAGGAAAGTTTTCTAAGGCTATAGGCTGCAACAGCACCCGCATGGGTATCAAGGAAGTAGTCTGCTGGCACATCAACACCTGCGACCTTAGAGATGTTTGCGACAGCGACTCCGTCAACCTTGCTGATAGACGACCAAGAAACTCCAGATAGCTTGTCTATGCTCATGCCACAACAATCCAGTCAGATGATGGGTTGAAGTAAATCATGTTTGCCGATGGCTTCACTACATGCCCAACAATCCTAACGACATTGCCGCTCCCTGTAGGCGCTGTTGTCGTGACCGTTCCAGCAGTGGTATCTAGATATACTATGTCACCAATAGAGGCTGACGTGAGCGTAGTAGAGACCCTCACCACCCCTCTTGCAAGAAGCTCAGACCTATCCTCTGCGTCAGTTACCACCACGAGCATACCAGAGCCACTAGCCTCAGTAGTTGCATTGGCTGCTACAGAGGTAGCGCTACCCAAGTAATGAACCTGTCCAGCGTTGCCTGTAAGTGCGGAAGAGGAGTATACTGAGTTGAGTACCTCTGAGCCAACTGCGTAATTCCCAGCGCTGCTCAAGGCAATCTTAACACTGCTGTTTATTCTATCTGCAGCTAGCTCACCCGCAACTGTTAGCTTAGTCCCAGTCCATTGGAGATTTGTGTCACCCTCTATGGTGTCGGCGTCGGTGAATACGGCTAGCTGAGTTACACTTGGGGTGCCGCTAGTATCTACAGTGCCGACACTAGTCCAGCTCATGCTACCACTGCCGTTTGTTTGAAGAACTTGCCCAGAGCTACCGTCAGTAGAGGGGAGGTAGTAGGTCGTATTTGAGCTTAGGCTGGGGGCCCTGAGGATTACGTAGTTACTCTCATCGTCGTCATAGATAGCCAGCTGAGCGGAAGTAGCCCCTGCAGGCTTAAATGATGTAACCCCAACGAGCGTATCCGAGTTCCCGTCAAGAACAGTCGTCCATGACATAGTCCCAGCACCGTTTGTTGTCAGGACTTGACCGTTAGACCCATATCCATCTGGAAGGGTTAACGTAATGTCAGACGTCACGCTAAGCGGAGCCGCCAGTGCAACGAAGTTGCTCCCAAGAATGTCAGACTCATAGAGCTTAATCTTGCCCTGAAACGTACCCGCTCCATCAAACTGAATGTCGTCAGACTTGAGGATGATTGCACCTGTGCCGTCAGGGTCAATGGTGATGTCGCCGTTAGATGCAGACGTGATCTTGTTACCGTTGACGTCTAGGTCACCACCGAGCTGCGGTGTAGTGTCGTCTGACACATCATCCATCTTGCTAACAAAAGAAAGAACTCCACTACCGTTTGTCTTGAGAACCTGGCCGTCAGAACCGTCAGCTGAAGGTAGAGTAAACGCCAGGTTGCTATCCCATGTGTTGGGGGCAAAGAAGGATATGGTATGCCTAGGGGACTGAGTGTCTGCTTCAAGAAATTTGATGCTTGAAGGAAAGGACTTACCGTCAATCTCAACCCCCGTTTGACACTGAAGAGATATTGCTCCAGTCACTGGCCTTAAGACAATGTCTCCAGTGGTGCTTGGCTCTATGCTGATGTCTCCACCTCCTGCACTTACAATCTTGTTGCCGTTGACGTCAAGGTCACCACCGAGCTGTGGCGTTGAGTCCAAGTCAATCCCGAACGCTGTTGGCGTGGCCACTCCGCTTGCGTTACCAAGCCAGATCTGATCCTGAGGGATGTTGGGGACGTCGTTTGCCCTGCCAGCACCCATAACAATTCCAGAGATCTTATTGCCACTTACATTGACCTTGATGATAATACCAAGGTTCTGTATGGCATTTGTTCCTGTTGGCTTAGTAGTCACCCATCCACCAGAAGCCCCAAGATATACGGTCTGACCTTCTGTATAGATAGAGGCGTCAGGGACATCTACGTTGTTGATGAATCCAAGAGCAATGCCCTCACCTTCTTCTTCGTCATCAAGGTCCTGATCAAGCACGAAGTGGGCTGGGTAGTTTGTAGCTGCATCAGCAGCAATAACTTCAGCGAGATTGCCGACAGACCCAGTAACGTGGACAGGAGTCCCCTTGTAGAGGATGCCGCCACTCACGTTCTTGACGCTCTCAGAGATAGTCTTTGGGTAGGCGAATGTAACGGTTCCTGATCCATCAGTAGTAAGAACTTGACCGTCATCTCCGTCGGTAGCTGGTAGCGTATATGCGCTCCACTTGGTGTCGTAGTCAGTTGCGCTGTTCTTCTGAAGCACCTGATTCTCAGTGCCACCAGCAGCGACCCCAGCACCTGTAGGTCCTGTATCGCCCTGAGGTCCAGTCTCACCAGTGTCACCCTTAGGCCCCTTGCTGGTTACGGTTATGGAGGAGGATGCTGGTGACTCAACGGTCACGGAGTTGCCATCGACAACAGTGACATCAACAGTAACCCCGTCCTGTACTGTTACTGTGATATCGCTCATCGTGATTCAGTCAGAGTGGCTTCAGATATATCCTGGTTGACCACAAACGACCCGTCGATAATCGTCTTGTGCTCATCAACACCAGTCGTTGTGTTTGGCTTGATCTGCTGCAAGTCGTAGAGATAAGATCCAGACGAGACCCTTCTCATAGTGGCGGCAGTGGCCGTGATGGTCACGTTTCCTAGGTCGTCGGTGACGAATGGCTCGAAGCTGACCTCCTCACCCTTCTCATCAACAGCCTTGCTGCCAATGCTTGGTGACCCTATGATCAGCCCAGAAGATCCCTTGTTTACAGCTGACTTGGCATCAGCCCTAACCTGCATGACGAAGCTATAGTTGTCGGTGGCCAGCGGCAATGGGTCGCCATTAGAATCCTTAAGCGTGACGGTGAGCGAGAAGGTGTCACCCTTCTTGCACGTGATGTCAAGTCTTTCGCTTACGTCTAGGTTTACTCTCTTGGCCATGTTAGATTATTGATATGTCAAACGGTTCCTTGCCCTTCCTCTTGTCGATTAGCTTGGCCTGCTCTTCAGCCTGCTTCTTAACCCTGTCGTCCTTCTTGGTCTCCTTGAAGACCTCAAGCTTCTCCCTGAAGTCCTGGTCATCGGTCTTGAATCCAAGCGTGGCCTGAGCTCTGATAAGCTCAATCTCTCTTCTGTATTGATGTCTAACCTCCTCAAGCTGAAGCTCCATCTGGGTCTTCATCTGCATCTTCTGCTGCTCCATCTGGAACTCAAGCTGCATCCTCTGCTGCTCCGCCTGTGAAGCCGCCTCCTGTGCTTGCTGTGCCTGTTGTGCTTGCATCTGAGAGTTCTGCTGAGCAGCCTCCTGTTGCTCCTTCATGCGCTTCTTTCTTCTGACTATCAGGAGTCTCTCGGCTTGGTTTATGTCCTTCAGGGATCTGATGGCCATGGCGTCCTCAAGGTCGATCTCTCTTTGAGCCAGCGACTGCTGTATGTTCTGCTCAAGGTAGACCTTCTCCTGATCCTCCATATCCTTCTTGATGATGACACCGAAGTTGTACATGGGGAGATCTGAGAAGCTAGACAGCGCGTCCATATTCTCTCTGCCGATGGCGTTCTTGTAGATCTCCATGAGAAGAGACTCTGGCGGGATGATCTGAAGACACCTGACGATGTCCTGACACACCTGCTTGAACAGTATCGTTGAGGCGTTTGTGATGTCGTAGGTGGCGTTGTTCCCTGCGGCAATAGCCTGCTGCTGAACCCCTACCAACGTATCACCCTTAGGAGTGGATGCATCCATCATCTCGTTGATGCCCGTGGTGTCACGGATCATGCCGAGGTAGTGGTTGTAGAGCGTGATGAGCTCGTTGATGTTTCTGATGCTGTTGGGGATCTGTTGAATCGGAGCCCCTTGGAATCCGCCCTCAGCGTTCTTGCTTCTGTAGTAGAACACACCAGTCTGCTCGTAAATGTCGTGAAGCTCAAGCGGCTGAAGCTCACCTCCCTTCCCGAGCTGTACGTTCTCCAACCCCTCGATGTCGATGATCAATCCATCTGGCTTAGCCTTGGCGATGGACTGCTGGATCTTGAGGTGAGTGATCTGAAGCATGTCCGCGAAACCGATGCAGCTCTCCACCATGCTCTTTGGCATAGAGTCGCGGAGGTTCGTGGCGACAACAGAGTAAGACATACGAGCTCTCGTCACGTCATGCATGTTGCGAGGCACGTTGCTCTTGAGTCCGTAGTTAATCAGGTAGTCGCAGTCGAGGACGAGCATGCCACCGTAGACGGAGCTGATCTCCATCTTGTGTGGCGTTCTCTCGTACACTCCCTTGCCAGACCTCTCCTTGTACTCAAACCCCTCGTAGTAGAAGCCAGTGTTTCCGTACTGGTTATCCTTCTCCTCGAAGTACATGCAGTCGACGGAGATGAACTCGAAGTCAAGGATGTCAACCATGTACTCCTCGTACCCGTACACGTTTCTACCAAGTGTGTCATCATAGTACACCTGGTTCATCTTGTTGTAGTCGCTGTTGTGGCTCTTTGACTTCTCAGCGATCTTCTTGTACTGATCCTCGTCGAGATCGTCGCCTGCAATTCTCTTCAGCTCCTGAATGGAGATCGTTCTGATGTGACCAGCGTACACGAGGTCAGAGAAGTTTGGATCGTCAGTGGAGCTGTGGATGAACTTCACTGGGTCGACGTAAGAGGTCTTGATTCCGTAGTTTGGATCGTTATCCCTCTTCACAACGGCCATGCCGCATGACACCAAGTCCTGGATACACCTTCTGTAGATGTTGTCAGAGAAGTCGTTCCATTCAAGGGTGAGGTTGGTGGCTATCTGACCAGCTACCTCGGCGTCAGTCTTGATGTTCGTGTCCAGGAAAATTTCCGCCTCCTCTACGGAGTCTGGCAGACTGTCTGGGTCCTGATCGATAACAAGGCCACCAGTCATGTCCTTCACCTGCTTTAGCTGTTCCTTGAGTTGAACCTGGTTCATGATCCTCTGCTTCTGCGCGTTCTTGGCAGACGTGGAGATTGGATCGATGGCCTCAAGGTTGGGATATGGGGATCTCGACAGAATCTTGTTCACCACGATGCGAGCGAACTTAGGAAGGATTGGAACTGGGGTGTAGTCCAAGTTCACCAGCGATCCGTCACCGTTGTTGGGATCGAGGGACGTAAGAATCTGCTTGTAGATGTTCGTGTCCTGGACTCCGTTGGCGTAATCCCTGTTCCTCTCAAAGTTCCTAGCCCTCTTCTTGTACAGCGACTGCTCGTCCTGGATCTTTCCCCATTGATTCTCAATAGCCTTCGCGTACTTCATCCCGTAGTCATTGGACATCTTCGTCTCCCTTGACGCTAGGGGATCGGGGAAGTTCTTCGAATACCGCTTGTTGTTATTGTACATTCCGCGAAGTCATGAATTGCATGCAGTTGCAAATATAATGGAAATCCTATCTTCGCTTGTATCTCCTGAGGAACACCCTATCTGAGAAGTCAGTCATCACCTTCTTGGGTTTTGCTTTCTGAGCGGCGAGTAGAGCTAGGCCTGAGCTGATGGTCAAGTCAAACTTCGTTCTGTTGTCGATCTTGTAGCCTATCCAGTCCTCAAGTGTGCTGTTGAAATACATCTTCCCGTGCTCCCCAGTCTCCCTGTTTATGCCCACGTGATCGTGTATGTAGGCCTCGATAGCGTGAGCGTGAGATTGAATCACATCCTGAGAGTTTGACGGTATCCCCTTCGTCTTCGTCTTCGCACTACCTCCGCTCGTCAGGTGGTCTGGTCTATCCATTAAGTAGCCGTCGTAACCTCTTGACTCAAAGTATCTTGCGATCCCGTACTTGTTGTTTTCAATTAGGATAGGGTACCCGTAGAAGAAGGCAGCCTTGAGGACGTCTTCGTAGAATATCTTGGCTAGAGGCGGGCGGGATGCGTACTCCACGACGAACATGTTCGATGGATGCTCCATGTGAAACTTGTTGTACAGGTGTAGCGCTCCCTTAGACCCCCGTCCGTCGACGGTGGCATCAAGGTCATAGGAGTCAACCCCGCCTACCCCCAGCTCTGCATTCGGTGCTATTCTCTTGCCGTTCTCTTCTGCCTTTCTGTTTCTCAGTTCAGACGGTGGCATCCATGCAACCCTGAACCTACCCTTGGGGTCTGGATCGAAGAGAACCTCTGTGTCCTGCTCCCCGTTCTTCCACACGAAGTTACCCCTGACGACAGGGTTAGGGAATAGATCGTCGTTGTACTGTAGCTGCTCGTAGATCTGGCCGATGTTGAACAGGCTGCCGTCGATGCTATCCCTGAAGGCCTCGTCGGTGCTGAACGGAAACTGCCTGGTTACTTCGTTAAGTTCCGAAGGATCTCCCTTAAGGCTCTCCCTTTCGTTCTTAAGATATGTCTTTGCCCCGATAGAAATACTATCCCCATCAAGCCCATCCACAGGGCTATCAGGGTCATCAACGATTGGCCGTCCGTGCTTGTCAAAAAATCCCTCAAGTGATTCATAGGCTGGTATAAATAGACGATACAGGCCTGAGCGAGTCCTGCCGTTTGCGTTTCGTTCGTTAGGACTGGAGTCCTCCCATAGATCCTTGTACTCTCTACCGCCCTTGTCCATGGGGTCGACCGTGCTGCCAACCAAGGCCTTCCCGACTATCTTCCTACCAACAATGAGGCACGTCCTCTGAATCCTCCAAGCATCTCTTATGTCAGTAGGCTTCTCCCACTTGCCAGCCTCATCGAGGTACAGGATGTGGAGCTTCTCTCCGTCGTATGCGTTGTTCGTGGTGTTCTTCCAGTTGATCAGCGTATTAAGAGCTTCGCCTGTCTGCGTAGTCTTATTCTTCTTCGTGATTCTCTTACTCGGCTCGCGAAAAGCCAGCTCCATGCGTGGGTTAGTGGTACCATCCTGAATGGGTTTGAAGAAGAAGGGGTAGTGTCTAAACATGTAGACCACCTTCTTCATGAAAATATTTTCCTGAGCGTCCTTACCAGTCTTCGACTGTATACCTAGGAGCTTGTCTTTGACCTGTGTGGCCTCGTCGAGAAGGACAGACGAGCAGATGTTTGTGTATCCGCTACGTCTGCACTTCGTATAGAGCTGTCCGATGCACCTCGGATCCGCCTCACACGCAGACAAATGTAAGAAAATTTCTCTTTGGAACTCAAGATAGTCTGGATACCCGACATCCATCTTGGTCCACTGAAGCATCATGTAGTGCCTGCCCGTAATATAAGTAGGCCTGCCGTCGTTGTAAAACCAAAAGCCTTCGCGACGACGACGATACTCCTCCTCGATATACGGACGGAACCTCTCACGGAACTCTCTTGGCGCCTCAGCCCACTCGTCCATACTCTTAATCCTAGACAGCTCCTTAGGCATAGAAACCCTCTCCCACAGCTGCATGTGGTCTGGACGTCCATGTCCTGCAATCTGCTCTTCGGGAGGCTGAGCGGGAAGTGCAATGTCAAGATCCGCAATCCGAACAATCTCTCCCTCTGTACCGTTGGGACAAATCTGGATAATATACTCATCAGAGTACTTGGCCATACCTATTGCTTCTGAAGCTTGGCGCTCCAGTCTTTGGATCCTTCAAGGCCATGTACTCGTCACACGGACACTTGACGTCGTGAATAGCCTTGCCATCGACGATCTTGATGGAGGCCTTGTCTCTGTTTTCTTCGTGCTCGCCGCACCCGCATACATACTTAGCCATAATGCATTGGTATTCATTCATTGTACGCCTGACAGGATTCGAACCTGTGACCGTCTGCTTAGAAGGCAGATGCTCTATCCAACTGAGCTACAGGCGCATGCAGTCATCGACCCTGCCCCCTGTTAAGCTTCTTGTAACCCTTTGATCTCTTGTGCTTGGACGTCTTCGTCTTAGCATGGACGCCCTTGCGTCTGACGCGACGGGACGAGTATGTTGACACTTGAACTTTAGACATGGTATTAAATTTGTCCGCGAGGTGGGACTTGAACCCACATGTGACCAGTTACCCTTTCTACAAGGTATAAGCTTGAGGGGATACTCGCGGTGTAAAGTTACTTAGAAAACCTCTCTGCGAAGCCACCTGAGTAATCTTTTTCTTGGTTTATCTCTCCGCTGTCCCTAAGATCCTTCACCATCTGCTCCAGCCTCTGCCTCTCTATGATGAGCTCCTTGCAGTCAACAGCTGTCTGCTTGATCGACTGAAGCTCGGCCTTCCTAGCGGCCCCACCAGCCTCTGGATCGACAGGCTTCTTGACCTCCTCGATCATGTTCTTGATGGCGACCTCCATGCTACGCATGAGGTTCTCGGATGCCTCAATCGTTGTGAACTTCTTCCTCGACATAGAGCAGGTCTTCTGCGCGTGTTCTGTAGTACTCCTTACCTTCGATCTTGATTCTGTAGTCCCTGTTCTTAGCAAACCCTACCACATCACCAGGATTCAAACCCATGTACTCCGTCTCCTCGTTGCCGTGCACAAGGCGACCCTTGGTGGGCAGCTTGTCTTTTAGAACCACGGTCTCGATCAGATCGGAGGTGGTCTCCTCCCCTTCCTCCTCTACAGCCTCAAGCAATGTCCAGCCGCCGAGTGTCTTGATCTCACCAGTCTCCTTGGACTTGAACGCGATGGCCTGAGAGTTGATGGCCTCAGGGTCGTACTTCACGATGTAGTGATCATCGTCACCCGTTAGGGGTTGTCCACCCTGCATCACGACCAGGTGATGGAAGTAGAGCGTGTCGCCTGGCTCAACACCAGTGTCGTACTTGAATGGCGCTGCGACTACAGGGCCCTCTGTGATCCTGTACTCGAACTCACCCATTTCAAAGCGAGTGTCTATGTACAGCTCTAGTCCGCTATCTGTTTTGATTGTGTCGTTGATGAGCTGCTTCAGCTCCACGACAAAGAAGTTGAACGTCTTCATTATATGTTGGATTGAATTTCATTTCTTGTAGGGGAAGAGCCTGTTCAGCTTCTCTTGCCTCTTCTTGCACCCACAGTCCTTCGCGACCCTGTTGACAACCTTGGTCACCCCCATGATCTCGTTGAACCTCGCGATGCTATCGCCTAACCCTTTCGGAATCCTCTTCATCAGAAGTCAAGGTCAAACTCAACCATGCACGGCATCTCGTCGATAGCCTTCCACAGGACCTGTCCGTCGTCGCGCTTGATGTAAACCAAGTACCTCTTCATCTTGTGTCTGTGAAGATGCTCCTCGTCAAGCACTATTGCCGACACGTTACCACTCCCCGCCTTCATGCCTATGTAATAGGCCATCCCATCCTTTGGGTTCTGACCGATCACGATCTTCCTAATGAGTCCTTCCATTTTAATTCAGTGATATACCCAGCCCATCCAGGAGGTCGTCGATGTCTGGGTCGTCTTCGTCGTCGCCTTCCTTTGAGGATGGTATGAATGTTTCTTCTACAAAGTTAAGAAGACTGAGCATCTCATCCTCACTATCCATGTTGTAACTGTAGATGGCCTTCAATCTCTTGTCGCCATCGACATCCTCTTCCACCAGTCCAGTAACCATCAAGGACAACACCTCGTCGCGCACACCGTACTTCTCAATGATGCGCTCAACCTCGAAAGCAACCCTCTGTATCTCTAACAAGAAACCCTCTTTGTCCATATCTTTGGTTTTATGGCGATTAGGAAGGGATCCAAGAAGCGTCTCTTCAGGGAGTTCTCCCCTCTTGACCAAAGGTACGTCAAAAGAAACTACCTCAAGCACCTGAGAACTACCGTGAGAAACTTCTGCGTGAGCAGAGACATCTTCGAAAGAGAGCTCATGTTTCTTCTGTGGGCGTACGACCTTGAGTTCTTCACCATCAAGCATGCGGCCAAGGAGTTAGAGCAGAGCTCCGCACCCATGGCTCAGAAGACATTGTACCCTCTCATGAAGGAGGGGTATGTGTACAAGCACTTCGACAGGCTGACGCCGTCTCAGACGAGAGAGGATCACCTGTTCAGGGAGGAGACGAAGCACAACTACAGGGTCAGGTACGCCATAACTCAGAAGGCTAGGCTTCTGGTTCAGGACTTCTACAGGGATCTGGAGTCTAGGTCTTAGTCAAAGATTACTTCGTAGTAAGTCTTTCCTTGATCATCACGACAAGCCTTGAGGCACCTCTTACGATTAACCCCATCGTAAACGAAAGACACGTGAACCCAATTAGGATTGTCTTCATCACCAAACTCCCACACCAGCTGATCGAACTCCAGATTGTCTTTAATGTAGTGGAAGATCTCAGCGTTTGTACAACCTCCGTATACGTCTGCGTCCAGATCGAGTGCTCTTCCTTCCATGTGTTGACTACGCTTCGCACCGCCGATAGCACGGTTGAGCTCAGGTCCACGATAGCCTGACGACACGTATACAGGACACCCGAGAGCGTCCCTAAGAGGTTGAAATACGTTGACAGCAATCTGTCTAAGATTCTCCGTTGTCCATTCATCTGGTGTGTTGTCTATGCCGAGCCTCTTAGCTGTTGTGCTCTTGGTTACTTCGGCGAGTGATAGATTTTTTGACAGCTTCATTGTTAAGGCGTCTCTTTTCATTTTCTATGGCTGAGTCCTTTCTCTTCTTCTTGGGGTTGAAGTAGTGCTTGTTCATTAACACTCGTTAACCGTCGATATTTGGAAAAGACAAGGATTCGACATATCATAGCATCAGAGTTCAAATATAAAACAATTCAAATCATGCGTTACACAATCATCTTACTTTTTGCTGCCATCAGCAACCTTGCCCTCGGTCAGACATCCATTCTTATGATTAGCTTGGCTGAAGAGAGCACAATGGTGGTAGAAACATACTCCATGGAAAACTTCAAGTCAGAGCCGTTGACAGAAGGAGAGGACTACAAGATCCTCACCATTTTCGGACCAAGCGGTGGACTTCGTTTGGTTGCAGAAGAAGAGGGATGGTATCGAGTGACAGAGATGCTTAACGACACCACGCTAGCTTACTTTGACCGAGTCATCCAAAGGTTTTACTTTTGTCAAGGACAGCCTGGTTTTGTAGACCACTGGTCAGAATAAGAAAGGCCCCCAGTAGGGGGCCTTTTTTTATTCGAATCAGCTCCGCTAGGGTCATCTTCTGTACGTTGAGAAATCAACCTCACCCGCGCTAAAGCGGTCGGCTTGCCTGCCCAACAGGTCGTATAGGTCTCTCTGCTCTTGCTCGGAAAGCTTTGCAAATCTAGGGTCACTGGCTATATCCTTTGTGAGCATAGAAAACGCATCAGTCGATGGGTCTCCCTGTCTTGCAGTTACCGCCATGCCCTCCCCATAGTTAAGTCCGTACTTAGGTAGTTGTTGTCCCATTCTTTTTGCCTCATCGTATCGAGCAACATCTGCATCGTAGATTTCTGACCCAAGCTGACCATAGGGGCCAGTTTCAAACTCAGTCATCATGGAACCATAGCCGCTTTCACCACCGTATATTCTACGACCCAAGCCGCTTTCTTTCAATTCAGATAGAACTCTTTCTCTATCCTCTGGTCTAAGATTCTCGCTGAGTTCAACGTCAAGGTAGCGTTCACCCTGGTGCTTACCAAGCTCGGAGGACCCAAGAGAGCTCATTCTGTCGTACAGGATCTCCTGCAATGGGGATAGAGTCTTTCCGCTGTCTTGGTATTCTCTGTAGGCTCCGCCCATGGCGTACTCCTTGTTCTTTCTCTTGAAGTACTCAAGGAGCTGCTTAGGCATTCTGCCTCCCCCTCCGTACTCGTTGTTCATTCCGCCTCCACGGAACTGTTTCATGCTTACTGTTCTCATGATGTTGCTACAAAGTATTCTGCTGTGATATCAGCGCCGCTTGACGCCACCGAGATCTTGTTAATGTTTGCGAATGTAATCCCCACCGTTCCGTCTGCGGTGATGGCGGGGGTTGTTGATGTTGATCTTGCGTCCACATCCTGATTGAACAGGACGAAGCTTCCACCTGTGGGTACGTTGGTTGCGTACTCTTCGTCAGTCCCAACGACCCTCACCTCAAGATCGTCACCTCCTGATAGGTGAGAGATTCTTATGTACTTCAGAGTCCCGTCGACGAATTGGCCTGCCGAAGCAGCAGTGTCAAACTTGATGAGGTCTATCTCTGTGGACGTGGCCACGAACACCCTGGTGTCAACTGTGTTGATGCCAGTGATGCTGGTTGTTCTAGTCTGACCGAAGTCCCTGCTGTTGAGGGATATCTTCTCGTCAATCTGTACGCTCAGTGTAGCCATGCGACAAAGATAGTAAAGCTGTCGTTATTCGTTGTATTCGAATGAGTCGTACACCGACGAGGCCGTGTACTCAGGCGGCCCTACGAACCCAGGAGGTTGGTAAGACTGAGTGGGGATAGCAGGCTGTTGGTACTGTTGCGGTGGGGCGAACATCATGGGACCCATCTGCATCTGCTGCATCTGTTGCTCGAACTGAGCCTGCTGCGCGGGGTCAACGTTGAAGGCCCCCTGAGCACCGCCCGCACCTATAGTCTGAACGGCCTTCTTGCCAGCGTACTTGAGGGCTTGCTTTCCGACTTGCTGCGCAACGGTTGTTCCAGCCCCAGCCCCAGCGCCAGTGCCACCTCCGATTCCCAGGGCGCTACCAGCGGCGGTGCCGATAGTACCAAGGCCAGATCCGATTGCACTACCAAGCCCGCCCGCTCCAGAGATGGCTGCGCCGACACCTCCTGCTTGTGCTGCAGCTACACCCAGTCCAGCCGTAGCAATGCCAGCGGCTGCGATGGCTGTGGTCGCCGCTATGTCCTTGGCCCTCTCCTGCCTGAGATCCTTGAAGTAGTCGGCCTCTCTCTGCTGCATCCTTGTCAGCTTCGTGCCACCGTAGTCCTCAATACGGCCACCGTGCTTGTCGACCTTTCTCTGAGCCTTCCTGTTGGCTCTAGCCATCTTCCTAGCGGATCTCTTTCTCTGTCTAAACTCCTTGCCCTTGGTCTCCCCACCGATGGCCATCGCAGTCACGTCCCCACCAGGACCTTCGAGCAGCTCTTTCTTGGTTCCAAATATTCCCATCAGTCTTCTTCTTTGTTGTAATATCCGTAAAACTTCTCAAGGTACTTAGGGAATGGCATGTTCAATCCCTTCAGGTTCTCGGGTTGTTTGTCTCTGACAGTGTACCCAAGATACTCCCTTCCACCCTGACGACCTTTAAGGTGTCTGAGAGGTACAGATCTAGGTCGGAGAACATGTCATCGAACCCAGCTATCTGAGGGGAGTACTCCTCCCTGAGAGCCCTGATGTCCTCCTCGTACGGATTGCCACCAGCGACAGACTCAGTGAGTGCCTTGAGCATCACCTTATCCTGTAGGTCCTCGTCCATAAGATACTCCTCCTTGCTCACACCCTCAAGCATGGGGTCATCCTTCAGCTGATTCCAGAGGAACTGATGAGCACCTACGGCAGACGATGTTGGGTTCTGAGCCCTGTAGTTCATCCCCGACTCCACCCCAGCTATGGCCTTCACCAGCCTCATGGGGTCAACCTGTCCGCTCCCCTGATACAACGGGTACTCCGTGACAGTCTTGCCGCTGAACTTGTACGTCCTCCCAGGCTTCATGTGCTTGACGTCACCAGTGTCGCTGACACCGAGAACGTCGTGATCAACCCCCTCCATCGTGATGCTGTTCGATGGGATGATGTTGAAGTCGTTATCCCTGTCTGGGGAGTCCCTCTTGTACCCCTGCATGGACACACCGCCCTTCAGGACCTTGAAC
>Ga0070746_10000558_pt1 | contig 22247 bp, 7 predicted proteins | sample VirMetDEL_Mar_21_FD_77016 | JGI IMG/M metagenome (GOLD analysis project Ga0070746, IMG submission 77016) | Aqueous microbial communities from the Delaware River and Bay under freshwater to marine salinity gradient to study organic matter... | ecosystem: Environmental > Aquatic > Marine > Coastal...
ATCAATTTTGAAAAGACAACCACTTCGGGAACCACTGAGCGTATGATGCTTATCATTGATGACTACTACATCATTGAGGCACCACTGCAAATCCCCGAAGACAAAGGTATGGTCAAATCGCAACTTAAAATCATGCCAAAGACCATCAAGGTAATTTCACGAGATACCATCGTTAAATACTGAGGGATTAACATGAAAACATCATTTCAACAATACCGACGAATGGGTGCGCTCGGTTATGCCCGCTGGTTGTGTGAAAACAATGGAGTGGAGTTTAGCGAAGAAATGATTGACCTCATGGATAGGCATTCCATTGAACGATGGGTGATTGAGAAATCTTCCCCTGCTCCTGCTAACGAGCCAGCACCGCTGGTGGAAGAGGATGTCGTGAACCCTTTCCCTACTGACATCCAAGAATACGATTCATTGACCGTCGCAGAACTGCGTGCGCTTTGCAAAGAGCGTGGCCTACCTGTGTACGGTACGAAGGCCGAAATCATCCTGCGCCTTAAGCAGAATGACGGAGGCGTTATTCCCGAAGAAGACCCCGAAAGCCCTGCTGAAGAAGCGGCCCTTGAAGGCGATTCGGAAGCCCCTACCGATGAGGTAGCCGCATCCAATGGAGAGGAAACAAATGAAAAAGACAGTAGTGACAAACAAGAGCCTGTTATTGAAGAATGACGATACGACCAAGCATGTGATTGGGATTGACCCCGACGATGAATCACAGGTCATTGAGGTATGGATACGAGACATATCCTTCCTTGACATACAAGCCGCCGCACAACACATGCTTCGTGTTGAAAAGGGCGATGTGACACTTGACTTGGCAGGCTACTGGACATTTGCCTTCTCCAATTGGATTACCAAGACCAACCCCAGTTTAACCACTGATGAATTACTTTCCCTCAAAGGACATGTCGGAGAACAGGTCTGCAAGGTGCTCCCACAGCCACAGGAGTTGGCGGAGGCACTGCAAGGGGGGTTTACCAAGCCGACCGAGTGAGGGTAGAGAGTTTCCTCAAGAAAGACAAGTACAATTCGGTGGAGGACATAAGCACACAGATTGAACTGTGGGCTTACATCATCGCAAAACACTTTGGTATTTCACTGATGGAAGTTTACTCAATGCCCCCTCACTTGTTCAAGCAATCGCTTGTTTGGGCTATGGTATCAACCGAAGAGAACAATAAGGAGATTGAGCGTAAGAAGCAACAGGCCAAAGCCGGAGATAGGGAAGTCGTACCATTGGATTATTCGTTTTTAGACTGGGAGTGAAAGAATGTCGCTAATTTCCATGATTTCGTCCATGTCCAGCATGGTGTCACAAATTGGCCCCGGCTTTAAAGCGGCTGGAACGATGGCGATGGATGCTCTCAAAGGCTTAGCGTCTTGGTTCAACGATACCGTCATTCAACCCATTCGTGATGCAGTTGATAGTGTAGGAGAAAAATGGGATGCACTCAAAGAGATGGTTGGTGCGGTTTTTACAAGTATAGGAGAAACTGCGCTTGGTGTTCTTGGCACACTGTGGGACTTGCTACAAGAATTACCAGCAGTGTTTACACTTGAATTTTGGACAGGGTTGTTTGAGAGTATAGGTGAAACTGTCAATGGATGGGCTGGTGCGATATGGGACATGTTACCCGAATTGCCCGACTTTTTAACGGCACAATACTGGATTGATTTGTTCACTTTTGAAAGCCCCGACTGGGGTGCTATGTTCTCTTTTGAACTTCCCGACTGGTTGCAAACCTCCGTTGATTTCATTCTTGGAAACGGTGCGTTTGCAGGCTTCTCCCTGTCCGACAGGCTTGACTTCGCCTTTAACCTCCCCGACTGGCTTCTCACCACCATTGACTTCTTGACGGGAGATGGGCCGTTTGCTGGATTCAGCATTGGCGACCGATTGGATTTGGCTATTGGGGCGTTGCCTCAGCCATTCAAGTTCATCGCTGACCTGTTCCAAGGGGTATTTGGTATCTCCATTGGAGACTACATTGACTTCGGTATTGACCTTGTTGGTGATGCGTGGGACTTTATCAAGAAATTGGTTGATGACCCACTCGGCACCTTTGCAGATGTAGGGAAGGGAATCACTGAATTGTTTGAAGGTTTGACTCTTGGAGACATCGTTAAAGCACCTTTCAACTTGTTGATTTCCGGTATCAATGCGGCGTTTAGTGCTGTTAATTTCAGTATTGATATTCCCGATTGGGTGCCTTTAATCGGTGGTGAAAAATACAGTTTTGACCTTTCCGATTGGAAAATACCCGAACTTGCTAAGGGTGGTATCGTGAACAAGCCCACACTCGCTATGATTGGTGAAGACGGCCCGGAAGCCGTTGTCCCGCTTTCACAGCGTAACAACCCCGGTGGTGTAGGCATGGGTGGTGGAACGGTCAATGTCACCGTCAACGCCAGCGGCATTACCGACCGCACGGACAAACGCACACTTGCTCGTGAAATTGGTAACATGATTCAACAAGAGATGGCCCGCAACATCGGCGGCACCACCATGAGGGGGCGGTACTGATGGGCACGCCAATTCGTCTTGTACGCAACGATGGCGGCATCATTGAGTTGATGGCTACCACGATGACCATGAATGTGGACAGGGGCGTTACACCCCTTCCTATGCCCTTTGCTGGTGGCTCTCGCTTTGCCTTTGACCTCAACCTCCCCAAATCCCTCATCACCATTGAGGGAGTGATGACTGATGACCAATTGGTAAATACGAGTTCCCAACAAGAAGCAAGTGCTACAATTGATTTTTCACAGGCTTTTAATTCAACAACAGTGGACTGGCCTACAAAAATAGACGCTTTGGTAAGTGGTCATGGAAATGGTGCTATAGCAGATGCCGATTATGCCATCAAAATCAACAATTCTTATGAGGTTTATTTGGTAAAAACTTCTTCCGGTACCACCGAAGGACTTTCTTCGGGGAGGTATTACATTGCCGTTCACAACAATACTTCTGCAAGAAGCGCATCGGATATTGCGGCCAGCCTTGTTGCCCTCGTGACTACATACAGTAGTACATTTGAATTAACAGCAACCCGAATTAACTCACCAATTAGCGGTGCTACTAACACTGCGGTGACTTTGACAAATGTAAACAAAGGAAAAGCAGGAAATAATGAAACCATTTCATTTCCAAATTATGATGCAGGGGTGGATGTTTTCAAACCATATCACACTCAGTATTCGGGAGGTCGTGATTCATCATCTACCACCAACAAAAGTGCTGGCGACAAAGTGGCTGAATTGTATGCTGTGCTTAACAACAGCAACAACGGTGGAGGAGGAGCCTTTGTAGGAGGAGCGGCTTTAGTGGGCGGCGGTGCATTGTTAGCAGGTGCCGCAAGCGGTGGAGCGTTAGCAGTGCAAGGTGGCGGTGCTGGATTAGCGGCGGCTTTGGCTTTACAAAACAGTAAATACGGTGATTATATCATCGCAATTCAAATCCCATTTTCTTCAAATGTTAATAGCAACGAATCTTTGTTTTATATGCCAACTGGTGGTTTTATGAAAACAGATGATAAAACAGCAGATAACGCTGTAGTTGCAGGTTCGGAATACACTGGTACAGGGGATGAATACACAGCAATCAAAGGTACTGTAGCCAACGCTACATTCGTTCAACTTGGTGGTGAGCCGATTTATTCTTACACCATCAACTTTGCACCGATTGATTGGATATTTTGAGGTGAATGGATGGTTGCAATCGGTCGCAGTAGTCACGCCTTCTTCTTTGATGGCGTGAGCGATTCAGTGATTATCCCTCAAGGACGCTTCACCAAGACGGGTGTAAAGGACAGTAGTGGTACTAAGGTCATGACCAAGACACTGCAAGGAGTTGGAGATTCTGCCACAATCAACGATAAGGCGGCGGGAGACTTCGTAATTGAGGCATGGGTTGTACCCGACTGTGGCGGTGTGATTGCTCACCGAGAGGGGCAGTTTACACTTGAAATGGGTACCGTGGATACTCCCGGCCCCGCTGTGTTCAGCGTTAATGTTGAATCTATCGCTGGCCCATCGTATTTCCGCTTGGCTACTGCCTACGATGCCAGTACACGATGGGACGGTATCGTGTACCCACAGCAAGAACACGGCGGCATCCACGACTCGTACAATCGCTACGACAAGAGCAACTACGGTGATGCCACCAACCTCAACTTCAACAACCGACCGCTATATCATGTCGTGGCTGGTATTCAAAAGAACCGTGTGTTCTTGGCTGTCAACGGTGAAATTGTGTCTCAACAAGACATTCCGCCCGAAACACGCCTTGCACGCTCTACTGAGCATGTGTACCTCGGTGGTAAAGGTGGTGAGTTCCGTGGTGCAATTGAAGCCATTCACTTCTCAAACGAATTTGATGAGAATATGCTTCAACCATCTATGGCCATCAAGGGTAATACAACTTCGGCACTCTTCCGATTTGAAGAGCCAATAGACATCGTAGAGGGAACTTACGAGTTTTCTGCATTTACAGCGGCCAGCGATGGAACAACAAAAACGCTAACCATGACGGCGGCTGATGCACAGACGCTTATCGCTCGCTTGACCGGCAAGGCATACGACGCTACTTCACCAACAACCACATTCACAAGCACACCGTATAGCATGGGCAACTACAAGGTCGTGGACTACTACACTAACAGTGGCACAGCCGCTACCCTAAGCGTAGCGCACACACCTTACAACCTACTCATCAACCCCGGTGCCATCAATCGCAACACGCAGAAGCCCAACCAATCCCCACCCGAAAGGGTACGACTGGAAAGCATCAATGGAAACACGGGTGTTGTGACATTCAACAGCATTCATGTAGATTTCATCAACGGTACAAGTGGTCTGCGAGGTGCTTTGCACAGCCGTACAGCCAATGTGGACAATTATTTCGTGGTCATCGGGGCCGACCTGCTCATTGACAACGGCACGGGTAAGCCATACCAACCTCCGCACTACGGCACTCAAATCTTTGACAAGACGGGACAGATGGTGCTTGACGAAGGTAATGCCAGTAATCACGGGCTGGTGTACTCTTCGCAGATGGCCACTGACACCACCAACAACCCTTACGCCGTGACATGGCCAGCCACTCTTGACACCCTGTTCCAAGTAGGACACAGTGGGCGGCACACTTTCTCGCACATCATCGGCCACGAGTACATGCGCCGCTATCCCAAGCCCAGTGAACTCATCATTGACCAGCAGGCTGACGGCTCCGCTGACATCGTGCAGATGGCGTATGACTCCAACACTCGTGACATTGACGAGATGTTCCCAATGAACTCACTTCTTGACTTCTACAGCGAAACACTGGAAGCACCCATCGCTCGCATTGAGAACTCGTCCAGCGTTGCTACCATCGTCAACAACGGTATGCCTGCCAGCAAGAAGGAACTCATCGCCATTGGCGGTAGCGGCTTCAAGTATGCTCCGTTTATGCTCAAAGGCCCGGTGCCCGAAGCAGGCGACATTGACGAGAACAACCGCCTCTTCCACCTTACACCCGAAAGCGAAAGCCGTGTGGCCCTTCTGCATGTCCCTGCCTTGAGGACTTCGCATGACCTTGCCCCGTATGTTGAGGTGCATTACAACGCCATAGACCTCACAGGAGCAAGCATGGGACAATCCACCCCCATGCTCATGGTCACCAAGACCGTACCAGCAGGTTCTCACATTCTCACTGGCACAACACGGGTGTTGGATGTCATCACCTCCGACCTTGCCAACACCACACTCTATTCGCCCGGTGGTGTGATTTACCTGTCAAACGCCATCAGTGGCTACGGTTCACTCATGCAGGAGTCACACACGCTGATTGGTGACAACACGGGCGGGCAGGACAGCGACACTGAACTTGACCTTAGCCGTACACCTGCATTGTACACACCACCAAACGATGTCAATGCTGAACCAGCAGGCCCACCAAAGGCCGTCGCTCGTTCCCACAACGGAGGCACGCACGAATCCGTGTACCACCGTCTTGCCATTGAAGCGATGTCGTCCAGTCAAAGCGACACCATCACCGACGAAGGCGCAGGCAAACGCACACGCCAGCCCACCACCGACAAGTCGGGCACAGGTGTGTTTGACCTCGGCCCCACCACACATTCAAGTCGTGTCTTTGAGATGTTTAACATCATTGACAATGTTTTGATTACTGATGAAGCGGGCATCATGGCGAAGATTTTCGTTCAGCCGTCTGTTAAATCACGAGTAAATCAATTGTCGCTGGTGCGTTCCCTTGGCGCAGGTGATTCACCCAACATCGCCAGCATCATGTTCCTCATGAGCCGCTGTCGTGTGCGTGGAGTATCCAAGCAAGAAAGCCCCGAAACCAACATGACCACGGTGGTTATCACTGCTTCGGGCATCGCTGACTCCTTCGTGAATGAGAATGTCTCTGCTGTTGGTAGTGGCTCGCCCGACTCGCATGTGGTAAAGGAGATTGAACCCAACGCACCCGTGGTCACGGTCACGCTTGGTGGGCCGGGGCAGGGCGGTGTGAACACCAAGCCTACCTTTGACCCAAGCCCGCTGATGCGACTTCCGGGTTCTACTCGTCGCAGTTGCGCTACACAGGCACGAATAGTCACCACCACTGGTGCCTTTAGCATGAGCGTCACACCGCTCAACAACGACTCCCCCGACCTTAAATCATGGGGAACTATTTGTTTCCCACAGGTAGGGCGCATATTCCTTGAAGACGGTGCAAGTGCGGCATACACAGAAAAAACGGGCGCAGGATTCTATTTCAGTGAAAGCAATGCAGTGGCCAGTAGAACATTTTTGGATGGTGCAGGTACGGCGTATGCGACTTTCCACGAGTGGTGTAACGCCACAGGTATCATCAGTCAAGGCTCAGCAGGCACTTATTTGACCTCGGTTTACATCTTCAACGATGGAGACTTTGACAACGACTCATTGACACAGGACGGTAGCACCGTCAATGACCGCTTGTTCCAATCGCTTGACGATGTAACGCACGACTATCAGTTGGGCACTCAATATGCCAGTACCCGTGCCATGGTTGAGATACCGATATTTCCTCAGCAATTCTTTGACCACACCGACCTTGGTATTTTCCCCGGCCCCGATAACAGCATGAAAGTGCATGTAGATGCTACCTACACCGCTCACACATGGAACCCAACACCAGTGGGTAGAAGAGCAAACGATGTTGCCACAGCGGATAAGAGCGCAAAATCAGCGTATTCGTACACTATCAATAATCAAAATTACATTGAGTCGGCTACCATTCTTCGTATTGAAGATGCTACTGCAAGCCACAAACACACAAGCACAGGCACAGGCACAGGAGGCACGACTTACACCAACCACTTCCACATTTTTGTATCTCATCCAAACATGTTCCCCGATGCCACAAACTCTTCCGATGCTACGCCTACAATTGTAGCGGCTGATGATGTGGGTAATCTCAAGGGGATTAACCGCCTACGCAGGGTATTTCTCACCAGCGGAGAATGGGCTGTGTATGACAATAATCCAGCGTTGGATGGGTTTTTGTCAATTCCAATCAATGCTACAGGAGGTTATTTTGATGGGTATTCCGAGACATTCTTCCAAAACGCCATTGTTGGGGCAAAAATCCATACAGGTGGCGGCTTCCGAAATGAAACGCTCATGCCGATTGACTCCGATGCTGAGTTACCATCGTCGGATTTGGAAGGCCGCTCACCATTTTATTACGATGCGGCAAACATGAAAACGCAAGGTGGGAACCTTGATTACGGCCTGCGCCAGTATGTTTCAGCCGTGGAGTTCAAGGCTGGCCCATTGGCCAACCCACACGCACCTCGCACCATATCAAAACGAGCAAAATCAACCATCATGCAAGTACAAGAAATAAGTGGTAATGCAACCGATGGCTTTCAATTCAACATCATTCTTGATGATGCTTCACTTTTTCCCGATGTTCCATACTCAAGGGACAGCAATAATAACAGCATCGCTGAACAAGGCGATTTAACCTACATTGCTGAAATTGGCACAGACACTCCGCTTGAAGTGTACTATTTAGGCAAGTTGGATTCAATAGCAGGTGCAAATTCTGTATTGGTAACAACACCAAAAAATGTTTCGCTGACTGTTGGAGACTTCGTTGGGGCTGAGTTTAAACTTGTAAAAGCAGGAAACGCCTTCCAATCCATAGTGAATCCCGCAAACATGCAAAACCAAGAGTTGCAAACGGCTACTTTCCATCCATCTACATCAGCCGAGCAGTGGACATTTGTAGGTGCCACATCAGCAGGTGCATCCACAACGCTAAACATCACAAACGGAAATAATCGCTTTGCTCATGCTAACACCATCGGTACGAACATTCGTACTGGTGATTTGTTATTCCTTGAAGATTCAAGCAATGTCATAAAATATGTGGGTGAAGTTGCAGATGTAAAGTCCAATTTGACAAGCGGGGCACACACAGTTGTCACGCTTGTGGCCGCAAATGCTGTTGCTGTAGCAAATGGCGACGATGTGCGTATAGGTGTAGGCACCGTTGTGCAGAATGACGCTGATGCCATTCTCAACCGAAGTTGGGTCTATCCATTCGCTCAAGGTGGACTACGAGATGGAGATACCGTTTGGATGAACATGACCATCAATAATCCACATGCTGTGGAAGGGTTGTTCGCCAAAAGTAGAGGTGTAATGAATGAGGCTTTTGTTTGGAGTGGATTTAACGGTGGCGAAGGGGCACTGGCAAATCGTCCAAGAGATTCTATTCCGCTTGAAAACTTCTTGATTGGCAACTCGTGTCTTGAAACAGCGCAAAACTTTGCTCAGCATGTAAACAAGACAGTGGAGATGAATTACGAGGCTATGGGGCTGGACGCAACGCAGGCTCCCACCGTGGCCTACATTGACCCATACCTTTCTACTGACGGTAATGCTCGTGTCCTTTTGTTTGATGTGGGACATGACCGTGAGTTCATTGCCTTTCACGACCTTCACATGCAAGTGCAATCCAGTGCCGATACACCAACAATTGGTTTTACTCGCAACATCGCATACGAAGGTGGCACCATCAAACTTGACAAGCATCTTATCAGTGTCAACGGCGGTGCTCCCCATTACTTCACTACGCAGATAGATGTAGCCAATGGGTTCCCATCGGAGAACAAGTATGTGCGCTCTACGCAACAATCAAAATTCATTGAGAGTGCCTACGCACACAATGTGCCCAATACAGCATCACAAGACCTCGTGGACGGCACACCCGGCTCCGATACCAAATACACCCTACAAGACCCAAGTAGCCTTGGGAACAATCCGTTGTTGCGAGGTAAGGGACACGGACACTTTGTACATACTGGATTATATCACGAAGAAACAGGGAACACACATACTGTGGGTGATAGCGTGCTTCCTCGTGTACAACCTGCTGTGGCATCAGTGTATTACGCAAATGAAATTCACAAGTTGATTCGCAAAGCAAAAGAAGGAGATTTGTTGTTGCGTGAACTAAAATTACACCGTGCAACTCAAAACCCCGCTACGCACTCTTTGAAAGATGCAAGCACGCTCTTTGACACACCCGATGGTACTCGTGTTATCTCAGCATTCCTTTGTTTGAAGGGGAAAAGAAACACTACACTTGAACTTGCCAGCCATGAAGAGTCTCGCTTGCAACACCTCAAACATTGGACACAGATGGACTTTGTACGCCGCATGACACTTGATTTGGGTGAAGTTGGTGTGAAGGAAGGTGTCACGGATATTGAGGCGGCGGCACGAGAAATGGTGCGCCTCATCAATCAAGGGGGTGCGCTTAACGGTCGCACACATGCTCGTCGTCCATCACAACAATACCCCGGTGAAAGTGAGCGGCTTGACCTCACTCGTATTGGTGTGCGACAAGACACAGCAGACCCGAACAAAGACCCAACCTCCGCTCACATCAACGCTGATTTTGCGGCTACAGGCTCTACCTATGACCCTGCTCCCTTTTGGTATGGAGACATCGCCTTTGACTCACATGACCGTGGTTCACACATGGGTTATGTTCGGGCGCACATGGGTCGGGTTGTTGAAGACATCAACGGCAACGAGGGCTATAGCATTGTTATTCACTCTACTATTCCCGGTGCATCGGGTCGCAACTTCTGTGTGTGGCTTGACAACAGCAAAGGGCAATCTTCCTATCAACCGCAATTCCTCATCGGTCATGGTGGTCGTTTCCGCAATTTTTGGGCACAACCCGATGAAATACTGAGTGAAAACATGCACCCTGCCCCTATGCCGCTTAACAAGGATGGAAGGCCATTTGCACCAGTCTCTACTTTGCGTGAGTTCGTAGCACAAGAAGAACCGGATGAGGCTTTCACCAGTAATCACGATATTACCCCACGCCGTAATGAAACGGCTAACCCCAAGGGACGAAACATTTCCGCTCATCTTGGTGGTATCGCACATAACAGCGTAAACGACGAATCGTTTGAAACACAAAGCCCGTCCACTGCGTTGGTTAAGGGATTGCGAATGGGCAAACAAGCAACTGGTCGTATCAACTTCGGTGGGCTTGTAGCGTCGGGGGTACCGGGATTTTCACCTATCGCTGGTAAGCATGGGCTTGGGCGCAAGGGTGATGACGAGTTTGACAAGTTGTACAACGAAGGCTTACCCAAAGCGGGCACATCCCCTACAGCCATCACTTCATACAGTGGACATGTAAACACTGCTGAAATAACAGACGATGCGGTAGGAGACACACCATTGTACGGTTTCCGCTTTAACGACCACCGAGGACAAGGTTACGGTGTGCGTTTCATTTATCGCAAAATGGATGAAGCGTTTGCCAACGATTTGACAACCATACCCTCTACACTTGATGATGAGATTTGCGTTTACTTTAACGATGGGGATGTGGCTAAGGGTGGTTTTACCATTGGACAGCACATGCTTGGCTTTGGTGATGCTACAGGGCGATTGGATGTCACTACTGTCACGATGAACAGTTGGCGAGGGAATCAATGGCGAGGGGTGTATGCTCCTTCGGCTGGAATTGATTGTGCTATTTCTTGGGATGCAAGTGCAACCACGCTTACGGTACAACTTGGTGCGCCGTTTGATAGCGGGCAAGAACTTGGCAACCACCCCGACATTCTTGGTTATCTCGGTTTCCCTCGTCAAAACGGTGTCATTCAAATCACTGACCCGATGACTGGTACAACGGATAAGGGAACTGTGGGGAATGTCATCTCTTACGAAAGCCGTACACAACTGAACAGTGCTGGTGATTCGGGAGTTCACACATTCTACGGTGTGAGAGGAAGTGAGTTTACAGCATCTCACTCATTGACCGGTCTTACGGCAACTTCTCTCACCAATACTGCGGTGTCAATGTTTAACGCATCTACAGACCGCATCATCAAAGCACTTATTTCACCACGAATCAATTGGACAACGCTGATGACTGATGAGTTGATGGCGGCTGTCACTGCCGAGGCTATCAACATGGCCGACCCAAACACACCCGAAGGCATTCCGTTTGATTGCCGACACATGTATGCGGTTGACGGGCGTACCTTTGGAGAGTGGGGTGTGGCCGCTGATGCCATCCGAATCCGTGCCCACAACCCACAGCGTGGCGCACGCCCACTGTCCACAATGTTTGAGGCATCACTGCACCGAGACTTGGGTATTGAGGCACCACATCTTGAATTTGGTGAGTACGAAAAACTTGACCAGTCATCAAACAGTCAATGGACGGTCACGGCACCGGCGGCTTTCAACAAACCTGTATCGGATGCTGATATTGAAGACAATCACCGCAAAGTAGATTGCGGCTACTTACCCCACACTGTCTTACAGATTCGCACAAAAGCCCGTGGTTATCACACCAACACACCCACACCCATTCTTGTTGACTCCTATAACGACCCTGTGCCTACCAAGACTTGGGCGAATAACCTCAAAGGATTGACTTACACTTCTCGTAGCGGCGACCACATTTTACCCGCTCTTGACAACGCCTTGGTGACTACAGACTTTACCCACAGTGATGATGTTTTTACTACAAATTCCGGTGAAACAACGACACATATACTTGTTCCGGCAGGGGAAGAAGCGGCTACATTTGACAGCCTTACCAAGTTGGTTTCTTTCGGTGATGCAAAGGTCATTTGGTCGGGAAGCAACAGGTTCGCTACTGTGACTTCTGTTCAAGGTGCTAATTCTGCAACCAAACTGAAAGTTGTTGCAATAAATTACAACGAAGAATGGAATACATTGTACGGAGCAAGTGCTGATAGGGCCGATGTTTTGTTGATGCTTCATGCTGACAAGGATTTCAGCGGTTATCGTTTGTATGGAAGCATTGAGAGTGAACCAGTTACTTACTTCAAGAACGGGCGTGACAGCAACGACCACAGCGTTCCACTCTACTTTGGTGGTGGATTTAGCGGTGTGGTGTTGGATGTCAACGACGGTTCGCAAAACGATTACTCGTCATTCTACACACATCCATACTCCAACGGCCCGACTGGTACAGCAGGCATACAGAACGCTAACGAAATCAGCACAGCGTATGCGTTGATGGATTGCAACGCCCTGCTTGCTTTCTTCCCCGGTACCCCATATCTCAATCAACATCGTGGTAGCATCAACCCACCAGCCTACAATCAAAACAATGTGCTATCTGCCGATATTGACAGTGGAACTCTACCCAATTTGGCATCGGGTCAACCTTCGCATGTCACAGCACGCTACACTGCGGGAATTGTACGCCAGCGTCCAATCCCACTCATCATGCGTATGCCTCATCAAACGGCACGCTATACCGACCACAAGACCGCCACGCCGTATTTCACGACTTACCTCATCTACGGCCCCGGTCAAGCCTTCCCATTCAATGAAACAGCAAGCAACCTCGGTGTTGTAGAGCCTCACCCCGGATATGTTGTCACAACAGGAAACTCATGGAGTAAGGTACCTCACAGCAAGAACCTACCCAACGAGATTACCAACAACGACAACGATTACGGCCCACCCGATGCTAATTACCAATCAAGACGGAATCGTTTCCACTGGCAAACAACATTGAATTGGTCGCCAGCACAAGGGACACCAAACATTGGCGACACAGGAGCGAGTGGTTATGGGTTGAAACAACGACCCGAACACGGCTACCATTACGGTGAGCATTTCATGAATCCCGTAAGTGGTAGAGTGGTAGCAAACAACGAGGCTGATTACAAGAAAGCACATCCCTACCAACATTGCGCCATGGCATACTACGGCATTGCTATGAGTGCTGACATGACTTTCCACATGGACGGTGGCTACCACCCCGGTGGTTCATGGATGGACAACCAAATGGCATTCAACCCACCCATGGAAAAGGACGACTTGCAAATCAGTAAACTGTTTGCAAACGCTGTACAACCTACGGCTTACCGTGTGTCGGGTGTGATTGCCAAAAGCGTGCTTGCTGGTTCATTGGGTGAAACAGCGACAGACTTTGACCGTGAAATAATTGTCGTAGATGGCACACGCTGTCAAAACGGTGAAGAGTTAGCGACTATCATCGGCCAAGCCATTAACGAAAATCCCGGCAAGGGCGCACTCAAAGCCATGGGTGGTACCTTTATGCCAAGCATGAGCAACGCTCAACGCCAAGACCGCTACGGTTGGATTGAAATGGACTATGGTGACCCATCAAATTCTTATCAAAATGCTACCACTGGTGGCAGTTCACAATCATACATTGAAGGTTCAATTGCGGGTTCAACAAGAGATGTTTTAGAGCAAATACCAGCATGTGGTTGGATTCGTACCGATACGGGTGGAAGAAGCCACCCGTCCACTGCGCCAAATAATTCCTGTCCTGCATTTGCTCCATATCATTCTCGTGAAATTTATGAAAAGGCTGGTGTGCTGACTGTGCGATTTTGGTTGGCACCAAACAAAATTACTGGTAAAGCACAGTTTGAGGACATGACAACTTGGCACAATAGGTGTGAAAGTGCGGGTATAACTGTGCCCGACTTTGACCTCACGGCTGTGCCACCAAACCTTCCAACTAAATTGTATGTGTGGAGCAAGTCGGGCGTACATTACCACAACAACGCTTACGACACACCTCGTGACCACATGACTCGTTCTCACTTTAGTGGCCTTGTGGATGCCATAGACCGCACACGACCCGTAGGTGCAATGGGCTGGTCGGGTGAGCGATACTCATACCTTAATTCGTTGAAAGTTACAACTTCATCATTTACCGATGCGACTTGTGATTACAACAACGCTACGACCATTACAATGGACTCAACTGCTTTACTCAAGAAAAACATGCTGGTGAGCGGAACAGGCATACCAGCGGGTGCGTTTGTGGTTTCAATCACCAATGCTACGACCTTTGAATTATCAGCAAGCACAACTGGTGGGGCTGTGACAAACGGTACGCTTACCTTCACCACGAACCTGTACGGTGCGGGCTTGGGTGCATGGCACGCTAAATTGGGCTTCTCACCTTACGGGCCAGCATCAAGTGTAATGAGTACATACAGCCATTTACCACACTACGCACCAATGCGAAACTCACCCGAAGCCAGTGGGCCAATAAGTGGAACAGATAACGATGAAACCATGCTCACTACACCCTACTCATGGACTTACGCTTCTACAAATACAAATCCTGCATATAATACTGATAAAACAGATGCGGAACACTCGGACTACTTCGCTAATCCCGTACACATCGGTGATGCAGATGCAGTGCCTCGTGCTCTTCATCACCCACAAGGTGTCTTTGGTCGTGCCTTCCTTGTCATATCGTATGAGGGTGAATTGGGTCTTGTAGCAAAGCGTGACCGTGACGGTGTGACTGCTATGGGTGATTGGTTGGCTGTTGTCAACAAAACTGCTGGTGGTGTAGCCGCCGCTACAGCCATCACCTTTGCTGGTACTGCACAGTGGGACGAGCGAATCCACAGTGTTGACAGGTTCGTTGCACCTGCTCACGGTGGGCCAAACATTGAGGCTCTTGTGACCAATTTGTCTCTACCTGCTGATGATATACCAGCAGACCCATTTTTGTTCAATGCGCCTCTTGCCGCTGATATTGAACTGTTTAACGCTGAACCATGCTATGCAAAGACTGGTGATTTATTCTTTGACCTTGATGAAAGCCCCGGTAGTTTCTTTTTGGAAGACGCTACCAGTGTAGAGCGCAACCTCATTACAGACCTCAAAACGAGTACCAGTGCTGAACTTGACCGATATGGCGACGATGCCAACTACTGGCTTGGCGACACCAACGCTTTCAAGATGAATCAACGCTCACCCGCCAAGAACTTCTCCGTTGAGCATGTTGTGTGGAAGCGTATGGATGGAGGTAATCTATCGTTACCAGCCGTCAATGCTCGTGGTCTTGGTGCTGTTCCATTTGTCACTCGTGTCTTGAGTAACACACCGCATACGATGGGAGAGAAATTGTACGGTATCAACCGATTCTCGTTTGAAACAACCAACAGTGCCATGTTCCCCATCATACAGGCGCAAGAGTTGGCACACCCACAAATCGCCGCCGCACATCCCGATGAGTTGCGAAATGTATTGGCCATCCCCAATGAGGAATTGCAGTTTGAAGAGATGCAAGTTGAAGACGACACGGGCCAAATCCACATCATTGAGGGCGGCTCGCCATTCGGTACGATTATTCGCACCTTCAACGCCGTGTCCGACCGTAGCGCAGAAGGGTTTGCGCCTGCAACCGCAGGTAGTGGTGTAGAGCCTAACCTCAAAGTGCGTCTGCCCCATCCCGATAGCATCCCCGGCAACCTTCTCATTCGTGCTGGATTTGACCGCCTGCAAGCCTACCAAAACGAAAGCATGGGCACTGGCGGTATGATGCGCCCAATGTCAAGCAGTAGCATCAAGCATTTGTTTACTGATGATACAAAGGGGCCACGCCTTGGTGGTACATTCAGCGACCACAACTGGGAACACATCAGCCAAGGTTCGTTCCCCGACCCGACATACGCAGGATGGGAAACAGCCACGGGCAACGCACCACTTGAAACATCCTACGAATTGCACGACCGCACACTGTTCTTCCACATCACGAAGAACGGCAACACGCACAGCCACCGCCACCCAACTTTCTACACACATGCGGGTGGTGTAGTCAACGCTGAATTGACGGCTGTATCGTTTAGCGGCACCACTCTCACTGTCAACACTGCTCCTAACGCTTCGCTGTTTAACGAATCTATTCGTGATGGCCGCAAATTCCTACGGTTGTATGACCCCACAACCGATAAAGGTGGAGTTGCATCGTTCACGGGTATCAGCAGTTCTACTTTCACAGGTTGTGTAGGTGATGCCGACTTTGCCGAATTGGTCAAGTCATCTATCACAACGCTCAAGGTCGTACCTTCGTATTACATCCCTGCTGGTAGCACTCGCTTCTTTGCATCACGCCGCTTGCGTGACCATGCGGAAGTGAGTGGCAACAGTCCCGACATTGTACACAGCACCTATATCACAGGATTAACCCTCAACGCTTTGTTGTGTCATACGGTTTATTCAAGGCCGAAAATGACACCAATGGCATTACCAAGAATGGGGCATCACTTTGTCAACCCTACAATGGCCATGCTCCCCGGCCATTTCGCTCATCCTGCATACCAAGGGTTGTACAACAAACACCGAGCAATCCGTTCTGCTACGGTTAAACCGCACGAAACCTTGTTGATGGAAGAGCAAACCATGAGCAATTTGAAGACTGACATCTCAACAACACTCACAAACAATTTACACGGTTACGATACCCTGCATACTTTCGGTGCGCTCACGGCCACACCCAGTGGGCCAAGCGACATACACGGTGGGGCTTTCACGCTGATGTTTGAGTCCAAGATTCGTAGCGACGGATACGGTGTGCTGGCATCCGAAGGACAGGCTGGTGTCATCAATGCCGCTGGTGGACACACCATCGTGTTGGAAGCCGCCGCTACCTACACCCTGCGTCATCACTTCCCCGACCCAAGTGAAGTGGGAGCATACCAAATCGTCATTCAACCTAACATCCACAAATCACAACTCATGGGTTATCACGCCAATGGTGGAGCAACAGCACTACCCGATGGTTCGGTTAATGAATTGACCAGCCAGCAGGTTGCACTGGTTATTGGCCTACGAGAACCCGACAGTGCCACGGGTGCTGTTGGTCTTGTGTTGGCTGAGGCTACGATGGCCGATGTACGAGGCTGTGAGGTGTTTGTCAATGAGTTGATTCTTGACCATGACCCCGACCACGGTAGCCAATTCACCAACATCCCACCGTTGATGCTGTACAACGCATTGGGTGTACAGGCAACCGAAAGCCCCGCCTTTGTCAAGCGTTCACTTCCATATCAACCACAAATGTTTGATAACGCTACACCGGGTATGACGACCAACATACCATGGTGGAGTATTGTCCATAAAGACGGCCCCGACCACGCTGACGCTACAGGGTTCCGCCATCTCAACCATCACCGACTTGACAACTACTACGAGTTCCTTCGTGCAAGCACAGGAAGCATAGCGTGTCAAATCACACTCGCAGGTTATCCAAGCATTTACCCCGACATCTACCACGAGGTGCTTGAAAACATCAGCCTCAATCCTGTGTGTACTGTAGTAAGCGTTGATTCTACAACTCAAATCACTGTTGATGATGCTCGTGGCTTCCCACAGAAACCGTATTACGGCAACAAGTTGGAATACACGGATGTAAACGGTGTACGACGCACACACACTTACACTGAGCGTAGCGGGTACGATTCAAGCAACATGAACAAACCAAAGCAGTTTACCATCACAGCCAAGTCTTCTTTCACCAGCAATCTGACCGCTGGCACAAAATTGCGCCTTACCCGTGCCTACGACTTCCGCCCTGCTGGTGCCATCTTTACAGACTCCAAGACCAGCATGGTGACACGCATTTTACCGCAGATGCTACAGGGTAGCCGAGATACCAACAGCCTACATGTGGCCGATGCCTTCCTGTGTCTATGGCACCCCAACCTTGGCCGACCACACACCTTCTACTCGGATTCCAGCCGTACATGGCTCAACCCGTTGACTGACCGTGCTGTTGCCCAAAAACCATTGAACAGTATGCCCGAACACTTTGAGACTGTACACTACCATGATGCGGCATACTACGCCAGCCTCGGCCCGTTTGCGTTTGACCGCAAAACGCCGGCCCCTCCATACGAAATCATTGCTCACGCCTCAGTTGGAACTAATGTGCCATCTACTGTAGTATCGGTAGATATTCCCAATAAACTCATCACCACAACTCGCAGAACTGCAAAACTTGTCGGTGGAACAAAAATAATGATTGATGGTATCGCTTACACGGTACAAGACGACGGTGGTAGTGTATTTGACAATCATGTACTTGGTGTTATGCCTGTTATTGAACCAATAGTCGCTACCATACCAATTGGTTCTACCATAATGGCACACGCTATCGGAAGTATGCTAACAGCCGATGTACTTGACACCACCTTTGGTAGTCCGATAATTGCTGGTAACTTTGACCCACAGGGTGGGCAGGCCGATGCTTCCGATGCCGCAACCAAAACCAATCTCAACCACTACTGGCCGTGTGGTAGTCGTGGTGGCCCACTCATCAGCCGACTTGACGGGTATGGGTATGTTTCTACCTCATGGGACTTCCCACGAGAATACACCTTTGACGGCCCGGTGTGGGCTGACCAAGACGATGACGGTTCGTATGTTGTCACCAACGGTGTGGTCAAATCCACATACGATGCGTTTACCGATGCAACATGCGACTACAACAATGACCCGACCATCACCATGGATTCTACGGCAAAACTTGTAGTCGGTATGGGAGTAAGTGGCACAGGCATACCGGGAAGTGCCACGGTTTCATCCATCACCAACGCTACGACCTTTGAGTTGAGTGCGTCCACCACGGGTGGGTCTGTGACGAATGGCACGCTCACATTCACTCCTGTACAAACACGCACCCGACCATTCGGTTATCGTATTGGCCTACGCCAACCCTACAACAAACCACAATGGTCGTTGTATGGTATGCGTGCATTCCGAGAAGCCGCTGTAACTGGGACAAACACCAGCGTGGGTTATCCACACGGCCCACTTGTGCAAGGCGAGACTGAAACATGGACATACGCAGGTGGTAGCGGTCTTTCCAATGGCACATACCCCAACACTCAACTCGGTATTATGGAACGGCAGACCAACTTCTCCGGTATGCTCGGTGTGGATAAACCCGAATGGCAGGTGCGCTACAGTGATGGAATGCGTATGGCTCGTGCTTTCGGTTGTCCTGTACGCACACTACGCAACGCAAGCGGCGTGCTACGAGATTGGTGGGGAGATGGAGAAGGAAAGGGCATCTACAAGTTGGATGAGGCTGTAGCGTACTATTTGGTGGACTGGTGGGGTAACACCCGTGGTGAAGAAGTACGCCGTCACCCTGTTCGTGGTTTCGGTATTCGCCCTGCGTGGGATGCTGGTGATGTGTACGAATATGACCGCACCGGCAACAAAACACCGTTTGACAGAATCTACAACGGTGGCTTCCCAATCATGAATACGAAAGCGTTGATAGATGCTTCGGGCAACATCAGTGTCACGACGGGCTTTACTATACCACGCTTTGCTGGACGGCTTAACAATGTAAACTCTAACGACGCTACTGAACTTGTGGATGTGTACTTCCCCACCAACGCTCACCGTGTTGGCGACGACGGGCACGGGCGTGGTTTGCGATACCCTACTGCCTTTAACGAGGATGTGTTGACAGCCCTTGACGAGCCGTATCACGCATCGGGTGTTGTGTTGTCTCATCACACCGCTGAGCCGAACATGAACGACGGCTACATCCGTGCTCGCAACGATGTGTTGCAGGCTGACGAGGTGCCTCGTGGTATCAGCGCACGCCTTGACATCGCAGAAGACGGCTTGCTCAAGCCGGAAGCCGTGGTAAGCGACCGTGTAGAAACCGTGAGCGGTGACTCTCCACACAAAGACGCTGTAAGCCGCAGTGCACCCCGCATTGGACTTGACACTGAGAATGTAGAGGGTGTGGATGATAACCTCATTGCCATCAACACCGAGGCTCACAGCCTACACTCCGACCGTGGTGTAGGCCAGCGTGTTATCGTGCATGGTGGTATGCAAGCAGGCTCGCAGACGATTGGCCATTACGACCTCACCGCCCTTGACTTCAGCGGCCAGCCGCAGGGTGGTGCTATGCGACTCTCCCATACCTCCAACTTCAACCCACTCGGCGGTACCTACATTGCAGAAGCCCGCAACTTCGTATCACCTATTGACGATACTGAATGGGGCGGCATTCCCACATCCGGCATGGCGTTGTGGCTCAAAGCCGATAGCCTTGATTTGGCAGACGGGGCGGCTGTAACATCATGGAAAGACAGCGGGCCGCATGGCTTTGAGTTCACACAATCTACTGCATCCAAACAACCAGTCTATATTGCGTCATCATCCAATGTGAACAACATGCCAGTTGTAGATTGTGATGGAACAGACATTATGAGTACACCATTTGATGCTCGCTTAAACACTACCGATGTAACACTCTTTGTCGTTGCTTGGTCGGATGACGACGATGGAAATGCTCAAGGGGTTTTGGAAACATTCGCAAACAGCCCAGTAACCCGTGCTGGTCATTCGTTGTTTATTCGGTGGGATTCAAGCGACAAGTGGCAGTGGAGAGGTGGTGCTGACACTACTTACACTGTTGTAAACTCCCCAAGTAATGCTGTAGTCGTTAATCAAGCAGAATTGGTTACTGGAACCATAGCAGGTGGAGATGGCGCAGGTAGCAACGCTAACTTTGAACTATTTTTACAAGGTGTTAGTGTAGGAAGTAGCACTGGTGCTTGGTATGTGGCTGATGAAGACCCATATGGTATCGGCCATGTAGGTTCGTTTGAATTAAAAGGTAAAATTGCAGAAATCATTCAGTATAATCGGGCTATGAGTACAACAGAAAGACAACAAGTAGAAGGCTACCTTGCGGAAAAATACGGATTCACAAACAATGTTTCACAATGGAAGTCCAGCAACCCATATCAAACCGACACCAACGGGCACCAGCGTACCAACCTCACCGACAAGCGCATTTCCTACATGTTGCGCCCAGTTCGTTTACTGGACAAACAACATGCCGAGATGTTCCGCTCCAACCTCAACTTGCACTCATCAAGCCCACAGTATGGTAGCAACTACTTCGGTGCCACCGCTGGTGGTAAGTACGGGCTATATGTGTACGAGACAACCAACGGTCAAGCATCGGCAGGCTCCTACATTCGTAGCACCAACCCCGACACCAACCCACCTTATGCGCCCGCATACTACATGGACATCAGTACAAGTGACACTGTGCCAATGAGTCAAGGCCCGAAAATCATCGGCACCGCCGCCACGGGCTTTGATTCATCGTTATTGGACAACGAGATTACTCGTGTCGTGATGAGTGAAAACACCCTGCAACACTACCGTGCAGATGCCGCTCGCCGCCGCACCCATCAAGAGGGCGAGAGCAAGGAAGAGCGCATGGATTACACCGTCCAGCCTCGTTTCTCCCAATCCCTGCATCCCAAAGGACATAAAGGAGATGTCTCCTACAATTCAAATGACCATAGTGGTGATGCTTCGTGATGGATTACGATTTTTGTGATTGTTGTTCGCCTGCTGAATTAGCCTTTGCTGTAATGAAGGCCAAAAAAAGTAAGCCATTTCATGGTTATAACCCAAATAAGCACAGTAAGAAAGGTGGACTGAACGCTAAAGGTCGTGCCGCCGCCAAGCGTAAGAGTGGTGCAAACCTCAAACCTCCCGTGACAACCAAACCAAGCAAACTCAAACCCGGCTCAAAGAAGGCAAAGCGTCGTAAATCGTTTTGCGCTCGCATGTCGGGTGTCAAAGGCCCGACCAGTAAAGGTGGTAAACTCACACCAAAGGGAGCATCCTTGAAGCGATGGAACTGCTGAGGTTAAGCCATGACCGTCCTCAAGAACACAAGGACTGGTCGGTACAGCACTGATGCAGATGAGGTCATGACGCATGTGCGTAAGCCCGTGTTCGTGGACAACGCCATTCATCACGGTCGCATCAGCGTGCAGAAGGCAAACAAGGCTAAGGTCACGGTAGAAAAGAAAAACACTCGTAATTTACAAGTGATGCCG
>Ga0070746_10000559_pt1 | contig 22201 bp, 39 predicted proteins | sample VirMetDEL_Mar_21_FD_77016 | JGI IMG/M metagenome (GOLD analysis project Ga0070746, IMG submission 77016) | Aqueous microbial communities from the Delaware River and Bay under freshwater to marine salinity gradient to study organic matter... | ecosystem: Environmental > Aquatic > Marine >...
AAAGTATCACTTCCTGCACCATCTTTAATTTTTACTGGTGTTGCAGGTACTGAAGCATCATAAAAACTAAACCAATTATTAGTTGCATCATAGCCAATATTCCAAGCTATATCGCTACCTTCTTTAAAATGTATTCTTGTATTATTAGTATCACTTCTTAATTGCAATATGGCATTACTACCACTTCTATTTATTTGTAATTGTCCTGCACCATTATAAGTTAATTCTGATTCTACACTTGCTACACTTGCTGAATTAAAAGTTAATAATCCATTATTTGTAGATCCTGACATTTGAGTTGCAGGAAAAGATGATAATACAAAATCTGCTGAACTTGATGAAAAAGCAATAAACTTATCATTATCATTTAATCCAAGAGAAGCTGGATCTATGGCAGAAATATCATCTAAAACAGGATCAGAAGCTTGTTTATTATTAATCTGTGTTTGAATGTTAGAAGTAACACCATCTAAATAATCAAATTCAGTACTAGTAACACCAGTAGCATGTAATGTATCTAGATAATTTAATTCTGTGACACTTCCTGTATATCCATCTAAAACATTTATCTCAGCAGAAGTAGAAGTGATCCCTAAATTTGTTAATGCATTTGTTTTTTGTGTAGAAGTTAATCCTTGAGAAGCGGTATCTATTCTTAGTCTATTACCTAAAGATGTTGCTGTAGTTGTAGCAAAGTTTGGATCATCACCTAAAGCTGAAGCCAATTCATTTAAAGTATCTAATGTACCAGGTGCACTATCTACTAATCCTGCTACCTCAGTATCTACATAAGATCTTGTAGCAATAGAAGATGTGTCTACATTGATTGTAATATTTCCTGATCCAGAAGTTGTGATCCCTGTACCAGCAATTATACTTGCAATAGCACCAGTTGCATTTAGATCTATAGCACCATCACCATCATCATCATAAGTTGCAGTAAGATTTGTATGAGATCCATTGGTGTCAAACATAGCACCTACAATATCCTGGATATATTCCTGGATTGTGCTTGATCCTATTAAAAAATTCCCAGCAGTACCAATTTTTACTTTATTGGTAGCCAGGTATAAATCTGATCCTGTACCATCACCATCAAATACTTGCTGTAAAGTAGATGTAAGACCACCAGTCTCTCCAGTATGGAAGAGCTGTGTATATCCCTGTGATACAGGTGTATTTCCTAAATTTGTATTACTAGCCATTAGCCAAGATCATCTCCAAGATCACTTCTTAATTTTTTATCAGATAAGTGACCTAGTTTTAAAAGAGTTGGTTTACTGATCAGTTTTTTGACTTTACCTTTATTTTCACAAGACTTTCCTTCTTGATCTGAAATTGTGCATGTTGTTAGATTCGGCTCACCGATACTTTGGATAGTTTCAAATTTTTTACCGCACTCACATAAATACTCATATATTGGCATAAACACCTCTTTTAGTTAAAATTTGAAGCTCTAGAATAGCCCTAGAAGCTCTTAAAATCTTTTTTTGGTACCTACATAAGGCTGGTTTTCACCAGCCCTATATAAGATACAAATCCTACTATGCAGGATTTTTAAAGTTCACAACACCGCAGTCAGCATCATTATTTGCATGTGACAAAGTCGCACCAAATAACATGTCTACTACTACTGAAGTTGAGAGATAATCAATATCATATTGAGATTGAGATCTTACACCGAATTGCTCAGCATAATACACTGCTTCTCTTTTGAATACTGATCCTGATACTGCTGTACCACCTTCTGTCCAATCAGTTGAAGGATATACTGGCATACCATAGATGTTGATTAATTGCCCTGTAGCAATAGGTGCACCTGCACCTCTTTCATTAGCTTTGGTGAAATCACCTTCTCCCATTAAGCCCATGTAAGCTTTAGGATTAGCATAGAAGAAAGTATCTCCATCTGTGTAGTCATGATTAGCATCTAGAAGTTTTTCTAAACCAGTTCTTAATTCTGCTGGTAGAATCACATCATCAGTTGCTAAAGTGACATTGTTTTGTGTATGAGCTACAATTTGACTTGCAATATAAGCTTCAACACCTTTAGCTAAAGAATAGCCCATGCTAGAAGCATAAGCTTGGAAGAGATCTTGAGATGATTGCACATTAGCAATATCTTCAATTCTTTTAGCTTCATATATGTGTTGATCAAGAGCAATTACTCTTGAAGCATCAGTGTTAGCATCATAAGTAACAGCACCATCTGCTGACTTATCTCTTTTTGTGTCCTCAGACACTTTTGGTATATTAATGCGGTCAGCACCTTGAGCTAAACTTGAGAAGTCAGTAACCTGATTTCTTAAGATCATTCTCTTTTGTGCATAATCTAAAACTGCATCTGACCACATTTCCCCTAGAAATACATCAGCTGTACCCCCAGTTCCTGTAACATTAGCCATTTTAAAACCCCTTTATAAGTTTTTTAATTGTTCTTATAGCCTTCTACTATTTGTCTCCAAAGGTTAGGATCTCTCTTCATCTTTTTGCGATCTTCATCAGTGATGTCTGAGATCTTTGTGGCTGAAGCAAATTTGCCACTAGCAGTAACTTCCTTACTTGGATCCATCTTAACTTTGGCTTTATTTCTACTATCCAGATGTAGTTCAAGTTTTTCAAGTGATAGATCACCATATATTTCTTGATCAGTTTCTGGTAGCTGTGATAATAGGTGTTCTTTTCTCTGAGCTCTTCGCATCTGGATCTGATCATAATCAGCTTTGATGGAACTCAAAGAATCAATTTCCTTCTTATAGTTTTCAGCTATTTCTTTCCATTTACCTTGTTCAGCTAACTGCTCTTCTTCTTTTTGAGCAATTATTTTCTTGAGCTCATTAAGCTCTGACTCTGCTGACTGAGCCCTTGTTCGGTACTTCTTACTTTCTGCAATCAAGCCACCGACTGCTTCATTATCCTGTGTAGTGTTATCTGCTACTGCTTCTTCTACTACTTTATTTTCTTGTACTTCCTGTACTTCAGACATGTAATGTCCTCCCTGTTATTTCATAACTTCTGTTTTAGCAACATACTTTTTTATATTTGTTCTTGCTAACACATCAGCTATTCTATTTGCTAATATGGCTCTATTCTCTTTTCTTAAATCAAAGAGATCATAGCCCTTTGGTTTCCTTGCTCTGTTGCCTAGAACTATTGATGCATTATCAAATCTGATAATAGCAGTGTTCTTCCTGGCACCAGGTCGCATAGATCTTAAAGTTCTTCCAGTTAAATTCATGTTTACAAAATTTGCATCTGTATTAGTTGCTTTAGCCTTGAAACCTTTGAGCTTAGCACCATCTTTAAATCTTCTCATACCTCTGGCTTTATAATCTGGATATAAATATTTCTGACCATTTTTATACTTATTATTACCATCAGTTTTCTTGGATCTACCTTTGGTGTCACCATGTGATCCATATTCATGCGGTCCAGTATTATTCTGGAAGATGCCCTTCTCAGCATCTCTTCTGATTAGATCTATAGCATCTTGTGCTATGACCTTCATCACCTTCCTGTTTAATTTTGTTAATGCTGGTAGCTTCATTCTATTACACTTACCCAGTCATGTCTGCAGTTAAATCCACCTCTATCTGAGAATCCAAAGAACTCAGATCCATCTTTTTGTACACCTATAATAGTTTTAAGATCTCTAATTTCTGCTAAGGTCAGTGGACCTCTTTTAGCTACTTCTTCTTTTACTCTTACACATGCATCTCTGATGTTGCCTGTAGTAGGTCCTACATAATCAAACTTAGTCTCTGGAAACTGCTCATATGCCTTCAGCCTGGTAGCATTACTAAACCTAGCAAATGCATCATTGACCAAAGCCACAGATCTAGCAGATCCAATTCTTTTACCAGGACCAAACTCATTAAACATAGCAGTAATAATGGCATCTGTAGATTCACCAGTAACTATACCTCTTAGCATAGCCACCTTGATCTCATCTGCATATTCTCTTACACTATCACTTAAGTAATTGAGTTCAAATCCTCTAAGATTGTCCATGATCACTGCACCTGTTGCAGATACACCTACTCTTAATCTAGATACTTCCTTATAGGCTCTAATGATCTCAGCTTCATAGGCATCATTCATTCTGTTTAATAATGTGCCATAGCCAAGCTCATCTAATTCCTGGAAGAAATCTATTTCCTGAGCTATAGTGATCACCTGAGTATCAGACAATTCATTTAGTCTTGGAATAGCCTTCTTTAATTTGTCAAATAACTTCTTCTGTAGGTTTTTAATCTCTACAGAGTAAAAATCTAATTCAGCCATCTTAGCTTCCTAGTCTATCTAGGATACTAGCTGGACCTGCTTGTTGCTGTGGTGCTTCTTCATCAATCTGATCTACCATAGCCTGGATCTCTTCATCTTTTAGATCAGGATTCTTTTTTCTTAAATAAGATTGTCTAGTCTCTAGATTGTTTTTAAAAGCCCACTCATAATACTTTAATTCTTCATCAGTAGACATTGGTGCAGATCTTTCCTGGAAGTCTACACTAAACTCATCACTAATATTCATACCACCAGATACTTCTAAGATCCTTTGAGCTATCTTAAATTGCTGTCTTTCAAATGGTCTATAGATCTGTTCAATATCAGATCTCAAAGAGTCCTGTAGATCTAGCTGAGCCATCTTCTTTGATAGTCCAGATTCTGGTGAGTTATTACTCCAGTTGATCTTTACATTATTAGCCTGAGATACAGAATCAATTAAGAACTTAATAGACTCTTTCATAGCACTTACATTTGCATTAGGTGTTACATATTCAAATGAAGCATCTTGTGGTAGGATCAAAGCTTTGTCCTGACCAAACTGGATTCTAGCTTCTGTATCAATTCCAGAAATCACAGGCTGACCAAGTTGGAATCTAGACGAGAGAGCCATCTCTGTAAGCATAATATTGATAGACCTGTTTGCATCAATAAGATCTTCTGCACCAGCTCTCATAAAGTCTCTGGTCATAAATGATCTGTGACCAAAATTAATTGGAATAATATCACCAAATGGATTGATATCACCATCTACTAAAGATGTGATCTTACCTCTACTACTGATCATAAAGTGCTTTCCTGGCATATCCTCAGTTGCTTTAGACCATACCATAAACTGAGCATCTTCTGATCTTGCTTGTAATTGTGATTCTACTTGCCACATCACCATGAATGGATCATCTTCATTCGGTCTAAAGAATGGTGTAAAGAAATGTATTGGTCTATACATAAGCTTTTGCATGTCATCATTCCAGTAAGTATAAAGAGCTTCTGTACCTAATAAGTAAACTAGCTTCTCAAATTCCTTCATAGAGCTGTCTAGATTACCAAGATGTTCTAAGTATTTCTCATCAGCATATCTGATTGGCTGTTCTTGATATACTAAACATCTGCGGTCTATGACATTCTTTACTAGGTTTAAATAAGCTGGCGGAATTTGTGATAATGAGTCGCTGTCAAAATATTTCTTTAAATCTTCTTGTAAGTTGATCCCTTCAAAGTAATCCATGCTGAGTTCTCTAGACTCTTGCTCTTTATCATAGTTGTCCTTGATGCTTTCCATCAGGATCTCATACATCATTTTTTCTGTTAAATTTGTTATAATCATGATTTGAATTTCCTTAAATCTTCTATGTTTAGGTATTCCTGGTAACTGCTATATATGTTGCTGATCATATCCTTATATTCCTGTTTACTCTTTTGATCTGCTTTATAAACAAAAAATAGGAATACAAAAAAAAGTGCAGTCCAACCAGATAGTAGTCCTAATAAGAAATACACTACCATTTGATTGATCCTACACTATTCATTGTAAGCGGATGCCTGAAATGTATTGGATAACATAAAGCATCAAGATGATGACTAAGGCTTTCAGTTTTTACCATCTGTCCATTTTCCATTGTGGTCATTTCAAGATCTCTAATTGTATTGGTGCAATTTGATTTAATAAATAAACTATGTTTACCATTTGCATCTTTCAGTTTCTTGTTCAAAGCATTCAGACGATCCTTCTGAGTTGGATTAGCTTTTTTTGCAATCACTACAAATCCTGCTTCAGTTAAGATCATATGATCAGACTTTGTGCTGTTACTAGTTCTACTTTTTCCTGCTGGATCAGGATATACTGGAAGAGAAGGTGCTCTCTGTTGCATCATCTTGGACAATTCAAATGTATTAGAGTTCTTTAAACTGATCTCATCAATTACATAGATGTCACCATTTGTAAATTCAGCACATAACACTGCTGTCATATAACTGGCAACACCAAAGTCCACTCCCCAGTATTGTCTACTTGAAACATCTAGATCATCTCTGACATGCACTCTTCTATCAAAGTTATATGCACATCTGTTGCTAGATACTTCAAAAGATCCTTCCAGCTCTTGTCTAAAAGTTCTAGGATCTAAAGTTTGCCTGGCATTCTCTATTTCTTCTTTAGGAATAAAACCACCTTCAATAGTGGTATATTGCCAGGACTTCCAAAAAGGATCATTCTCTTGTCCTTTTACATATAATTCATACAAATTGTTATAAACACCTTGTGGTGTACCGCATATAAAAACATTAGCCTGAGTCTCTGCTATCATTGGCATTATAATCTCATTAAGCACATTAGGCTTCATGAAGGCATATTCATCTAATACTACTGCATTGGTGCCCTTAGCACCTAAGCTGATACCTCTTAAGCTATCTTCTTTATCAGATCCCTTAATACTGATCTCTGCATTGTTTGACATGGTAATAGATAACTCAGTCTCATTGATCTTAACATTCTTACCTCTGAATATGCTTTTAAGCAAATTCCAGGCTACCATCTTACCTTGCCTATAAGTAGGATATACTATCCATCTCTTCTCATTAGGCTGTAGATCATGATATAAGATCCACATCATAGCCATGTAGGATTTTCCAAAGCGTCTTCCAGAAACGAGAATTTTCCCTCTGTGCGGATCATCTAAGATATTTCTTCTTATCTGATCAATCTTCCACTGCATTATCAAAATCAAATACCTTTATTGGCATGTCATTGGCTTCATGCAAAGATAAGGACTGATGCGGTTTACCTTCTGTCCTGTTTGCTATAAACTCCACTGCCCATGATTTTCCTTCTAATGCCTGGCTATACACATGTCTTAGCACTGCTTCCAAATTGTCAACATGATTTCCTTCACCAAATTCATCACCTATTTTCCTGAGTAGATCAGGTATAGATCTAGCACCTCTAGGTCTACCATGACCTTTAGATGCTTTATTTCCAGCGACAAATTGCCCTTTACTATTTCTATCCGATTTATCCGATTTCATTCGGTGTCCTAATAGCTTAGTATTGAGTAATTAGCTTCATCAAAAGTAGATCTATCATCTTCTATGCTCTCTGAGTCTACAAATTCTATATCATCATCATGTAAAGAGTCATAAGATTTCTCATAGCAGTTTTCTAAATATGTATTATTAAACTTAGATCTCTGCTGTGCATCTCTATAAGCTTTGGATCCAGCATTAACTGAATCTATTTCTAGATCTATTCTTTTAATTAATTCTTCTAATTTGTGATCTTCCATCTATATATATGGCAAAAGTAAACCATATTCTTAGATAGATTTAGTTAAAGTGATACTTTAAGTGTAGTAATATTAAGATTTAATTTATTTTTAAGGTAAACCAGTGCCTAGCTATTGATAACAACAGGATAAGGTATAAATAAGATGCCAAGCACTGGCTAAATTGTTCTGAAGTAATCCCTATTGTCCATTAATTTATACATGATGCTCTTAATCTTTTTGACAGCAGACTTATGAGTCTTATGTATATTTTGTTTGCTGGTACCTAAAATAGATCCAATTTCTTCAAAGGTCATAGTATCATGATTGAAATATACCTTCTTCTGGAACTTGGTCCAGCTATCTGAATGTCCACTGATCATAGCTATCATTATTGCTTTTCCATATAATATGGTATTCTCAGCTTCCTGATGTTTATTGTCAATGTAATATTCAAAGTGTCTCTGCATTATTTAGGCTCTATCATATCCTTCATGTAAGATAAGATCACCAAAATATAGTGGTAGATCCATTTCATAATCCATACCACATGTTTACTAGTAATTGAAGTCCAATAGCTAGACCTAAGATCACTATAGCAAAGCTAACAGCAAAAGCTAATGCTCTGATGTCCTGATTATGCCTTAAAAAGAATGATAAAGGCATTTCTCTAGCTGATCTATGGTAATGCTCTTGCATTTCATTATACTTAGGATCAAAGGTCATTTTATAAGGATCTCTGATCACTCTCTTTAATGTTACTTCTCTTTTCCAAATGTCAATTAGTTTCATTATACACCTCTTTTGTGTCTGATTGATGATTGATTATTAAACCATATAAACTCATATCCTAACTTATCAAGATTATCTATTAGTTTCATGATCTTTTTTTGCAGATCTAATGCTTCTTTAGATCTATCTGGATATTCCAGATCTACTCTTTTTTTGTATTCTTTTTCTTCTCTAGTCATTTATCTTCCCTATCCTTTACTGCTAAAGTTGTCATTTCTAATCTATATAAGATCTCATGCAGTTTTTCTTGATCTTTAGATCCTAAGTGCCACACCAATTCTGGAAGATCCTTCAACATATGCTTTACAAATTTTAATCTATTCTTCAGCATAGCATTCTCTGCTTTTAATGGATCTTCATCACCATACAGCTTGGTAGGCTTGATATATTCATTCATAACTATTTGTAGCTTTTTACTAATCATTATCCACCTCATCTTCCGATTCTCTTATTATTTCAAGATCTGAAGCAACCTTCTCTGTATGAAATGTTAATTTTATGATCAGATCTATTCTTTTTTTGTATTCAGATCTGTTAAAACTCATATCACCAGTTTCATAGTTTACTATAATAAAGTCTGACATGTCCATTTCTCTAACAGAATCAATGACTTTATTCCATTTAGTATTAGTGTTATGTACTTCCTGCTGTGTTTTTAGTAATAGATCCATCATATGATTCCACCATTTCCTTCAAAGTTTGCTATATCCTCTTTTACTGGATCCTGTAGTTTTCTTCTTTCCTGATACAAAGATCCTCTTAACTCTGGATACTTCTTTTGCAGTAACCTTCTTTGTCTGCTAATTGTCTTGTATTGTGACAGCTTACCAAGATTTAGCAATCCTATTATATCAAAGGATCCATAGTTCTCACATTCTCTTCTCCATATTCTAGCTACTAACTTGTCATCTGAATCTCTGAGATATACATTGTGAAACAATAGATCCTTAACTACTTCTCTAATATTATCTACTTTATTTTGAAACATATTTATTTGCATGTCTGATCCTCCATATCCTGTTCATATATAAAATCACTCCAATCTTTACAGCCAGGACACATAGCACTATAAGTGCCTGTGCCACTATCATATATTGGCTCTGAAGATGGATTACTACCACAACCGCAGACCAAAAGACCTCTATCTTCTTCCTGTTCATTATCAATAAAGAACTCAATATTTTCCTCTATTTGATCTTTGGTATATCCTTCTAGTAATCTTAACACTTTACTCATATCCTTATCCCTTCAGAAATTTCTCACTAACATATCCATTACTCACTGATCTGTCATAGGCTTCTTGATCTTCCTGTGACAAGTAATCCAGACCTTCTCTTTTTAGCTTCTTGATAGCTGATTTATAGATCTGTGATTTGTTATCTTCAGAATAATGAAACTTCATGTATTTCTTTAATCTGTATTTATTTGGTTTATATTCATCAATATGATCACCTAAAAAGATAAATACATTCTCTTTATCATACTCATGTCCTAAGACCATATTGATCATTTTAAAATTAAGATTACCTAGTCCTGCATGATCACAGGTAATAAAGAAATATAGCATCAACATCTTATATTCTAGATCTAGATCCATAAACCATACTTCTTCAAATAAGGTACTCTCTACTTGCTTTTTAGCCATCTAATTCCTCCAATTTCTTCTTTATTTCGGCTCTAAACTCTTTACTAAGATAATACTTTTTTTCACCAGATTTCAATGGTGTATTTTTTCTAAGCACCAATGCATCATATCTCTCTTGACCTAATTGATCCATTTTATGATCTCTATGATCATGCGGATTTTTAGTTAAGTAAGAGTGACAGCCATGACACAGGCTTTCAGTATTATCAGGGCAAAATCTAACAGCATAATTAGATCTACCAAAGTAATGTGAACAATGAAGTCCACCTGCTTTAGAAGGACTATACTTCCTACCACATCTCTGGCAGGTCCAACCATCTCTAGATCTGATATAGTTGGACCATAAAGCATCACTTGCTGTTCTTTTGATACCAGCCATCAAAATGGTAGATCATCTTCCGATATATTGGCATTTTCAGGCTGTTGCCTTCTTTCCTGGATCTTGCCACTATACTTGTATTTTTTACTAGGATCTGTATTCTTCCAATAGGCTATCTCTACTTGCTGACCTTTGTAATTACCTATGGCTTTAAGATCTGGCTGATTTTCTTTTTCTTTATACTCATTGTCATATAAAAGTATGACACCTTCTTTACTTATTTCCATCTTCAGTATCCTCATCTATTAGTTGTTTTCTTACTTCCATTTCCAGATCAAATTTCTTTTCTGATCTTTCAAGATTTTTATCTTCTACTATCAATTCATCTAACCATTTTACAGCATCAGAATATCCAATAAGATCCATAGTAGCTTTCCTTGAGTCTAATTGTTTGAATTGATTTAAAGTGATCAAACCTCTATCCTGTGCTTCTCTTTGAAGCTTAGTTAGGTGTTCTATCTGCTTATTAGTAGCTCTAGCAGGTGATTCTTTTTTAGCCTGATCAATGACATCTTCAGTAGCTATGCTCATTTCCTGACCAATATATCCTGCCATAGACAATGCTCTACCAACAGCACTAGTCTCACAATTCTCTAGTGCATTTTTTCTATTGATAAAACCATCATCATCAGTTTCATATGCATGTCCAGTAAAGACTCTGTCTTGCTGATCTGCATCTGGATACACCTTAGCTTCTACCATGAAGCAGGTGCATTGTTTTTTAGTGATTGAGTTATACCATTCTTTATCAATGGTAATCTCAGTTCTGATAGATCCATTTTTATGATCATTGTTAAAATCAACAATTCTCTCATGGACCATTTTATACTTATTAAGTATCTCATCTTTTTTACTCATTTAGTCCTCATCTCTGGTTATAGGATCTGGCTTAAGTCTTTTAGATTCATCAGGCTTAGTAGCCAATTCCTGCTGTTGTTCTTTAATCTTAGCTTCAGCATCTGATCTAATCTTTTTCAGATCAGTTCTTAAACTGCTTTCAAGATCATTATCATGTCTATTTCTTTCCATGATCTCAATCATTAACTCAAGCTCTTTAAGTGATAATTTAAGTATTAAATCCATATGATTCCTCCAGTTATATTACAGCCCTCTTTGGTTATCTTTAAGTTTAGTGCCAACCAATGCTTTAAGAAAACCAGTATGAGCACTTAACATATTTGAAGGCAAACAGGATTGGATACCTGCAACACTCCTTTTAAGTGCTATTTTGAGAGCTGTAATTGTTTTAAGCATATTCAATAACACCTATGCTGTTTGAATTTTTACTATCTATTTCAAAGTATTGTACCATCTCTTTTAAAGTATGATTTTCATAAGATTTCCAACATCTTCCTCTGCTGTCATACCAGTAAGATCCAGCATACCTGTTTGCTTGATAAAGAACATGTGTTTTATCAATGCTATCTCTATCCCAGAATTTATGACCTCTTCTAGATCTCTGCTTATATCCTAAGAATCTTCTGTACTTGCTTTCCACTCTATCAGTATTATAAGCATCTGAAGAGTATTCACCTTTATGTCCTTGATTGCATCTATAGCCCTTCTTAGTCAAACCAAGATCTTTACAGATCTGTCTGAACTCTTTTGTATGACCAGAGATGCGGTTTTTTCTAGGATTAATTTCATATTTTATGAAATGTATAGCATGTGCAATCTCATGTAAAATAACAGATCTAACTACATGCTCTTTATTAGTGGCTACAAATCTCCAATTTAAAGCAATAGTAGGTGAGTCTAGCTTGTAGTAATGTGGATTATCATAGACTTTAAAGTTTGGATCATCTTCTGAGTATTTAGCTTCTGGATTTACTTTATTGTAATAAACACTATTATTACCACCAGACAATTTTAGACCTTTACAAAATCCTATAGTTTCTACCTTATAGTCTTTTCTATATGAGTAAAAGCCTAATAGCCATTGTTTTGATGTGATGTATTGTGGATATGAGTAGGAATATCTTGTTTGCTGATATTCATTTCCAGTAATGATTGCTGTTGGAATATGCTGATCCATAAGATCTCTAGCCATGTTTACACATTTAGTGAAGTCCATTATTGGACCTCACTTTCACATCTACCACAACCTGAGCAAAATTCACAATATGGATCATCTGCTTCATAATCTTCTACACTAAAATAACCTAACTGATAAGCCTTAAAGGCTCTGTATAGACATTGTGGTGTCTGAATCAAATTTCTCTTAGATGCTTCTTTACCTACTCCTGTTAAAAAAGCTCTATCTGATTTAAGAAATTTTTTATCTTCTGGTTTTGATAGATCATATTCTTCAGCATTGTCAGAAAAGAATTTTCCAAACAGATATGCTTGACGATCTAGTAATCTCATGTCATCTTTATACATGTTATACCATTGTGTAGGATTTTTATATGTTTTGTAACTAGGTACTTCTATTTCTTGAAGTTTAGTACCTGTATGATTTATACTAGCTTGAACACTATCTACTAGTGTTTCCATGTATTTATTAAGTTCATTATTCATTTTCTTATCCTTTTTGTTATGAGTATTTGTCATCTCTGTAAAAATAAAAACAAGTTATCCACATAATCAAGACTTTTTTTATAGATAAAAAAGAATATTTTATCCATCAAAAATGATATTTGATCATTATAAGAATAAGAATAAATATAAATATAAAGATAAGAATAGAAATAAGAATGGTGATCTACTGAATCTGTTGTCTCATTTGTATACTAGTAGAGTACCTGGAATCAGCTACCTCATTAAATGTAAGCGGTCCAGTCAATCTGACCCAGTGATAATTAGATCCATCATAGTAGAGAAATTTCTTTGCTTCTACCTTCACATTTTCCATGAATGTGATTAGATCATTCTTAAATGTTTGTGATATGTTACCAAAAGTAATGGTAAATATTTTTTGCGGATCGGAAGTATTTAATGCATACTCAGTGCCACCTAAAGATCTCAAGATGGTATTTTGACTATCAAAAGATTCCTGGACATTTGCATCTGGCTCTATTTCAAAGCCAAGTTTTTTACCAAACATAATTTCAGATACATTAGTTACAGCACCTTTAAACTCAGTAAAGAATTTATTTCCTGTAGTTTCAGTTAGATCTACCACTTGCCAACCTGCACCACTTACTGCTGTTAATGATCCTTTGGCTGATAATGCAGTTCTACCTGTATCTATGTAAAATTCCATGATAGTTCCTGAAGATACATTGTCATCACCATTAAATCTTACTGCCACAGCATCTGCGGTAGCATTAGATCCTACTGCATATTCTATTGCATCTCTGTCTGCAATTCCGCTTATGCTAGTACCTATTGACTGATCATTACTTCTCTCATGATCGGTCACATATGATCCAGGTGAAAAATTAGGATCTGCATCTACACTCATTTGTCCTTCTGAAATTGTGTTATCTGATCTGTATTGCTGTATGCTGTCATACACTATAAAACTTGCCATTATTGTACCTCCTGAGCTGTTACCTCAACATAGCCCATTCCTCTTGTTAAACTTGTTATAAAATATGCTTTATTAGCGAAAGCTTCGTCAAAAAGACGAGTTGGCATGGCTACAAAGCTGTCAAAGGTGTCTGAAATTTCATTAAATGGTGATCCTAAAGTTGAGAATGTGATGTCACCAAAAGATATGACAGATCCTGTTGTCAATGTACCATATTTCTCTGGATTAATGATCCTGGTATTTACTATAGTTCTATATTCACCAAATATGCTTTTTCTAAAGTTAATCCAAGAAGCATTTCTTCCAGTATTGCTTGTATCATTATCTACACTGCCTTTGAGTAGATCTAGATTAAATTCTTGTTTTTGATGATCTGCATTTTCAAATATGCTTGAATGATTACTAGCTGTGAATGTGTTTGATTTTGTATATCTTGATTCAGCAGAATGTCTATCATAATTCACCTTAATATTAGTTTCAAGATCATCAGTGCTTGTAATTGCTAAGCTGTAATTTTCTAAGTCATTTTGTGAAACTTGGACATCTACACCTGGATTATCTTCTATAGTAAAATATCTAAATTTGCTTAATCCACTTGGTCCAGTTCCTACTTGTTTTTCTTGTGGTGAAAACTCAAAGAAAAAACAGCCTTCATATTGTAATTTTCTCAAAACACTTTCCAGAGATGTAGGTTTGTCCAGGATCAATCTTGTATCCCATTTACCTACACTAGATTCTGATGATCTAAGATCACTGACAGCTACATAACCACTATCATTAATTTCAGTATCATCTGTACTATCTATACTCAAGAATCCCTTTAATAGTTCTCTATGTATAGACACTGGATTATCAGTATTATCATCTGCATTAGCGTGTTGATTGAAAGTAGGTGTAGTTATATCAGTACCTAAATAAAGCTTGTCTATACCTGCATTAAATGTGCTAGAAGCTATAGGCTCATCTGTGGTGTCATTTGTACATGTGATCTGAAAGTTCACATCTTTAAAGTTTAATGTCATTTGCACATCTTCATTACCACCACCCTGAAGATCACCAGCTTTCATTTTAAATGTTAATACTAAAGTTTCAGGCAGTTGATTATCTGTAACTAGATCTGAAAATAAATTAAAAGTAGCATTTACTGATCCAGAAGTAGTTTGATCTGGATTTGAATTTGTACCTAAAATATTTACAGCACCTGTTATACTTGCATTATTACCTGATGTGGTATCATTAATGTATACATGTAATCCTGATTGAGATTCATTTAAAGAGTTAAGTGTATAAGTGAAGTTAGTAGTTATTTTAAGATCAGTGATTTTACCCTGCGGTGTAGGCAGTTTCACATAAAACGATAATCCAGCTTCTGAATCTTCATCTCCCTCTAAAGGATTTAAACTTCCTGTAATAGTTGCTTGTGTTGATGCACTACCATCATAGGCTTTATCTATATTATTATTATATCCGAAGAAATTACCTTCTGAGTCTACATATGCATCATTACTATTACCTGCTTCATCTTGTAGATCATCTGGTAAAGTTGTGAATGTTCTTACCATATCAATAGGTACTTTGATAGTTGATGATCCATCTTTAGTTACTGCTGTTTTTTCTGCTGTAGTCATTGTGATTGGTACAAATCTATGCATACCTGTATCATAATATTCTAAAGCATCTGTAGTTGTACCAGAACTTATTTTATCTGGAAGTGTAAAAAGTAAGTGCGATCCATCATTTCTTAAAAATGGTACTGGATATACATTAGTGCTGTCAGAAGTTAATGCACCAGTATTTGGATCAAAGGATCCTTGAATGTATGGAATATCTAAACCATTTATAACACCAGATGTCTTGGTGTTTGGAATGCTGGTACCTTGAAATGGTCTAGAACTTATCACACTTAAAATTATAGTATTATTTCTGTAAGCAAAGCTTGAGATCTTACCACTAAATATCTGTAATGCATTAGCATTGGTAGTATCATCATCAATGACTGATAATACGTTTACTTGTGCATTTTGATAACTAGATCCAAACTCTTCTAGAAGTCTTTTTTTAGAATCACCTATAACAATATCTGTATCTGCTAGATTTAATGTTATAGATCCAGTTTGAGTAGTAAAGCCTTTAAGATCTACACTAGATCTAATAGTAGGTTTATTTACAATTACTGGATAATAAGGAATCTCAGTATTACTGCTATTCTTTAAAGTAGCAGTAGTAGATCCACTAGCTGTAGCAAAACACAATGCTAGATCTGGTGTATCATTTACCATATTATTGGTATTGTTATTTTTAAAGATCTGTACCAACCAATTTTCTTTAATAGTTGGTCCTAACTTTGATGTATAGTTTGAATTTACTAGCATTATTTTCTTCTTCTCTTCCTTCCTAACAGATCTGTATCTGCCTTAATGGTGTTCTTTATCATCTTGATTCCAGTTTCCAGTATTTGAAAAATAAAGCTAAAGCAAAAGTTCCAATACCAGTCAAAAATGCTTCTCCCAAAAATCCCAAGAAATGTGATGCATGTGATAGAATGTCTGCAAAAAAAGCAGATATACCTAATAGTGCTGGATCATACCATTTAAACTTCTGAAATGACAAATCTTTAAATCTTAAGCTTAATACTAAAGCCAGACATGCTGTGGTCAATCCAGTAAAATTTGCAGTCCAAAAATGTGACATGGTCAAAGCGGATAAATTTCCTTCAACCATCATTGGATAGCAAACTGCAAAAGCTTTAAACCAATCACCGAAAAACTTTTTAAATCTATCCATTATCTTATTTCCTTCCTGATTTCTGTTAGCACACTATCTTCATCAAATTTCATACTAATTCCTGGCTCAAATCTTTTTACTTCTTTGCCATTCTCAAAAATGATAATAGTTGGCACCACTTTGATATTCCATTCTCTTTGAATTACTACACCTATTTGCTTATTAGTAAGATCTAATTCTGCAATATAGCAGTCTTTTAATTTTTCAATTTCTAGTCTATTTTTAAAATTCCAAGATGCATTGACTTGCACCACTGCACAATTTTGCACATTGAGTAACTGCACATCTGTAAAACTATCTAGATTAACTGATTGTCCAAACAATGATGATTGCAAACAATAAAATCCAAAGACTGATAAGAATAATTTGTAAAATTTTTTCATCATAATCTTTACCTCTGCCCATTAGTTATTATTCATATTTAGCAGAGTCTCTTGGATCATTTTGGTATCCTCTTTAATATCATCTACTTTTTCTTCCAGTTTATCTACTTTACCTTCAGTATTTAAAATTGAATCTCTAATCATTTGATCCTTAAGATCATATTCCATTCTAGAGACTTCTGGCTCTGGCAATCTTTTAGCTTCTTCTATTTCAGCTTGTAAAGAATACCATAGACCAATTACCATACCTATTGTCACTGCAATACTGATAGCAGTTTCCAGGCTTAATGTAAATTTAGTATCTTTGCCGACTTCCATTTTTATCCTCTTTTTACTTTTCTTTTATATTTGGTTAGTTGTTTCAAAATTGATTTTGTATTTCTTTTTTTAGATCCATAAATCTTAGATCTAATAAATGCTTGAGCTGTTGTTTTAGTTACATTCATAATCCTAACTTCTCAGCCCTTCTGATAGCTGGTATAATGCTATCTACTACATATTCATCTACTACTGGTGCATTTATATTAATAGTGATCTGCCTTCCCTGTTTAGTAGGATTTGGAAGCGGTGTAATTTCCACAAGCTCTCTAGCTGAACTATTATCCCCTACTACAGCAGGCGGATTGGTAGGAAGGATAGTTCTTTTATTTGTCATATAAGATCCACCAGTTTCAAATCTATTTACAAAGCTACCACCTGTAGCAAATGGTGTAAAGATTCCACCAACAGCAGATAAGGCTACCTGCTTTTTCTTTTCTGCGGTTATCTTTTTTTCTAATCTCTCCATGATCTTTAGCTTTACAATTTGTAAAACAAAATTTGCTAAGATCTTTACAACAGAATTAGCCACATCTTTTTGAGCTCTAACAGATTTAAATATCTGCTCAGTAGTTGATGTTTGAGCTTTCAATATAGATTTTTGATGATCAGATAGTTCACCAGCATCTTCTTCAGAACTTGCATATCCTTCTGCACCAGTCTTAATTCCATCACCTATTGCTTTAGCATTATCTACTGCTACAGATCCATCTTCTACTAAAAGCTTATATAGATCTCCAAAAACACCAAAAGATACATCTTCACCTTCACCTCCAGGTGCAGTTATTACATCATTGATTTCTTTAATTCTATCTTTGAGTTCCTGGACTCTCTGTTGCTCTTCTTCATCTGATTTAAAAAAGTTTGGTCTATTTTCTTCAATAAATAATAAGAACTCAAAAAACTCTCTTTTTATCTTATTAAAGTTAGCTCTAGCCAAGTCTACAACAACACCTAATGCTAAAAACTTAGATGCTTTTTTTAAAGCATTGAATGAAAAAGCCAATATTACATTAGCATTCTTAGTTAATATTGCAATAGTTCTATATCCTGCAAATATGCTTGTAGTCACTGCTATAGTTGTACCAAGATCTTTAATCTTTTTTATAGTCTCTGGACCAATTTCTTTTACAAAATCTGCAATAGCATTTTTGATCTCTATTGATCTGTTAAGCATATTTTTAAATACTGGCTCAAGTTTTTCACCAATTTGTTTTTGAAGATTTTCTGTTGCTACTGCATTAGCATCAAAAAGCTGATTTAGATCTAAAACTTCAGGACCAAGCTCAGCTACCTTAGATCTTACTGATTCCATAGTAGCTTGTATAAAGGCTTGTTTTCTTTCATTGTCAGTAAGCTGACTAGTGTTTTTACCTAATTCTTTTGCATAAGCCTTATAAGCATCTTCTGTTTTTACAATAATACCTAAGTTATCTAACATCAGCCTGGATTGCCTACCAATACCAGTTGTTAATGATTCTACACCATATCTAGCATCTCTACCTAATGCCTGAGCCAATCTCTGAGCATTGTCAAATAGTTCAGCCATCTGATCATCATTTTCTACAATACCAAGTAACATAGCATTATTAGCTTGTTCCATTAACTCAGTATCAGTCATAGTACCATTTAGTGCACCTCTTAGTTTATCTAAAGATTCATCATTGGTACCAATAGATCTTCCTAAACTATGGAAGGATCTTTCCATTGTTTTAATTCTAGCATTTACCTGCACAGATTGAGTAGCAAAAGAAGCTATTTGCTGTCCACTAAATGCAACAGCTAGTGTACCAGCCATAGTCTTAAATGCTTTGCCTAGCTCACCTACTTCTTTTCTATTTTTCTTTTTCTGTGCTTCTAATTTCTTAAAATCATCAATGGCTTTTTTAACTTCAGCACTAATTAATATTTTAATATTTTGTTCATTTGCCATTTTCTTCACTCATATATTTTTTTATTTCTTGGACTTCATTCCTAATTAGTTCAAAATGATCAAGAGTTCTAGCATCTGCATTATCTAAAGTATCTGCTATGGGCAGATTAAAGTCCTGCATATACATATATTCTCTCATGATCAAACTATCTTTCTCTGTAATTAACCATCTTGGATCACAAAATTGTGGAAGATTAAAGTAGAGATTTCTGCCTAGAGAAAACTTATTGTCTCTCCAGGCATCAACCATTATATCAATCTCTTTCCAAATATCTTCCAGAGAATTGAAAGTCAATTTCTCTTTAGATCCTGGACCATATCTTTCATATGGAAATGAGAGCTCAGAATGCGGATAGCCTAAATTGCTAAACCACACCAGAGCACTAAGCTCTATTTGTCTTTTTTTGACAATCCCATATACTGAGCATAAACCTCTTGAAGTAAAAGATCTATTTCAGCCATAGATAAATTATTACCTTCAGCATCTACATAATCTTTTTCCTTAAGCCCAGATAACTCTTCTACCTGATCAATCATGCTATAATAAGCTTTTTGATCTGGATCAGATTTTTCTAAGTTTGGAAATGCCAGTAATGACATTCTCCAAAGGACTCTTTTTTCTTTATAGTTTATGTCTTTTATTTCATAGACATGATCATTGAAATTAACTTTCATTTATTTCTCCTAAGTTTACCAAGTTGAATTTGATTTACTATCTACATATTCAAATTTAAATGCTGTACCTGAAGCATCACCATTACCATCTACAGGCTGTATAACCTTAAATGGAATTGTGATAACAGATCCAACATCTGCACCAGCATCAATATTGACTGCTGTTGAATATATTTCTGCGGTGATTTTCATTTCACCTAAAGTAGTATCAGTAGGATCACTTCCAGTTGTAAAGTCTCCATCACCTTGAACTAGTGTTAATGTAGCTGGAACTCCATCTAAGAAATCCTGCATAACATTTTTACCAGATCCAAATGCAAACTCTTCATCATATAAGAATGATATTTCACCTGTAATTTCTACATTAGGAATACCCCATGCATATGCTTCTGGATCACCATATTGATCTCTACCTACTCTTGTTACATTGTTACTAAATGTAAATGATACAGCAGTTAAGACTAATGTCTGATCTGCAGATCCATCTAGATCTAATGTTTTTGTAGTAAAATATGATTCTACAAATGTTTGTGGAACTACATCAGGTGCACCTGCATTACCAGTTAAATTTTGTTCTAGTAATAGTGTTTGATCACTAGTGAATCCTGAATAGAATGTACCACTTAGCAGACATCTACCATCAGCTTGATCAAAATTCATTGTCAATGATTGTAATGTTGCACTTGTGATTAGTTTATTTTCATTAGTTCCTGGATAAAATAAAGCTATATCAAATACACTTGGAATCCCTGCACTACTACTTCCTTCACTGCTAAGCTGTGGTCTTGCCAAAGCATTAGATGATGAAGCTTCAATAGTATGCACAAATCTAGGATCGTCAGTAGCATCTTCTGTATGATCTTGAAGGACATTAGCCATCAATCTTACTAAGAGATCTCTTTCAGCAGGTAGTTCAAAGTCTAATGTCAATGATCCACCTTTTCTTGTTCTAAACTGATCTGATTTTAATTCAATCATTCCAGAGTTATTTGTTTTGATCTCACCTGATTCTACTAAAGTGATATTTGGATAGCTCATTTCAGTCACAGGAAGTAATAAATATGTAGCACTGGTACTAGCAGGTGTATCAAAAGCTGTTACATTCTTCTGCTTTATACCTATAGAAAATTGATTTTTTCCATATACTTTAGCCATCTTACTCCTCCTCTAAAATGAGTTTCTTATTTGTCTTTTTTTTGTTTTCTTTTTTTTCAAAAGCAGGTTTAATACTGCATGTTGCTAGTATATCTTCTGCTTCTTCTTTTGTTAGATCTACAGCTTCACCTGCTAATAAAGCTCTTAATTTAAAATTAGGTGCTTTTAGCATATTTCTGTTCTGCAGTTCTAATCCTTTTACATGTATATATTTCATGATATTACCTCATTTACATTACATTGAAATGATATTATAGCTCTGGAAATAGATGGATCATCTTCATCTCTTTCATATTCCACAGAATCCACTTCACCATCATACCAGTTGTTAGCTATATATCTATTATCAAAGAATATTCTTTTTATGATCTCAGCTATGCTTGTAAGTCTTTTAAGCTGTAGATCCTTAGTATATTCACCACCAGATCTCATTTCATAAGTAATTAAAGTAGTATATTGCCTAGCATGTCCATTACTGGTAGTTGCTAGAAATATATCTGATCCTGGTGTAATCAAAAAACTTTCCTGACCTCTATTTTCATCATAGTGTATAGGAATATTTTGGATCTTAATTAAGATCTGTTTTTCTATTTGTTTAATTACTTTATCAAAATAATTATTTTCAAAATCTATATGTGCCATTATCCCTGACCTCTATTTCTTTTTTTGTAGTATTTCTTACTTAGCTTATTTCCATACTTAGTGTTTTTGCTTTGACCTTGCCTAGTCTTTTTAGGACCATTAGATCTCTTAACATCACCAAATAATTTCTTAGCCATTATTTCTTATAAACCTTCTCAGCACCTGCTATACCAAAAGATCCTAATGTCACCCAGACAAAAGAATTATAGATATAGTCATTTACCACTAATTCAATTCCAATGATTCCCATTACTAGATCTACTATTCCAAAAATGCACATCAGTGCAAAAGAAATAAACCCAATTATAGCTTTTTCATTGTATTCATTCTCATCTTTAAATATTGCCCACATATCTTTTTCCTCTATTTTTCATGCATACTTATATTCAAAAAATTTATTTTACAGCCTTCTAGCCCTATTTTAGAGCCTTGTTTTTTGGCTTTTTCTTGTTTTTTTTGCCAAAAATGAGATCCCA
>Ga0070746_10000560_pt1 | contig 22182 bp, 13 predicted proteins | sample VirMetDEL_Mar_21_FD_77016 | JGI IMG/M metagenome (GOLD analysis project Ga0070746, IMG submission 77016) | Aqueous microbial communities from the Delaware River and Bay under freshwater to marine salinity gradient to study organic matter... | ecosystem: Environmental > Aquatic > Marine >...
AGTAAGATAGTTAAAAAGCATTTCCTTCTTTATAGGCTTTTGTCGATTCATAGAATCGAGAAGCTTAAGCTGGAAATGCTTTATAAATTTTTCACTATACTTATGTCTCCACTTTTCTGTAAAAGCATTACTCAGTGTATGATTTATCAGGTCAAGGAAGTCTACTATTTCTATGTCTATGTTTTTGCTCAATTTGATTACCTATATACTAATATATAAGAGATACAAATGCGGTTTTTTTCAAACGAATTAAAGATATTATTTTCCTCACTGCAAATAAAAAGTATGCAGAGGATACAGATGGTCCCCAAATCTAGGTCGGGAATACGCCCAGGAAATTTAGTATTCTTTAAATATCGTTTTGGTGGGTGGACCGCTGCTCTGGCGGTATCTCCAGTCACAAAAGACGCAGCAACAGGTAATAGGCTGTTTACTGGGTTCAAGGTGCCTTTGGACGGTGATTACTCCCCAGCCTCTCTAACTAGCCTATATAACAACAAGGAGCTTCCTAGGGAAAACTACAGAACATATGTTCTAACTAGAATCAAGAGCCCTGTCTGGAGAATTAAATAATGTCTATCCTTGTAGCTACTATTGACAGATTAAACGAGACTATGGGTAAAACCATAGGAAGGCTAGAAAATTTAGCTGCTCAAGGTGAAGCTGCCCAGAAGGCTACCTTGTCCTTAGGTATGTCCTTAGGTGGAGGATTTAACTCTCTGGGCGGCAGCATAGACGAGTTGAACGGTTCAGTAGGCGAGAGACTTCAGGTTGGGATAGCGGGCCTAAAGGAAGGACTTCAAGGCAATACGACTGGACTACTAAAGCTTCTAAACGAGCAACAACTGCTTGGACTAAACTTCAGAGCTACAGCAAAAACCTTTGCTTTACTAGAAGCGTCTTTAGGTTTGTCCAGAGAGGAGACCGTATCACTAGCTGGTGTTTTGAGTGAGACCAGTAAAAGGTACGCAGTAAGCACGGACAAACTAGTTGGATCTTTAGATGCTTTACAGAGTAATATGCCCGCTCTTCGATCCGCAGGTTTGGGGGGCCTAGCTGAGGTTCAAGCTCAATTAGCTGGAAAACTGGGGCCAGCAATGATTCCATCTCTTAATAAGTTTATGTCTTTCATTAGCGATACCTCTATGGATACATTTAGTAAACTTAGCCTTTTAGGTATCGGAGATCTAAGAGAACAGTTATCATCGACTAAAGACAACCCAGAGAAACAGATGGCTATCTTTGTCAAAGCCATTCGAGAAGCTGGAGTGCAGGTAAATCTTCTTGCAGGGGACACAGAGGAATTTTACACAGGGTTCTCCATTGCTACCGACGCTATCGGGAACGTAGCAATGTCTATAAAAGACATAAGTGAGAACTTAGATAAAAGAAAAGCTACTTTGAATGAGAATACTGGAATATTCACATCGCTGTTTTCAGTCATAAAAAATGACATCTTCGCCCCGTTTAATCAGTTATTCTTAGAAGAAATATTTCCTAAATTAACCGAAGTAGGTATTTTGCTTAGAGATGCCATTTTACCCATAGTTTCAACAACAGTTGAAAAGTTACGAGAGTTTATTGATAAAAATTTCGGTAATAATAATTTTAAAGCCTTTGCACAAAATGTTATTAATATTGGGGTTGAGATTGCTAACTTCTCAATTAAGTTTATTAATATGTCACTAAGTATTGGAATTAGGCTTTTTAATGCCGCTAAACCTATATTTTTTGTATTAGGTAACTTAGCTAAGGGCTTTATTTCCCTTTTTGATATAGTGCAGAGAATAGTTAGTATCTCAACTATTGGAGTTTTAGGAAAAATTAGTAGCTTTTTTACAGGAGACCCTCAACTGGGTCAATTTCAATTCGATCTTTTGGATAGAGCAGACTTTCAGTTAGATAACATAAGCTTACTCTCAGACATTAAGAAAAATACAAAAGAATCTGTTGAGGTTGGAAAAGTAAGACAAAACGAACTAACTGCCTCAATGAAGCTTTTAGACGAAACGATTAGAGTTATTGCAGATGAAGCTACGAATAGAGTTCTACTAGAAGCAATAGCAGAAAACACGGAAATTACAGCCGAGGAAGCTAAGAACCCTACTCCCACCAGGGCCCCATCTAAGATTGGCATATACGAGTTTATGGATGAATTCGGAGGAAAGTAAATGACAACACCAATTAAACCAAGAGACTTAGAAAAAAAGTCCATGTTAATTTTTGAGTTTCCTCAAGAGATGGGAAAAAGCCCTCTCAGAGTTACTCTACCTTTTTACGAAAATATAAACATTACTGAGAAGAAAAAAGCCAACTATAAAAAATATAATCTACTGGGCAGACCTAGCCAGTTGTACACATATACAGGATCAGACTCTAGAAAGTTTTCTATAGACTTTCACATGAGCTTCGGTCATATTTTGGAGGAACATGGGGCTGCTCCAATAGAAGAATTCAGAACATACATTGACTCTGAGAACAAAGCTGTACAAATGTTAAGCTTTACCCAGGGAATGGCTGATGCCTTAGCCACAGTAATTAATGAAGCTGCGTTTCGTAGCTATTCTAGCGAAGCCAGAGAAAGATTTAATATTAAACCTGAGGAGCCAAAAGAATCAGAAGCTTTGAACAATGTACTAAACGGTTTAGGTAGTATCGTAGATGGAGCGTTGGGCGTGGTTTCCACAGTGAGAGATAATACTCCAATACTAAACTTACTTGGGGGAGGTGGAGATACGGAAGGATTTGGATCTAGGATTAACTCTAGATTACAGTATGATAAGGTAATGGATTTAGTCATTTACTGGACTCACATTATTAGATCCTCCGTGACAAACCTGTCGGAAAACCCTATCTACGGACCTCCTATAGTCAGGCTTTTGCATGGCTCTCTTTTTGATGACATCCCTTGTATTTGCACAAATTATACGGTTAGTCCTGTAGAGGAAGCTGGATATGATAAGGATACTATGTTACCCAGAAGAATTAAATACTCAATGGTCTTGGAAGAATTACGCGCTGGAGATTATCAGAAGTATGAGAGAGGAAATGTAGTTAAAAGAGATAACGTAGTTGGATGGGAAGCAGTAATTAATCCTAGAGTTGCAAGTATGGACCCAGGAGCAATAAAATGAGTTCCTTAGGTAAAAATAGAGGACCTTACTCTATTGATTATAAAGCATATAAGCATAGAAAAGCAACAGTAACCACAATACTGAACTCAACTCAATTTGATAATATTCTAGAAAATTTAGATACTGCTTACAAGTATAGCGTAGGCTATATTCCTGCGGGCTTCGAGCACCGCCCGGATCTCATTTCCGACCTGTTTTATGGGACCCCGGATAAATGGTGGTTGTTAATGTTGGTCAACAATATTTCAGATCCTTTTGAAGGATTTAATGTTAACGATAGGATTCTAATCCCAGACAAATGAATCCTGAACAAGTACCAACAGCAAACGTATTAATATCTACTGAAGAATCTATTCTTCAAGAGGTTGTAGATAACTTGGGTATGAAAGGAGCTACCCTTTTCGGTGCTGTAAAGAAGTTACCTGAGGCAGATCAAGCAGGAATACTTTTATTTAATAATATAAACAACCCTAATTTCCTGTCTTTCGAGCACCAATTTAATTTACCTGAAACAAAGGCAGTCCTTAGATTCATTGATCCCAAAGGAGAATTTGAGTCTAGTTTTTATTCTACTGGTTCCATTTTTAGAGCCTTAGTTTCTACATCTAAAAAAGTTAGAGAAGCAAAGAAAGCAGAAGATAGAAAAGCAGCAAAGTCTCTCGATCTCCCAGGGCTAACAAAAAAAGAATTAGCTTCCTTAGTTAGAGGAAACTTAGAAAAATTCTTATACGTTGCTTATGGAACAGGTAACTCATCTGGAGATTGGTCTTCTATTCATAAGATGAAGATTCAAAGAGTGAACTTTACTTCTGATGGAGCAAGAGAATTTACTTTGGTAATGGTGGATGTCACTAAACCATTGTCAAGAGTAGGGAATACAGTCCTATTGAAGGACCGCATTGATATAAATACCTTAGGAAATACATTAGCCGTTCGAGGATACTCAGATAGAATAAGATATGAACTAACAGCGTTCGGAGGACAAGTGTATGGTGACGGGGACGGAAAATACTTCCCCATAGACTATCACTTGCTTATTGTGGATATGCTTATTGATTATGTTAGAAAAGCTTCTGGGGGAGCAAATGTAATTTGTTTACTTCCTGATTTAAATACTTTATTGGAGGACTACGTTAGAGGAGTAGACGAAGCCTACGCAGGGAATAAATCAAGCGGTCAAAACATCACTGCGCTAATAAAGTCTGTGGACGAAGTTCTAGCTGGATTAAGCATTAATCATGTTCGGAGAGGAGATATTCGACTAGGTTTAGATCCGCCTGGAGACAGACCGTTACCTACAGGTCTTAGATCTTTTTATGATGCGGTACAAACAGAAAACCGCAGGACCGATAATAATAATTATTGGGTAAATGGAATGTGGTACGCTAAACTTGAAGCAGAGTCTACAGATGGCTTACCTAATTTTATGGCCCCTATTGTGGAAATGATTAAATCCATAAATGTTTATGCGTCCGCTCGCCCAGCGAACTACCCGATATCAATGGCGTATTTTACAGAATCAAATACTAGTCTGTTGAACTTTTGGGGAAATGAAGACAACCGGAATAAATTTACTTTTAACGGGTTGAAGCCTTTTGATCCTACGGCTCCAACCATAGTCATGGGCCATGACGCTATGTTGTCTGTTTTATTATTTCCTAAAGAAGCAAAGAGCCCTATACCACTTCGATATATTCATCCAATTAACTCAAAGGATTTGGATGATACATACAAAAAAAATATATCATTAAATTACACTTTGAAGAAACAGACTCGAACCTTTGGAGCAAAAAATCAAGTTCCTGATATATTTGGCTATAAAGAAAATTTATCTCAAGAAGCTTTGGATATTATTGAGTCGGAACAAATCCCGGTATTTAGACATAACACAAGTAATCCTAATGTACTGAGTGTTGAAATAGACGATCAAAGCGCGGCATACGCTCAGGTATTAAGGTCCGGCTATCAGAAGCAAGTTTGGAGAACTGCCGTCAATTTAGGGGCTGCGGGCAAGGCAGGAGTTAGGGTTTCCGACTATCCCATATCAGACGTAAGCTCAATGAACGCAGCAATACAAACAAGTTTATACTCAGAGCATGGACCAGAGCTAAAAGATAAAGATATTATTAATGATATTGTACAAAGAACAGATGCAAAGTTTAGATACGATAACAAAATAAAAACAAATGTACAGATAGCAAAAATAGTAAAAGATTATATAGAAAAACTAAGAAGTGACGAAGAGCTAACACTAAAAATCAGTCAAAGGGTAAACGCTAACCCAGGCGAACTTATAGTTAATATGGCAAATGAGCTTAGTAAGAAAACAGTTCGAGTTACGTTACAGTCGTTACCCATGTTTTTTATTAGTAGCAAAACAGAATATTTAAACTCTCCTATTGTTCTTTTTTCTCAAGACGCTCCGATGATGAATCAAGTTTATCCTAATAGGACTAGATTTAATAATTATCTAACTGGAGTATATTCTATCCTTGGTTACGCTCACACGATATCAGAAAATGAAGCGTCTTCAAAGTTTGTTTTAGCAAAAAGAAACTTTGACCCTGTAGGTACAGGACAAGGAGGTGGGGATGAAGGCAGAGGAGAGGAAATTCCGGGGGGTGACGAAATGACATATGAGTATAAGATTCGTGAGTTCTTAGAAAGTTCACCTGAGACAGTAGAAGTGCTTACGGAAGATTTAGAACCTGTGGAGGATAAGTTGTTCGTTACCCCAGAAGAACCAAAGGAAGAAGCCCCTGAAGTAATTGAAGTGCCCATTACTTCAGAAATTCTTGACCCTCCTAAGCCTCCTGTGACTAATGAGAAAACACCAGAATATGAAGAGATTGTCACAGGACCAGCCGAGTTTAACGAGGCATTAGATCTTGGGTATGAAAATCCTTTATTGGTTAATCCGTTAGATTCAGGTGGTCCGAGGGTAAAAGAAATACTTGAAGCAGGGTGGTATGATTTTGGAGATGGGTTGGAGTGGTTTAATGGAGGCCCTACACCCCAAAAATTTTATGATAACCAACAGGAGCGGGAGGAATAACTATGTTAGAACAAACGATAATAAAGTCAGCAGAGGTAAAGGATAGGACAGCTATAGGTAAAGATGGAACTTTTATAGCAAAGTTAGAGGACGGCCAAGAGGAAATGGTTCGTTACACAAGTCCTTATGGAAGTGGAGCTAAAGCGGGTATAATTGCTGTTCCTGAGGTGGGTACGCCTATACTGGTTTGTCAGCCTATGGGAACTCTGAAATGGTACTACATGGGCTCTACGTTTGAACCAGAGCTTCCTCCTAAGAATTCAGAAGTCGAAGGAGGGAAGTCTATCTTAGCCGATGAGGCTGCACAAAGCTCATCTCCTTTTGGAAGAGTTGATCCTAACATAGCTAAAACTTCTGGGGTAGTTAATAAAATGCTATTCAAGGGTAATCATGGTCATGGCTTAGAGATTTCAGATGACAAAGATGGAGTTTCTATCATGGGAGTAAAAACTGAACTTACTTCTTCTAACGGAAAAAAAATTACAATGGCGGATAGCCCAGGAATAGATTCAATAAAACTAGATTCCGGCAACAACGCTTCAATAACTCTCACACAAAACCCTCAAGACAATCCTCAGAAGGGAGCAGCTTCTATTGAGATTGACTCCAACGGACCTCAGCTTCATGTTTGTAGGGAGTCAGATATGGAGGTTAGGGTTCTAGGTGGTGGAAGAGAGCTTAACATTATTAATTCTGCTAACGGCGTCCCTTGGGGAAAGATTGCAGGAATTCCTGAACCTAATCCAATAGCCACGGCAGGAAATGTTAACATACAAAGTGATCGAGGGGATATTAATTTATTCGCTAATTCACCGTATACGGGAAGAATTTTTATTGAGACTTTAGCTCCGGGTGGAGCTAGGCAGTTTATTAAGATCGGCACGGCGGGGCCTGACGGATCTATTGTTTTACAAGCAAACTCCATAGTTCTTGATGCTACTGGACCAGGAGGAACGATTGATATTAATGCTACAGCAGGAGTTTTTATCAACGGAGGCGCGGGGCCAGTGTCTACGCAAGGGACTTCAATAGAGACTCTAGCTACTGGGCCTGGAGGAGTAAACATTGAACCTGGGTCGGGCGTGGTTAATCTAGCAGGTGGAGCCGCTGCGGTCCCTAACTCGCCTAGATATGTTGAGAACACTAACCCTGCTGACATATATAAGGTAGACGACTATTTCGGTTTAGGAGTATTTTAGTATGGCATCATTTGATTTAGATACATTTCTTACGGCACAGGGCCAAACGGGAGCTGGACCTGTACAGGCTTTAGGTATGGCGTATGGTGTTCCTAGCTGTATGCTTAACTTGGCTTCTGATGTTCTTAGCTTATTACCTTCTCCGGTGCTAATTTCTATGAACTTAGCAGCACAACAAGGAAAAGCTAAAGCAAATGAGATTATTCAAAAATTATTTAGAATCCTACAATTTGATTTAGGCATTATAACCTTTGATACTGAGACAGGAACCTTTCAATTTAAATTAGATGATGGGTGGCTGGGAGTTGATTTTACCGCTCTCGGTGAAATACTATCTTTGATCAATGGACTAACCGCTTTCGGAGCACAAATCTACCAAAACCTTAATGCTGCTATAGATCAAGTCGAGGCAATTATTGATTGTGTAGGTAAGTTTGGCGACTACATGAGTGCCAAAGACCCCGGATATGCAGCCCGGACGGTTTCTCCGGAGGAGCGAAGAGCAGCAGTTGAAAACAAATATGCTGCGGGAATAGCTTCGGCTAATACAGCTAAGGACTTCGTAAACCGAGTCGATGCTTTTGAAGCTAGAATAAATAGTATTATCAAGGCCAGAAGAGATGACCCTTCTCTAGAGCCTGTCTTCAAAGATGACTCAGAGTTCGGGTTGAGCGGTCTTAATACTTCTGCTTCTATTGATCCTGGACTTTCTGAGGAGGACACTTTTAGACTTACGTTTGGGCCTCCCGAAACAGTTACAGGTCAATACATATTAACTAAGGATGGATTATATTACGATTCGCAGACAGGGGGCTTAGACCCAATCATCACATCTATTTCTGGTATTGTCCCTGTTGGGGAAAGGTGGAAATACAATTATGATCCTAACCTAGGTGGAAAGGGAGATAAGATAGATATAAATTCTCTAAATAAGTTTGCTGATAATATATTTGATCCAAACATAATTGACGATAGCATAGGGCTCACAGTATATTACGATCAAGATCATTTTTTACAAGTTATAAAGCAGCAGAGGGATAAACTAGTATTTGATCTTTCTGGCGACCTCCAAGTATTTATTGAACAACATGGAGAGGACTCTTCCATTGTTTTAAATCAAAAACAACTTATTATATCAGAAATAGCTAATCACAACGACAAGCTAAACAGAAGAAAGAAGCAGATTGAAGTTGCTGTAAAAGCTCCTCAAATTTATGGTGGAGAGACACAGCCTATATTCCCTCCGGGCGATGTTCCAATTAATGATTTCTCCTTCCTAGCTGATTATAATTTGCAGGTTGATTTAGAAAAGCAGCGGGCTCTAGTTTTTGAACAGGCGGAAGTAAACGGAATAGTTCTTCCCCTGAATCCCAAGTTCGTTAGGTCCACACCGAAACCAAGGTCTCTCAGCTATGAGCATTTAAATGTTCCGACCATAGGTAGAGGTAGTATTATTTACTCTCCCTCGTCTACTGACCAAACGAATGCGACGGTACTTTCTTTAACGGACAACATCGTTACAGATAAATTATTTGCTATTTATAATTTCTTAGACACTAACTTAGAGCTACCTTCATCTACGAACTTTACCTCGACCAATTGCGCTACGGATGATAACTATAACAACGCACAGTTGGTAGGCACTTCAAGACAGACCATATTTGCTTCTGGATTAGCTATTCCTTATCTAGGAGGGATTACTAAGAATAAGGGGACCGCAGGAAACACCGCAGCGGCATCCGCGCTAGGAAGCTTCTTAAAGCTCCCTGATACTAAAGAGTATCAAAATTTAACCTACTCACCTTCGGGCTTTAGTATGGAGTGCTGGGTTCATGTACCGGACATTTTAGATAGCGAGGCTGGCTGGTTAAGCACTGGGGCTTCTTCTTTAACTAAGGTGCTACTAGCTTCAGAAAATGTAGGAATCAAGGAAGGTTTCTCTAATCTAGACAGAATGGGCCAAGAAAGAGACCTAGATTACTTGCCGAATAACAAGGGGGATCAACTCGTTAGAGGTATGCTTTGCGGGTTCACCAGAGATAGAAGAATAACGCAATTATCTACGTCATCGAACCCCATAGGCTTCAGTAACAGTAATGCTGATAATGATCCCGTGTCGTCTCTTAGCTTTTTCATTGCCCCAACGATATCAAAAGATGCATCCTCGGCATCTTTTGTTAACAGCGATGAGTGTGCAGACTACCCTATATTCCATAAGATGAAAGTAGATCTCTCGGCAACGGCTTTCGGGAATGTGTCTTCACAGTTTGTTCTTGTAGGGATAGCGTGCGATCCGAAGGAAAATACAGTAAAAATGTATGCAGATGGGGAGCTAGTGGCTACTTCTTCAATAAATGAAGTGTTTGGTGTACCTGAATATCAAACGCCCTCACTACCAAACTTTAAACAACCTAATAGCTTTGAGTATTCATCCACAACTGTGGATGGACCGCAGATACTTAAACAAGGTCCTCTACTGTATGATTTTTATACACCCTGGATCGTAGGAGGCGGATATACTGACGGAATGTTTTACCGGGGCAACTTCCTAGGAGGAGACCGTGGAGGCATAACGAGCGGTCTTCGCGGCCATGTGGGAAGCCTCAAATTTTACGGTAAAGCACTAGATAGTAGAGAAGTAAAAAAGAACTTTGACGCTCAAAAAGGCTTCTTCAAAAATATTAAAATCTAATGGCAGCTAATACTACAGTTACGAGATTTGGGGTTCGTCCTACAAAGTATGAAGAGCAAGCTCCTAGAGCGAAGCGTCAGGAGATTTATGGACTAACTTTTCCTATAGGAAAAGAAAGAGATTCCGGTGGGTTCTTAAAAAAGAACAGCGGAAGACAATTGATAACTCAAGCAGTAACTCAATTAATTAGAACAGAAAAAGGCGAGAGGCTGATGCTTCCTAATTTTGGATGCAACCTAAGAAAATTTCTTTTTCAGCCAATAACCCAGGAGCTATTTGAAGAAATAAGGGATACTATTGCTTTTTCGTTTTCTAATTATATTGTGGGGGCTACTCTGCTAAAGGTAGGCGTATTTGAGACGGGTGAGTATGACGCGGCGGGGGGAAACCAGATAAGAGTAATATTAACTGTTCGATTATCTACAGACGACTTACAAGTATTTGACATAGAGGCAAAAATAGAATGAATTTTTCTGGTACAATAACTTCGGACTTTATGAAGTTGGCTCCTATAGCTCTTAACAGAAGAGTGGATTTAATAAACTTTGCGGCCACAGACTTCCTAACCTTAAGAGATTCTCTTATTGATTATGTTAAGGCTGTCTATCCTGACGAGTATAAGTATTTTGTGGAATCAGATTTGGGTATGATGTTTATAGAGTTAGCAGCATACCAGGGAGCAGTTATGTCCATGAAGGCTGACATGTTGGCTAATGAAAACTTTTTAGCTACAGCAAAGCAGAGAAATAGTGTAAAAAAACTTTTAGAGTTGATTGGCATTAGAATGAGAGGTCCTTTATCCGCAGCAGCGGATGCTCAGGTAATATTTGAAAATGAAGACCTCACCTCGGCTGACTCTATAATTATCGCACCCGAACAAAGGGTGTTTGAGATCACTTCCCCAGAGGATGGGGCTCAGGTAGCATACACCTTATATAAAGTAGTTAACGGTGTAGTTGATCAGGCAACAAATAGAGCTTCTATTGTTTTGTCTCCCGTATCTGAAGGTTTGGGTACACAAAATAACGTATTTCAAAATTTAGTTATGCAAGAGGGTTCCTTGGTTGTTGAGACTGGGGAGTTTGCCGCTACTGAGGGGCAAAAAACAATCCCCCTCACCGATGGGCCTGTTGTCGAGGGAAGTATAGAGGTCTTTGTTACTTCCCCTAATGATGACTCTGCTGGAGCTTACTCGGAAGTTGACAGCATTTATTTCGCTTCGGGAGCTAGTGATAGGGTTTTTGAGATGGTTTACGATGAATTTTATAACGCCACGATTGTTTTTGGCACAGGCGTAGCGGGTATTTCTCCTCCAGATAATGCATCGTACATAGTAACGTATAGAGTCGGTGGCGGTACTAGAGGCAACTTAGAAAAGAGGGCTATAGCCACCTCTATTGTAGCGACAAGTGGAACCAATGTCTACGCAGGGACCATAACTAACACCTCCAAGGCTACGGGAGGAGCTAACGCAGAGACGATTGAGCACGCAAAAAAATATGCACCGCTAACCTTCAGAAGACAAGACAGGTTAGTAACCCTAAGTGACTATTCTTCTTTTGCCAACAGTTTCATTAGCACCTTCGGAACTATAGGAAAAGCTACAGCGGCAACAAGAAACGCATACTCTTCTGCCAACACAATAGATATTTATGTTCTAGAAAAAGCAGGAGACTTTCAATTACAAAGAGCCACTAGTAACTTTAAAACTCAATTAATAGAGGCCATGAACGAGAAAAAAATGATGACTGATGATATAGTTGTTGTTGATGGCTTAATTAGAACTCTTGATCTTATTTGTACCATTAGGATTGATCAAGAACAAAAAGAAAATGAAGACTCTATAAAAGCAAAAGTTAGAAATAGAATTTTAAACTACATGAGCATAGATAATACTGAGTTTGGCGAGGATTTAATAGTAGCTGACTTAAATAGACAGATCTTTGAGGTAGATGAGGTTAGGTTCTCTACTTTGGATAATGTCGCCCAGGATATAAGAATTGATTTCAATGAGATTATCCAATTAAATAACTTAATAATAAATGTAGAATACTTAGCCTGATGGTTGATAACAGCAAATATACTCCTAATCCAAGAAAATACTACAAGTCTAACTTCGTAGAGTTGTTGGAGCTATTAACTCCTAATGTGTATGTCCAAGAGGATTTATCTCTTAGTGGGACGGAGTTTAATCCTTTATCAAAAATTATAAACAGCCATCTGGATATAGCAAATAACTTTTCTGGAATTCTGCCTATTTCTTCTATCCCCGGCTCGCAAACTAGTCAGCTTAGTTCCATAGCTGGAATATCTCAGTATTTTGTAAAACAAAATAATTTAACAAAAGTTACTAGTCAAAGTTTTAGGGAGAAGATTTTACTTCCTCTTTCCGTTAATTATTCTAACTTTGATACCAGCGCGGAGTTCCGAGATTATCTTTCCGACACACTCCTACCTAAATTAGTTCCTCCTGGAATAACTACCCCAGGAACAATAGAAAGTAATGTGGCAGAGCTTTCCGCATTTACCGGGAGCCAGGACGCCAGCGGCATTCATAACTACCTTGTAGATGCACTAGGTTGGTTCTACTTATTGAACACCTCTGGCTTAGGTAATCTTTCTTATTCCCCTTCCTCTTTTGTTGTTGATAGCTTCTCCACTCTTTACTTAGGCCAAAAGCTAGAAACTGTTGATGGCATAAAAGGATTTACAAAATATATTTGGAATAATGTGGAAACTTGTTCCTTTGGAGAATATATTCCAGCAGACTACTTGTCAGGCGCAGCAGACGCAATACTGGATTCTAGCTCTGGGGAGGTTGCAACATACACTAGCGGAACACAAAGGTTAGATAATCTGCTTACTTTACTAGATGTTATCTATTCCCCTTTATCTATTGACAATCAGGACTATACAGTAAAAGAAGCCTTTGATGATTTTATTGATGCTCAATTAACCTTAGAAGACAGAGTATCCAATGGACCGTACAGAAAAATATTAACCGCGTTGGGTTTTCATTTTGCTGATATTTCTGATCAAGTAGAAAAAATAAAATATATTTACGACATTGAGGATGCAGATCAAGATAAGTTGGAATATATTGCGGACTTGATCGGTTATAAACTTAGAGGAAATCAGTCGGAGAAGTGGAGACATCAGCTTCGAGTGGCGGTTGATATCTACAAAAAATCGGGAACAGAGGCTGCTCTTAGGGCAGCACTTAACGCTATTGTTGTCAATAGTTTATTAGATCTTGAAGGAAAGATAATTCCCTTGTGGGAGTCTTATGTTCCTTTTCTTATCTGGTATTCTCTGGGGACAGGCTCGCCCTTATTCAAAAGCCTTAAGACTTGGACGCCTGAGATAGCGAAAAAGGCTGGAGTTCCTACCTACAACGCAAGTAGCTTGGAAGAAAATATAAAGTTAGCTACGGATAGCATTCTATTAGATTTAGCTTCGGCTTTCCCGAAGAACTTTAAATTTTTTGGTAAAGAGTTCCCCCTACCTAGGTTCTATGTGCTGAATGAAGATGGGACCAAAGGTGATTTGTATACCGTGCTTGGCGATACTAAAATGAAACCTTGGCACGCACACCCCGTGAATGGTGCGGGGTATCAAGCGTTACGAAGACAAGCGCAAGAATTTGGAGAAGTGGCTTTATGGGATCGAGCCATAGGCCCTGGGCCGTTTGGTGAGGGAGTATACATGACGGGTAAACGTCACCCCCTTGGTTTACAGAGACCAACTTACTTACTTTTTGAGGGTGATCCTGAGTTCCTTTTTAACTATAGAGGAAAACAAAATTATCCCATGCCTCCCTTTGAGGAAGTAAAGTATTATAGGGACTCTTCTGTAACTAAACCTTTGGCGGAACTACTAGTAGACAGGCTTAAATGTTTTAAAGTCGAACCTTCTTTTGCTGATTCTGTAGGAGACTTTATAACTAGTGGCGCGGTGACAGACGATAGTAACATAGGATCTTTGAATGAGTTCTTGATGTTCTTCAGTTCTGTGCAGCACCCACCAAACTATGACGAGGTTATGTTCAGCATCTCTGATTATGAGAAGAATCTGCTTAGTCTTTGGAATGGAAAATCCTCTCATATATTCCTGGATTTTGATGAAGCAAGTTTCGATTTTAGAAAATCAACACTTGAGGCAGATTCTAAGTATGCACTATACGAAACCGCTAGGGTAGCTCAGGAGTACAGCCCAGCACACACAATCCCTAGAGTCAACTTAAACGCTAGTGCTGAGGACGATTTTATTTCCTCTGCTACAAATTATACTTACCTTGGTTACGATAAGGACGATACCCGAGCGGGGTATTCTTCCGGGTCGGTTTTAAGTAATGCAGAAGTAAGTGGTGTAAAAATCATTTCTGAGCCTGGAAGAGAAGGCTTTAGCACGTTTAAAAGGAGTCAGGTTGATGGAGTAGATACTGATTTAAGTTCAACCAATTCCATTGTCGGAACAGGAAGGAGATCCTTGCGGAGAAGAAATTTTAGGTATACTCTACCTGAGCAAGGATACTATGATAGAACAGGCTTCAACGGCCCTGTGAGCTACGATCCTTCAGTTATTGAGAGGTCTATGGCCTCCTCTTTAGGAGAGCTTACGCTTGGGTATGTTGCTTCTGCGGGAAAGTTTTACCCTGTAGAGGACCACACGAATATCTCTGGGGTATGGCACATTTGCGAAGGGCTGGGTTCTACTAATACTTTTTCGGGTGTAGACACTAGTAATACCTTCCCGTACAGAGGATTAAAGGTCATAGGGTCTGACGCAAAGAACGAAGATATTCCTTCAACTACAGACCGCTATGTTGATAGGGGTCAGACACCTGCAATCATTAAGGCAATGCATTCCTTAATGCAAAAAAAAGCCAGGGTTCTTGCGGAGATTCAAGTAAGCGGAGACCCATCATCCTTTAGTGACGATTCTTACTGGAAAGATCAGGTCCAAAGCCTTACTAACTCAGCTATTGCTAGTGGATTAGTTATAAACTCCTATGCAGATTATGAAAACTTTAGCTTTGGTAGAGGAATACATAACCTATATCGAGCTTATTGCCAAAGCTTCGGTCAGCATTCACTAGGACCTACGATACAAAAAAAGACAGGAGGAAATATTTTTGCTCATGTTTTTGGCAAAGCACTGTATAATTCCGATTTTGAAGTTGTCGGAGCTAATGGAAGTCCGTTTATTCAAACTTCTTTAAGACAAAACACCCCTATAAATAATACCACTGTTTGGGCAGATGGGAAAGTAGGTACGTTCACAGCGAGCAGCTTAAACCAAGCAGTCGTTCCTCTGGTAGGCACTTATGTTTCAGGCGAAGCTTTTGATTTTAGAAATCCAACAATTCTTAGCGGTATTGAGTTTTGTGATATCTCTGGAGCACCTAGTAGAAATGAGTTTCGCGTAATTAATCTAGCTTCCAGTGGAGCTATTCCCGGAGAAGAAAATTACTTTATAAATAATCCAGTAATTAAATGCAAGTCTGTTGGAGGATTACCTAGAGTAAGGTTTGACGTTTCCTCTTACGGGGACATGGACAATAAGCTAAACCCTGAGCATAAGTTCAAGTTAAATATTAAGTCGTTAGTGGCTGATGAAACTAAGTTAGACCTAGGAGGGGGCCAGCTAGGTGTGTGGATACACACGGAACCTGCTCAGGACTTGATGTGGTCTTGGACTCCCAAAGGTAGATGGGAGCCAACAAACGTAAGTAGTTTGAGTATTGATCAAGTGAAAAAGAAGTTGTCGCATATCTATACGTTCCCTACTATAATTCCAGAAAAAGCGGTGAGGCAGTATTGTCTAAATGCTCAGGAAGCTCCAGAGCAGTATGTCAATGATCTATCAATAACCAATCTTAAGGAAGACTACTTCAAAGACTTTGAAGTGCAGTTTGATACTAGAAACTTCACCATATATAATAATTTTGAGTATAAGAAAATTATAGATAAGAACGAGGAGCAGTTTAAGATAACGGATCAGGTACACAAAGACAGAAATTATATTATTGAAGTGTTCTTTATCCCCAACAACAATTACTCAAAATATCTTTTAATTGATTCTATTGATTTGCAAGATCAAACATTGCGATACGAATCTGGGATATCTACTGGGCTTGGATTAGAGACTAGTGGCATACCACTAAGGCCGTTTATTGAAGAATATAAGTATTACTTGGATAAAGAAGAGTTGGCTGATGTATTAAGCTTCTATAATGGTTTAACGGGAAAGGAGGCAGGAGAAAATACTACAGCCTTAGCTTCACGGGACGCGAGTATAACTTCTGGAACTCTAGAAGTAAGCGGCGGTAGTAGAATCTCTTACAGGGTTCAGCCTGAGTGGGTAAGCCACACGGATGGACCTAATGGTAGCTACAGCGTGGTGGAGTTTGATAACTGATGAGAGGAGAAGTAGAAGTTTGGAGTGGAGATGAATTAATCCTTAAGGAAGCAAATATGCTAACTGATGGAGCGGGAGTTTTATTGGCAGATATTATGACTGTATCTCCCTCTTTATCTGGAATAGATGATCTGGCAACATCGTCTATAACTGATGCTTCAAATTATACTATTCAAGCAATCTCTTTTGGCACAGGGTCGGATGCGTTTAGATCTAACGCACATTCTTGGAGTGGTAAGAAAAATAGTATTTATAGCGCCAGCGCCTTTGCGGGCATATTGGGGGGATCCACAGGAAACGTAGCCTTACTAAGAACTAATAGGGTAGATGGGGATATAGATTCAGTGTATCAGCCCGCTAACCCAGGGCTTCCTACGGCCCCAGATCCAAGAAAAGAAATATTAGAAGATAATACCGCCGTGTCTGCCTTGTTAGCATCGACGGATGTTAGTTCTGTTATTCCTCCAAACGGGCAACTTACAAACTTTTTTCCTTCTGCGTTGGCGTTAGCTTATACTTCTGAGTCACCGTTAAGCTCTACGTTTAATACTCTTAAGACGGCATCAATAATAGGCTGTTTCCCAGAAGGAAGTAGTGTACCCTACCCTGTAGCTAGAGATAAGGTCATTTACTTTAATCAAACTGTCTCAGGAATAGAAGTTGAGGTAGAAGGTGGATACTTCAATGAAGTAAGCTCTATGGATGTATCAGGCTTTGTCAACGCCGTGTCTGGAACGGTGAGCACTAGTGGGCTTACAACGTCCTCGAATATTGATTTTTCTTCTAATGGAACTGTTGAGTATGCAGTAACATTGTCTAAGGATGATGCTTTGTTTGCCCATGCTTATGGAGGAATCTTTCACTTAGGTCTTTGGACCATAGACATGAAGCAATCTCTTCTGAACGGAAATACACCTCCTTTTAGGTTTAGTATACTAAATAATCCTAGAAAGTACCGATTGTTTTGCAGAAAAGGAGTGTCAAAAGATCTGACTCACATAGAAGACATTACTTCTTATCAAGACTTAACAATAAAGTGGAGGCTTCACTTCCTATGAAAAACTTTACAGAAGAACTGGGCATTACTGGGCACCTTACGATCATTAAGAAAATGAACACAGGTGAAGAGGAAATTCTCCTAGATGACTCTAATATTATTGTCTCTGGTATGGGAGTAGGTTTGTCTTACTTATTCGCAGCTTCGGGGTCGAACAACGTGCTTGACTATCAGATACAAAAATTTCAGGTAGGTGTTTCTGGTCCACCCGCTGGTGGGGTAACAAGCTCTATTAATGAGCTTTCCGGTGCTCTTACCTCGATAGATGAATACGGAACAGGTAGCAACTTAGCACTTTTTGAAGGCACTCAGATAGTAGGCAGCAATGAAGTTACAGGAAGAGTTTTTGCGGAGATACCTGCTAGTAAAATAACAAGAATAAACGAAAACTCGGTTCGGTATACTTTAGTTATTGATGAAGAAGCGGCTAACGGACTCCAACGGGACTCTTCAGATGCTTCAATAAACGAGATTGGGATGTTCATGAAGAACCCTACAGGGGCGGCAGACGACAAGCCTATTTTAGTCTGTTATAGAACATTTAGCGATATAATAAAAACTAACGATTTTAGTTTAATTTTCCGATGGACAATAAATTTCTGATATGGCATTCAACAAAGATGACGTTTATACAAGCAGCGGCAGCGTGGTGCTGTTTAATTCTTGGACACCTTATGTTTCCAAGTTTGATACCAGCACGTTCTACAACTGGGAGCAGGACAATGTTCCCCTTTATGATTTAGAAGAGCGCACATATGAACTTTGGGAGCAAGGAGGATTCGCTACCTCTGCGGGTGTCCCAGGTATAGCTTTAACTGTGTCTGCGGACACTCCTGAGCTTACCCTCCAACAAAACACAAACATATTTGTTGACGTTAGTTCTGCCATTGCGGCTATCCCAAAGGTGGTACGTTTTCCTGTCCTCATTGAAGTAGGAAACTTTGGAGATTTAGGTCCACTAGAGTTACACAACTTTAGAATAGAAGAAGAGGGATCCATTGAGATCATCAACAGAAACTTTGCTAGAACGTACAATGCTTCTTCCGACGTTAGAGCGGTAGCAACACCCTCGGTAGGAGAATACTTGCAAGCACCTACTCAAATTAGTTCCCTAGACCTGAGCAACAGTTTAAGGGATACTTCTTGTGTTCATATATCGACATCTGTTTTATCAGGAACAGGGGACCCTAGATTTAATCAGGTTAACTCGGTCTTTTTTCCTTCTCACTCATTACGATCCACCCCCTTAGCAGTTACCTTAGCGGATGGTAATTTTAGAACGGGAACAGTTAACGAATTCAGCCCAAACGTATTTGAGAATTTCACCACAGATCAAACAATACCTACAACTGATTTAAGTTCTCTAGATTCTAACATCCTAGCAAACCTAAAAAGACCTCAGGTTTCTGTTTCAGATGCTTTAGGAGGAAATGTTTACGGTAACTCTTGTTCCAAGATTACTGTCAAGAATTGCGATGGACCCATATACATAAGAAACTTTTTTGTTAACTCCGAGAATCTAGAAAAAACGGGCATAGAGGTAAATAATTCTAAAGTATTAATTGAGAACTGCGCGGCTGTTAGGGCTAAAGAAGCTGGATTTAAATTCGTTAATTCAGATGTTACGCTTTCTAGATCAGCGTTTTCGTATAGAAATTATACCTTAGGGGACCCTGCCACTACTAGAGAAGCTGATTTGGGGATTGGGTTTCACCTAATCAACAGTGAAGTTCTCGTTAGCTCTTTACCTCTTGATGTTGGGTCCACCAGTGTAGGCGATGTAGGGGCAGAGGGAAGAGACGCTACGGTTGTAGCTTCCAGAAACACAAAAGGATTTGTTTTAGAAAATTCAAAGCTTCGTGGTGGAGTAAAAAGAACATCCGGGTCAAACCCAGCAACGGGGGGTGTCGTTTGCTCAGAGCTAAACACCAGTGCGGGCATCGTTCTTAACAATTCCTATATTGAGTTAAAAGGATTGATTGACATTTATGCCAATGATGAGGGCATAGTCTCAGAAAATTCTTTTATTAAGTATGAAAATCTTACTGTTGACGGAAACCAGAAAAACGGATTAAAGAGTTTAACCTCTACAACAATATTTGATTCAGACACAATACTTGATGATACAAATAGAAAACAACTTGAGTTCTCTGGAAACTCTGTCCATGTTGATCTTCGTGGAGGGAGCACGTTTGGGTTTGAGTTGAAAACAAGTGTCCCGCAGGTGTATGGAAATTCTTTCTTTAGAAATGCCTTCGGGGGTTCTCCTGCTGTCTACGCCTCAGATAATTCAAACGTAGACCTAGTAAAACCTTTTATTGACGTTACCGATGTTGACAATGGCACTGTAAATGCACAACAGGTTTATTACGGTAGAGCGATCAAAGCAACTAACGGTTCTGTAGCCAGCTTAAATGGAGCAAGCACTGGAGCTACACTACTGTTAGGTCCAGCCGCGTACCCTACTCAGAGAGTTATGGCAGGAGCCTGTGCAGAAAATAACTCTACAATAAACTTTCATGGACCGACAGCGGTGGCTCAGTTTGGTGTAGATGTTTTAGCAAAAGATAATTCGGTTACCAATTTCGAGCCCAGAAGAATTAAAGGTTCCTATGCTCCAGATAGTTTATCTTTTGATCTAAGTGCCGCAGAAAATCATACAACAGTTGAACTTCATTCTACTCGCTCATGTATTGTTGCACAAAAAAATAGCACGATAAACATGCGAGACTTGGGAGCTTTCCCAGGAAACTGGGGATCGACACCTAGCGGGATTGCGATACTAGATAGGGTAAGCTATTCGCTTCCTTTAAGTGGTGATGTATCAGGAGGGTCCATGCAGTTTTTCTCTAACCCTCAAGACGCTGCAAAGATAGCAGCAGAAACACTAAATTCTGTTGGTGCTTTAACAACGCCACTAATTCCTACTAAATCTGGAAGAACCAACACTTTACTTATTAATGATGGGGGGTATCAGAGTCCTAACTACACTACTCGACAGGGAATCTCTTTTGGTGGTGTCTGCTTGAGAGCAGTCGAAGATAGTTTAGTTAATGTTCAAAATGTACACTTCCCTGTTCCTGTAAACGGAAGTCCGGCAGACGGGCTTTACTACGATACCAGCGGAGAGGAGTGTAATCAATTCAATATTTGGAATATTGCGGATAGCTCTAGGCTAAACGCCTCTTACGTTTCCCTAAGCGGTATGCACCCTATAGATTGTATACAGCATGGTCCAAGTGCAATATATACTTCATCTGTAGATTTAACTTCTACAGATGAAGTTGTAGCGCGAGGAGCACCGCCTAAAACACCTGATACAGGCTCGCTAAGTATTCTAGATGCTTTTGGGGCTGGAAGTGCTGTTTGGATTATTCCTTCAGGTGTGGATGTTAATTCAGAGTTCGACAGATTTTATCCTGTATCGGGGGATGTTAATTTCGAGACTGCTGAAGCATTATCCCAAGCAGGTATAAATTACAGCGGGACCGCCGCGTATACCTTTGGGGTTAGCGGGGCCTTTAACAACAGAGGCTTCTTTAGATTATATTGGTCTCCAAAAGCTAGTGCTCGATTATTACAAAGTGATCTAAGTGGCGGAAGATATGGAGCTTTCCCCCACACAGGAGACTTCTCAGGAGTGCTTGGACCAGCATATCAGATCTTTTCTCAAGGGTACAACTGTTCTGCTCCATTGTCCGCGATAGTTCCTGATGGATATGCAAACGCAAGTTCCATAGCCCCCGACTTACTTAAACTTAGCCTTGATAGTAATGGTGATGGAGTTAACGATAGTCTTTGGACTTCTGGCTTTTATTACTGCTCTGAGATGCTGGAAGAGAATCCAACACAATGTATTTTGGAAGAATCAGCAGCAGATATGTTTGCAAATGCCAGAAACGCCAGCGTGGGATTAGGGGGAAGGCCCAGAAAAACTACAATTTACAGTGATAGCACGGATAGAGACGGGGAGTCCTATCCTGGCGATCAAATAGGAGGCTTTAAATCATCCTCTATCTTTGACCTTTCGAGGGATAACTAATGGCAGAGCAAATTTACGAAGAGAGTGTTTACAGTTTCACTGACCCTGTAAGATTATTTAAAGCAAATGATCCTTACTATTTTGAGGTTGACAATATTCCTCTTAAGCAATTACAAGAGAACTGTCTTTGGTTAAAAGATCAGATCAGAAGAGATGTTCTAAAGATTAGCAATGTTAAAAGAGTAGACATTGAAGAACTAAGACCTTACGCTGGAGGTGGAGATAGAATTGTTAGAGTAAAGCCGGGCAGGTTTACAGCTAGAATTAATGATGCTGCTACAAAAACACCTTTGGCTTACCTCAGAAAAATTTTGGGTTTGGAGATTGGTGAGGTTGATGTTTATGAAGCTGCTCTTCCAAACCCAGGGACGTTTAGTTCAGAAACAGAAAGTGCTGCCAATGCCCTTCTAGTAGATGCCTTGGACACATTTAAATCTAGACTAGCAGAAGACTCCTTAGCATTAAATGGTTTGGGTGAGAGGTCATTTACTTGGCCTATGATTACACCTGACCGACCAATAGATCAAAACGGAGTAACCGTGTCCACCCAAGCGGACTCTGGGGCTTTAGGCTACGAGAGTCC
>Ga0070746_10000562_pt1 | contig 22143 bp, 10 predicted proteins | sample VirMetDEL_Mar_21_FD_77016 | JGI IMG/M metagenome (GOLD analysis project Ga0070746, IMG submission 77016) | Aqueous microbial communities from the Delaware River and Bay under freshwater to marine salinity gradient to study organic matter... | ecosystem: Environmental > Aquatic > Marine >...
CAGTCTTCTTTTCTACTTTATCATTAGGATCTACATCACCATCGACATCATAATCTATTCTCTTTACTGCTTTTTTCGTAAGTGTTTTAAGATTTCCACCACCAATTTTCGATTCTTCTTTTTCTTCATTTGCTTTTACGCAACGATTGTAAGTTTTTCCAAAGAGTTTCTGGATTCCTTTTTTCTTGTAACCCTTCCAGCACTTTTTTCCGGATTCGTCGATAGTTTCAATCTCCTCTTCCATTCTTTTCCTTTTTTCATATGCCTTTTTAAGCAGTCTTTGTTTGGCATCATAGGCTCGTTCGTTAGGACCATCATCTGCCATCCATCCTACCATTCTAGAATTCAATCTATCAAGTAATTCTTTTGGTGCTCGTCTATTGTCAACTTCCTCTTTATTAAACTTCTTATCAGTCTTCAATCTTGCAGCAGCAACTTTTCCAGAGGGGGTTCCTTCACGATTCATACCGTCAATACTTTTTTGTGCTCTTGATTTTTGCTGATTTTCCTCCTTTTTATCAATTTTTGCTTTCACCTCTGCTTCACTTGCAGCATTTGAAGGTCTTTTCTTTGCAGGTCTTGTTTTCTGAACCTGAAAAGCATCACTTGTACCATACTTTTGTCTTCTTTTATTTGCAGATCTTTTTGCTCCATCCATAGTTAAGTTGTCACCACTAACAACACTCTTTTGTTTTTTAATGGTAACATCATCATTAGGATTACCATCACCACTCTTGAATGATGTTGAAACCACACGGTATCCTTCTTCGACTTCCTCTTTCTTAAACTGAGGATGATCATCGAGTTTCATACCATGCTTTTTCTCAAGGAGTTTTTTCTGTGCAGCAGATTTTTCTGGAGTCGAACGAGGACTTGGATTGTTCAGCAGACTCATTCTCGCTGCGTTCTTACTGAGATCGGAATACTTATCCTCACCCATCAATTTAGGACCTTTCACTTTTTGTTTAGCAATCTTAGATCCTTCATCTCCAGTTTCAGTTCTATTTCTGATCTTTTTTTTTCTTACTTCTTCTCTATGTTTTTGGGGATTAATTTCAAAAGATGCCTCAGCAACTAAAGGTTCTGCTTTGATAATATCAATGAACTCATATTCGGTTGCTTGAAAATCATCTCTCCAATTGGAAAACTCCACTGATTCTGATTTATTTCCCCAGTTAGCAGCACCAACCTTACGACACTTTACAAGTGCTCCAGAAGCATATGCAGAGGGCCAAACACTATATCTACTCTTGACCTTCTTATAACAGGCATCCTTTTTACCACTACCCTTACCTTTCTTATCATTTGCTTCAATAATCTCTAGTTCTTCTTTTTTCATTTTCTTTTTTGGTTTATCGGTTGATACATAAGTTGGTTTTTCGGCACCAGATTTTTCTTGCTGTCCCGAATCTGCTGTCTTCTTTCTTCTTGCTGCAGATTTTCTTTCTGCTTTTGTCATACTGTCATATTTAGAACGAGATACACACTTTGGCACTCCTTCACCAGGTTCATCACTTGCACATGTTCCACCTGTAAGAACATTTACCCAACCAGGTTTTCCTTTCTTACCCTTTTTACTTTTTGATTTGGATCCTTGGAACCAATTAAAAAGAGATCCTTCACTCATTCCACCACCATCTCCATTAGTAGTTTCTCCATTATCATTATCACTATCAGTTTGATCATCTCCATTTTCTTTACGAAGATATCCACTAGATGCCACACGATATCCCAATGGAATTCGTTTGCATTTTTTGTCTGTATTACAATAATAATATCCTTGCTTACATTGTTTCATCAATGAAAAGTAGTTTATTCTTTATTATTTAGAAAACCTTGCTTGAGCATTTTTTGGAGTTCTGATGTAGACCCAACAAACACCGCATTATTAGTAACATTATTTGTGGTCTTCTTAGTTTCGTCCTCTACTTCTTTTAGTTTCTTTTGTAAATCAATTAACTTATCAGTAGTATCAGCAACACTCTTAATCAACTGCCCTGCGACCTCATATGCCCTTGGACTGCCTCCTTCCCCTGCTACCTCCATAATGCCGTTAATTGCCTCCTGGCCCTTCTCTATGAGGGAGTAGAGGTTCGCTCGACTATAGATATAATCTTTCTCTATATCATCATCCTTCGATTTTATAATCTCAGGTTTTTTAATTGGTTTTGACTCGACAATATCACTCTCAATATTCAGAGCCTCATCGATTGAATCATAATTATTATTCATATCTATTAAATGTCAGATTGTTGGGTAGGACTATAATTTTTAGAATCTGAGAAAAATTCCCAACTCTCATTAAATCCAAAATCATCACCTGGTTCAACAGGACTTCCTGGTGGAATAGACTCTGGTGTAACTGTGTATCTAACTTCACGTTTTGCAGTTTTAGTATTGGTGTCACTATACAAATCAACTTGAACCTTACGAATAAGACCATCGGAAGAATCGGCAATAGGACCAAATACGTAAGTCTTTGCAGTAAATCTAATTCTATAAATTAATGCTCTTCTTACAGAAAAATCCCCTTCATAATCATCCTGAAAATCAATATTATCCATAACTATAGGTACATCTTTTTTCTCACCAATAGAATCTACTAAATCTATTGATATATTGAATGATGGTTGAAAAAATGGTAAGATTTGTTCGACAATTTGCAAAGCATCGTCATTTAATTTTGCATAGATACCCAATTCGAAAGAAATATTGTAAGGAACAGGCATATATACTTTCTTTACACTTCCATCTTTTTCACATGTTCTGAAAGTTTGAGTAATTCCTGTTTTTCTTGAAGGATCATATTGCAACCCGGTCATCTCAAATGACATTCTCGGTAGAGTAATTGCAATAGGTTTTGAAAGATCCGCCTGTTGTTGAATTTTTGCTAAAAACTTTTGTGTTGGTCCATAACTCAAACCTACTTTGGTTTCGTCAGCAACACTCCCATCTTTATTTAAATGTTTAATGTAAATATTATTAAACAGTGTTCCAAAACCAATAATAGTTTTTCTTATTATTTCATTATAAAAATAAGTACCTAACATTAATATTCTCCAAAGGGATTTTTCTCAGTAAAATCTAATATATTATCTGCTTCGGTCTCAAATTCTTCATTTCTATCGTATGATTCTTCATAACTATTATTATCATATGATTTAAGTATATATCTTGCAGAAGATGCTGAACCAACAATAATTTCTCCAGGAGAAAATTGTCCATTATTAATTGCAACTCTAAGATCACCAGGTGGATTATTAATATCCAAATCTGTACGTAAATTATAATCTCTAACTTCTGCAGTTGTTCCAGAAAGAGAACCAGTAACAGTTTCGCTATAAAGATATGTTCCACCAATACTTATCGTAGAAGCAGAAGAAATTTGTACTACTGGTGCTTGAGTATATCCAAATCCAGCATTTATTATTTGGATTCCTGTAACTTTTCCGGTAGATGAGTTAAATACTGCCTTTGCAATCGCAGTTTGACCAATTGAAGGACCAGCAATAGTGACAGTCGGTTCAGAGTAATATTCAGAACCATTATTTGTTATTGTGAATTTACTTATGGAACCATTTGTAACTATACAAGTTGCTGCAGATCCTGCACCTCCACCTCCAGTAATTGTTATCAATGGAGGGTTTGAAATATTATATCCACGTCCTCCAAATGTAATTTCTATAGATTCTATAGACTTTGCACCACCGATAGATGTTGTAATTGCAACTGCAGTTGCATTATCTTGAGGATCTCCAGTTGGTGAACCTGAAATATTAATTGTTGGTATTGAAGAATATGAAGATCCGTCATCATTTATTGTAATTTTACTTACAACACCATCATCAATTGATGAAGTTGCTGAGGCATTTGTTTGATTTCCTCCTAATATTAAAGATGTAATGTATCCCTCATCTTTTACAGTTTCATCAATTTCTGTAATTGATGTATCAATATCTTCATTTTCATATTCATAAAGTTCACATTGCAATTCGTAAACATAATTTTTTCCTAATTGATAAAAAGGTTTTTCAAATTCTACTCTTTTTATTTCGAATAATCTTTCTCCCAAAGGAAAATAAATTAAATCTCCTTCTTTTGGTCTAGATGTTAATTCAATATCATAATCTTGAATGTTTTTATCATCAATTCCTTTTTGCCTTGTCTGAAGAAATGGTGTTATAAATTCTTCAAATCTTTCTTTCGAAATAACTAAATTGATTTCATTTTTTAATCTTAAACCAAATTTAGTCATTATGTCACTACCAGGAGAATATCCTTCATAATTTTCAAGATATGCCTCCAATATAAAACTATCATCAAATTTTGATGTTTCTACCTCATTTAAAATATTATCGGAACTCAAGAACTTTCTGGGAAGATAATAAACATCTATACCATATATTTTTAAATGTTCATTTATTAAATCTTGGATCAAGTATTGTTCATTAGAAGAACCTTGTAGAAAAAATGGATTTAATGCCATGATTATCCTATAAAATCTAAAGGTGGTAATTCATATTCTGATGACATTCTTTGTTTAATATCATCCAAATCTCTCTGAGCGTCATCATACATTTGTCTTCCATTTAATTCAATTCCTCCAGGGAGTCTAACTCCATTAAATTTTATTAAATTTTGACCCCATTGTCTTTTTATAAGTGCAGTCAAATATTTTTTTACAAATGAGTCATTATATATTTGAGTAAAAGACTCTGGATCCAATGCTCTATAGCAATCTATAACAAAAAATGTATCTTTATTTTGTGCTTTCCAATCTATATCCAAATATAGTCTATCTTGTCTTTTGTTGAATCTTACTTGCTTATCTGTAGTTAATAAAAAATCAATATCTTCTAGATATCTTTTTGTCATTGAATAAGTCAATAAATCAACAGAACTAAAATAATATAAATCATTTAAAAACAGTTGATATTTAATACTAAACATTCCTCCAGATATTGTACTAGTATCAAATTTAAATATTTTTTCAATTCCTATCACAGAATCTGGAACTTGAATATAATTTGAATTCTCATAAAAATTAAATGTAGTTGCAGTCCCTACTATTGTTGATGTTCCGGTTGTTGTTACAATTCCAACTCCATCAGTTCCACTTGCTCTACCTCTATCAATATCGTCCTGAGAAACTTTATATTTCAAATACATTTTTTCGACACCATCATAATGACGTTCGTTAAAATATTGAATAGTATCGTCAAGCAGATCATCGATCTGTTCATCAGCAACATTAATTTCTAATACAGGAGCACCCAATTGTCTTAAACAATAATCAATTAATTCTTGTTTTGTATTTGGTTTAGACACTAGTATTCTCCTCCATCAATAGTGCTTGTCCATACAGGAGTTCCTATTCCTGCAATTTCTAGTGTTGTTAGTATATAGTTACTTGTTGAAACTGAAGATTCTGTACTAAGTCCACTAACAAGTTTTCCACTATTATCAAAATAGGCAACTCCATTTGGTCCATCATAATCATCAGCATCATAATAAAGACCTTCAGTTACGGATACAAAACCAACAACATTTAAACTACTTAAACCATTTAAAAATGTAGATGTTCCGGATACAAATAAATCATTGGTACTTGTTATTCCAGATACAAATACACTATCATTAATATCTACAAAACCATTAAAAGTTGATATACCAGATATGAATAAAGAATCTGCAAATAAAGTATTTGAGAAAAATCCATTTCTCCATCTTTTTGTTTCACTACCTAAATCATAAGAATTATCATCATTTGGTGTTAAATTTGATATAAACTCACCACCAACATTAATATCATCAGTATCTTGATCACCAATATTAATTGTGCCACCTCTAAAAGTAGCAACACCTATAAATTCGGATGATCCTTGAACATAAAAACCACCACCAACGGTAAGATTTTTATTAATTCCAACACCACCATCAACCTGAAAAGCACCAGTGTCTGGGTTACCTAAAGTATTTTCAATAGTTCCTTGAACTAATCCACTATTAAAAGTTGCTGAAGAAAATACTGATAGACCTGCTCCAACAGTCAAATTTTTATCAATTCCAACACCACCATCAATCTGAACAGATCCTGTATTAGAATCTCCTAAAATATTATCAGTAGTATTTGTATAGTAAGCAATTCCACCAATTGTAGACGATGCAGAATCAATGACACTTGTCATTATAAAAGTCCGAGTCGGAAGATCCCAAACAAGAATTAATCCATCTTCATTCCTTAAAGATGAATTTACATCATCTAAATTAATTAATAATGTTGGAGGACTAGATGCATTCGATAAAACACGAACTACATTTTGACCACCTACTCTAGCCTTTATGGTAGACATTATCTAGTTACTCCTGGTCTTACCAGTGCAGATCCTTCTATTAATTTTAAAATTTGTCCAGTAAAATTTGTAGCTTTAATGTCATATACATATCTCCCCTCCTTTAAATTTGCAGTTTCAACATCAGTTAATAAAATTTGTAATTTTCCATCTGATGGAGGTTGTATAATCGTACAGGCAAATTCAACTGCGGTAGAACTACTATATGTTTTTCTAAGTTGAGCTTCAATTGTATAGTTTGACAAATTTAAAGGGTTAGTTGTTGATGTATTTTCCAACTCAAAAGTAGTATTAAAATCAAATCCTTGCTCAATTACTATATTTGATACAAATACTGCCATTATTCAGATGAGCATATGTTCCTTTAAATATTTATATTAAATAATAAATCATATTATTTTTTGAGAAAATCTTTCAGGAGATTTTTTATTTCCTGAATATCATTTTTCATTTCATCAATTTCTTTTTTTTGTGCTTCTTTAGAATTAATTCTGTTAATTCTTTGATTATAACTGATAGTATCGCAATTTATAATAGAACCAGTTTCCTCATCTCTATAAAGATGAGGATGGTCTTTAACTTTTACTAATTTTTTCATTTCACTGCAATTGCTCTCAGATCTCTAATAATTGGGGCATTTGATTGATCTGTTCCTGCCATGATAATTTTAATCGCAAATCCACTAAAATCTGGAAGATCATTTGCAGTGAATTCATATTGCAAAAACTGTCCATCTGAACTTGCAGGAACTTCAATATCTTCTCTTCCATTATTTAATACAGGATCTATAACTTCTAAATCTCCATCTGAAGAGGACTTTAGATTTTCAAATCCAGGAAATAATTCAAATTCTTGCGGAACTTCTGAAGAATCATCTCTCACTAAATTATAAAGAACTCTAATATCAGAGGAAAAAGGTCTATATGCAGTTAAAATGACTTTTAAAGAAGATGCTGGTTTAGAAAGAGTTGTTACATTAGATACATAAATTGCAGCATGTGGGTCATTTTGCGAAGAACCAACTAAAGAACTTAATTCAAAATTATCTACGGGTGCATTTAAGAAGTCAGAAGAAAACTCTACTGTAGAATCATTTAAGAAAATGATTGGAGAAAGATTTTCATCAGTAGTACTTAATGTTAAAGCAGAAGTAAATGATCTTCTTCCTGATACATTATCAAATGCATTTTGATTTAACTCATTTACTCTAGAACATATCATTCTAAAAGAACTTAATTCATTATTTCCGTCTAAAGAAATAGGTTCGACTTCATTTAGTAATTCGAATGATGTTTCTGATCCATCTATACTAGTAGCTGTTGTTGTCCTAATAACACCAGTTACAGATGTTTCTTTTCCTGGAGAATTTATATCAAATTTAGGAGTTAATCTATTATATGTAAGATTTTCAGTTGCTCTTATTTGAGATCCACCACCTTGAATTTGACTCGAAAAAGATACTTGTGGAAGTGTGCTATCAGAAGATCGATTCAATCCATTAGAAGATCTATCAATTTCAATAAAATATTGGTCTGCAGAAATTATAACATCAGAAATGTCGTATGTTACTCCATTAATTCTTCTTAATGACATTCCAACAAATTCATATTTACTTATTGAAGAATTAATATCATGATCTTGGATAACTCCTTCAACTCCTCTACTTTGTATAGATAACTGATTTGAAGTGACTGAATTATAAGAAATTATTTCATCACCAATTTTAACATAACCCAAATTGCTTCCATCAACCGCAAAACCTTCAAAAGTTTCAAATATTGAAGAATCTTCAACTTGAATTGATGTTGTATTTGTAGATAATAAAGTTTCAGTTAAAATTGTAGGGCTGACATCAGATTCAACATCATAAATTTTTAATTTATTATTATTAGCAAACATTCCATGGTTGAAATGATTTACCTGCAAATAATTGCCAGATTCTACTCCTGTTCCTTCTATTAATCTAGTAATGACTGTAGAACCTAAAGAAACTATTGTAGATTCTGTATCAGCATAACTTAATCCAATACCAACTTCAAATGCTTTTCCAGATCCCAATTCACCTTGAACATTTGTAACATATAAAGTATCTATACCAGCAATTTCAGAAATAGTTATGACACCACCAACACCAGTAAACGAACCATCACTATTATCTATTGAAACTATATCACCAACAGCATATCCAAATCCTGGATCTGTAATAGTCACTGAGTTTATTGTGCCAACACCACTTACACTAAAATTAAGTTTTAATCCACTTCCATTACCTACAATTGGTTTTGTAGAAACATCTGTTTGACCTTGATAATTTTCTCCTCCATTATCAATTGTTACTGCTGAAACAGAACATCCAGTAGAAATAATGTTTGCCGAACTTCCTTCAATTGATCCAAAAATTTTTCTTCCTGGTGAAAGAATATCAATTAATGAATTACCTGTGGGAACAGTAGTAATTCCAATTACTGCTGCCTTAGGAAATGTGTTTATGGCATTAGTTTCTAAAATTTTAATATAATCATTAGATTCACCCAAAGGTGGATTTCCAAAGAATGCTATTCCAGTATTGGAAGTAAACTGTGCTTTATAAAGTTTAAATTTCAGATCTGATTCTTGTTCCGGAGTCCAAATAGAACCATTCTGAGATTTAAACAAACTACCAACTGCAAATTGCTTGGTGTACCTAGTAGATCCAGAAGTATTAGGATTTACAGTATCTTCTCCAATCTTTGCAGTCCATACTTCATACTTATCTGATGTTGGTGCAAGGAGAACTAAAGCATATTCTTTTCCTGGTGCTAAGAATATTGGATAATTGAAAGTAACTGTTGTTGCAATTTCACCATTTGAAGATATATTAATATCTTCAGGATATAATGTTACAGGTTCACCTAAAAGTGTTAATGTTGGAGTTCCCAATTCAACTGTTCTTATTTCAACAATTAGAGGTTCATTTCCTGTTGGTTTATTTGCAACAAATATATCAACAGCAGTTAGATATGCTCCATTATCATCATCATTTTGACCATTAAAATTAGGTGCTTGAATATCCTTACCGACAGTAAAGGATTGAGCCAAAGGATCTCTTCTTACTGCGGTAACAGAAGTTCTTCTAGATTGAATTGTTCCTTCAGCAGTATATGTTGTATTACCAAAAGAATTGCTACTGCTTTCAGAAATTTCTATTGTATTATTTTTGGAACTTGTAAGTTTGAAAGTCTTTTTACCAGTTGAAATTCTAAGATTTGGTACTATACTAGAATATGGATCTTTTATAAAGAATGAACCAAATAATGTTCCATCAACATCAGAAACTAGTCTTAAATCTTTAACATAAGCAATTGCTTTGCTACTTTGACCAACTATTTTAGCACCTGTTTTAAGATATCCAAAAAAGTTTCCTTGAGATTCTGTAGATAATGAAACCAAATCTATATTAATAGTTTTTGATGATTGACTATATGATGAAGGAATAGATTCTTCTCTAAAATATGGATTATTAGTATAAATTTTATCGGGAGAATTAAAAATTCCAGATCTATGATTTGAGGAAGCAAGTCTAAATCTACCTATCTTTTTATTTGCAAAATAAACATTAATAGTTTCACCTACAGAAAATGAAGATCTTCGAGATCCAAATGATTCTAAAGTATTACTATTAGAAATTTCTACTAATTTTGGAATTATGTCAATATTACTATGACTATCAAAGAATGCATAGTGTCTCGTGAATGGTTTGAAAGATTCTCCAAAGAAAGAAACATTTCTGGATCTAATATACTTTTCAGCTACTGAACTAACAATAATGTTTCTAGTAATTGGTCTGTAGAAGGGGTAGTAATATAGATACCTACGTCTATATCTAGAATAATACCTATAACGACCGTAGGGATAATAGTAATATGATCCGTAACGATAGTAAGAATAATACGAATAATAAGGTCTTCTATAGTAATAATAGTAAGGTCTATAATACCTATATCTGTAATAACCATATCTATAGTTTGTTCTGTAATGTCGATACTCAAAATAACTATATCTCCATCTTCCACGATAACTAGAGAATCTATTGAATGTTAATGTAGGAAGTGAAATTGTTCTAGTCCAATTATCAGAACTAGGTAATAATGTAATACTACCAGTATATTCAATTACATTAAATGGATTTACATTTTCCACTCTAGTTGCTAATTTTTGTTCGATCCATCCAACTGAATTGTATTTAAGTGTAATTACATTTCCAGTTTTTTGAACATTTGGATCTAATAATTCAAAGTTTTCTGATAAATCTAGTTTGTCTTCTGCTATTTCTGTTGCAGGAATAGGTGTTAATTGTAAAGAATTTGATATAATTCTAGGTCTTAGAACACCATCCGAAATTGTTGCATTAGTCAAATTTTCATCAGATAAAGTAATATCATTGAAATCATCTACAAAAAATCCAGATTTAAATCTATTATTTCCATCAGAATCTTCAATTCTTAAAGATTCTGTGTTTATTTCAAGAAGACTAAGAGAAGTTAATCTTTCAACACTTTCTATTCTTTCCTCTAAATCCCCAATATCTCTCATCGTATATCTTCTATTATCTGAAATAGAAATATTAGCATCTTCAATATTGTACAAATAAGATGGAAGTGTTATCTCAGCTAAGTCCATCAAAGTTTCATCACCATTAAGAGGTGCAATCGGATCTTTTGAAGGAATTCCTTTATCTACAATCAAATTTCCAAATTTATCAAGATATACTTTATCAATTCTTGGTAGATAAAAACTATATCCAATTGTAGATGATTCATTGGGTTTTAAATTATATTTAATTGAATTGGAGTTAAATACCCTAGATTCAAAAGCAAAAGGGGAAGATGTTGCAGTACTTACATCAAAATTTTGTACTCTAGGTCTAAAATCAAGAACATCTGATGCTCTATCATTTTGTGTACCTATCGTAGGAACATCATCAGAAAATCTATCAGAATCATAACTTAATACAGTAAATACGTCACCATTATCTGAAGAAGGGACTTTATAATAATCATAAACAATCAGAAGTTTTCTTTCTGGTACAGATCTATTATTTCTAATTATTCTTGAGTAATCATAATATTGACTTTTTTGTCCTTTATCCAATGAAAATATATCAGTTATATTTTTATAACTTCCGGCAGTAATTTTTTTTATATTGGAAACAATATTTGAATCGGAAAAAGTAACATCTTCCTCTAAAGAAAAAGTTTCATCATTCAAGTAAACTATTCCAATATTATTTACCGGAACAGAAGGTGTAGAAGAAGAATTTAAAACTACTCTAGCAACTGCCCCACTATCAGATCCAATAATTTTTTCTCCAATTATTGCATTAGAATCTACATTTGAGATTGAAGAAAATTCAATTTTATCCAATACAGGATCTGATGTATTTGTTGACTCATAAACTGCTATCACTTCAGATACATCGGGAACATCTAAAGAAATTTCATCGTCTTGAACTCTAAGTCCATAATACGGATTGTATGTAAGACCATCATTTATAGAATCACTAGTGGCTGCTCCAGATCTTACTAATCTTGAAAGATTTACAATCTTAACAGCACTTTTTTGATATTCTTTAATTTTACTTTGAATATTATTTTTCTTGAGAGTTGTATTTACGACAACATTAGACTGAGAAGTTGACAACCCTATAATTGTTACTGTATCAGTATTAAAGTCTACTGAAAATCTATCCGAAGTTATAGTACCAATTCCTCCATCGGCATAATGTACAGAATACCTTTCTTGATCAAAAACTTCGAAAGATGCATTATCAATTCCAGATATACTTGATAAGTTGAAAGTTAGTGTTCCACTAACATCTATACTTTCTCCTGTTATTTGTTGTGATATTGTTAATTCAGAACTAGAGAGATTTACTGAAGAAATATCATCCTCCAAAAGTTTTGCATAAAGAAATGCATTTTCATTATTTTTTAATTCTGGAATTTTTAATTGTGCATTATAATTCCCATTACCTATTAACCCACCATCAAATACTCCTGCAACAGTGGTTATTCCGGATATTGTAAATGAAGATAAATCTGAAGAAATTGTATCAATTTTATTATATTTTAAATTTCCACCCTCTATTACTTGAACAATATCTCCAATATTAACTCCTGAAAATAATTTTCCTGGACTTGTGACTGTACCAGAACTTATATTAACTTCGCTAATTCCATTGGAAAAATTTTTAGTATCTAGAATTGAATTTGCAGAAAAACTTGCAAATCCAGAAATCCCTGACTGGGAAACGGATTTAATATCTTTAATTCCATAAACCACAGAATCTGAAACTGTTAGTGGAAAATCTACTCCATTAACAGATAATTGCTCACCTTGAGAAAAAGTTCCTGATGTTTGGCTAAGATTAAAATTTGTTGTTGAACCCGAAGAAACAACATATCCACTTGCTCCACTACTTCTTCCTTGTATGTATGAAGAAGTTGGAATTTCAGAAGCAGTCACAGATCTATTAAAAGTTATATTTGTATATGTTTGAACATCATACAAATATAAATCCCAAGATGTGGATTCATTGGAATATGCAGAATCTGTTAAATTAAATGAATATACTCTTGCTTGTCCTATTGTAGATATTCCAGATTCTGCTTTAAATTCTGAAACTAGATTAATTTTTTCGTTTTCTTTTAAAGCACCCTCAACATTATTAACTCTTAAAAGATTTCCCATTTGGAATGGAATTTTTTGAGAGTTCACTGTTTGGGTAGTTCTTGGTTTATCAATATCAATTGCATAAGAAGATGATAATTCTACATCATATCCAGCAACATATGCTTTTCCTGGAGATACTTGAACACACATCAAATCATCAGAAGGAACATTTCCTTGTTCTGTCAATTCATTTTCCAAGTATAAACCGTCACTATCAATTCTATTATTTAAAGAATCAACTAAATTTATATTAAAATCATCTATTAAATAGTGTCCAGATTCATCAAAAGTCCTTTCTGCAAGATAATCTCTTAAAGTATTGCTAGTATCTTTTTTATTTTCTATTATTTTTACTTTTCCATTTACGACTCTAAAAATTTCAACAAAATTAGAATTTGATGTATCATCTAATAATTTTTTTACTAATGGTAATTCTATTTTAAATCTATCTGCACCAGGTGCTGCAAAATTTGTAAATCCTTTTGCATTATCATATAAAGATTCATCTTCTTTTGCATCTACTATAGACTCATTTACTTGAAATCCTACTCTATATGATGGAGTATTTGTATAATAATCTAATATTATAGTTTGTTTTCTAACATTAGCAAGTACACCTCTTAAAAAATATACTCCATTATCAATAGATATTGCAGATCCTACGGAAGTTGCGTTTAATGATATTAAAGAAGCAAATGGAGTTCCTGCAGGAATTGTGGTATTTCCATATATTACATTATCATTTGCAAATAAACTTTCTCCATCTAAAAATATTGAAGTTACCGAATCAGTTCCGGAATTTAAATATTTTACATATATTGTTAAATTTTCTACAATATCGCTATCTGAAGTAAGTGCAACAAATTGGACAGATGCAGTAACTCCTGATGTTAATCCAGTTATAGTTTTTCCAATTAAATTATTAATGTAAATTGAAATGTCAACTCCAAGATTTGTTGCATTTAATTTTACTGCAGAAAATTGGTTATCATAAGTAAGAGCACCAGGAAGAACCATTGATCCTTCTTTAAAACTATAATTTGCTAAAGACTCTACTTGATTCTGTAAAATAGACTGAAGAGTTGTTAATTCTCTAGTTTGAACTGGTTTTCCTGGATTAAAGAGGACTTTATAAAAATCTTTATTTTTGTCAAAATCATCATAATATGGACTGATATTTAAGTTTGTTTTTTGTGACATCTTTTTTAGAATTCCAGAATAATTTTAACGTCTTCTTTTTGTCTTGAGTCTCTTTGGACTTCAGGTCGATTATCGATATAAATTATATCTCCCGTCTTTTTATTTATCTCTGGATTTGCAAGACCATTTGTAAACTCAACTCCCAAATTAATTAATTTGTTTCCAAGATTTATAGTGCTGGTATTATTTAAAGTGGTGTCAACGGTTGCTGAATTTCCATCAATACTAATTTGACTTGAAGAATTAAATGGTACAATATTTTTTGCAATAGAAGTTTGGCTTTGATCTACATTATTGCCAAAAGATAGTGATCTATCTTGATAATATTTTAGTATTTTAGTTTCAGTATCGAATGATGCAACATAACCTTCTGCAATTAATCCATTACCTTGATTTTGAGTTATCTTATCTCCAACATTTATACTTATTGAAGTTGTAATCCCAATAGAATAAAGAGAGGAAAAATTTCCTCCAGTAAAAGTAATTCCTACTCCTGAAAATGTTTCGGGATTTTTTATAATACCAACTTGAGAAAATTTAGTATCTGTAGGAAAGTCTTTAGTCGAATCATCAAATCTTGCGTATATTAATACTTTATCAGTACCTAATTCCTTGTAAATGTCATATCCATGTCCTTTAGAAGGTGGAATAATAGGTATTAATTTTGCACCTGTTCCTGAACTGGAATTTAAATTGACAATTCCATAAGTATATCCCTTACCTCCAGAAGTAACTACAACACTTGTTATTTCTCCATTAGTTGTTGTTATTGAAACTTCTCCTCCACTTCCATCACCCAAAATAGATGCTGTAGTATCAACATATCCACTTCCACCACTCTCAATATATACCTTCTTTATTTGATTATTTTGAATATCTGAATTTCCACCATCTCTAATCCTTACAATTTCATTATTTAAACTATTTTCCCAATTATTGGGAACAATAAAATATTCTGTAGAGTCAAACTTAATGATATCCGAAGGAGAAATTGTAAAAAGATATTTCCATCTATATCCATCAGATCCTACTGTAGGAGGTTCAATACTAGTATCAACTGGTTTAAATAAAGATCTTGGAACATTAGTAGGATTTTTTCCTGAAGTACCATTCTCTAAACATATGTAAACTTTAAATTCATCAGTAATTACATAATAATTGGAATTATATAAATTAAAAACTTTAGAAGATGGTGCTTCAGTATACTCACTATAGTCATGTCTGTACATGTCATAAGAAGTGTTCGAAATCCAATCAACTCTTTTTACAACTCTTCTAACATTTTCTGAAGTTATTTTTTTTCCAAACAAAGAAGTATCTCTATAATGAGACAGATATTGAAAATTATCGATTGGATTATTATTAATACTAGTATTCCAATCGGATGTTCTTCCAAATCCAGGATTTGGAGTAGTTGGATTTGATAATCCTAAAAAAGCATAATAAGAATTATCATTTATAGACTCTACAAAGGAATTGGCATTCAATATTCTAAATTGATCTGTTACGAATGCGGCCATATTAATAGTTTTTTATATATTTATAATACAATCTTAGGAAGTGCTCCAGTTTTTCTAATACCAATACCTCTTCTTTGAATTGTTGGGTATGTTGATAATCCGGATACTATTTTTCCAGTAACTCCAATTGATATTGGATTTGAAGATCTTGTTCCACCAGATAATCTACCCCATGAATATTTGCCTATAGGATTTAATATATTTCCGTTAGTGTTAATTCCAATAATATTAGAGTCTGATTTTACGTTACAAGTAAGAATTCCAATATTATCAATATTAGACCAATCCGAAATATAGTAAATATTATCTAAAAATGTTGTTCCAATACCAACAATTGCAGAATCAGAACTATCAATTGATGTTACTCCGGTTCCAATTTGAGTATCGTAAATGTAAATAGGATATCCAGTCGATATTCCCGAAAAAGGTGTGGAATTGGAATCATAAATTTCAAATTTAAGTGCTAATGAATTTCCACCTATTCCTGTAGTTGTTGTAATACCAGTTATAATTCCAGAAAAACCACTAATATTACTAAATCCAGTTATAGATTCAATTGATCCAGATACTTCAGTAGAAATTCCATTAATAACTATAGCGTTAAATGGAAGAGAATCATCACTAAATCCAGGAGTATCAGTTTCATAACCAAATAACTCTGAATTATCAACAAATATTTCAGTATCAGTTGTTGATATATCCTTTATAATTCTGGATGTTGGGAATATGAGAGGTTCTATTGAATCTCTTGTTTTATAAGTAAATTGTCCATTAATTTTTTTACTTGTTTTTTGTTTTGTCCAAGAAATTGGTCTGAATTTTACTTCATTAATCCCAAGACCAGAATACTTATCAGTTTCTAGTTTATCTGAAAATTTTATATTATAAATGGTTCTCTCATCTTGAGTTGAAATGTCAGAATATAAATTGCTACTTTTAACTTGAAGAATATCACCAATTTTTAGAGTTGATGTAACGTCTACAAATTCTGTATCAATATTACCAACTCCTTTATAGAAGTAAATATCTACTACATCTTCTGGTTTTGGTGCTTCTGTGAATAAAAGTGAAGTTCCTCCTTCGAATTGATAATTTACTGTAGGTTCTTGCAGAATTCCATTTATAAAAATTATAAGTAAATTGGAAATATTATTTTCAATTTCTGAACCAGACTCAGGTTGAAAACTGGTGAGTTCTCCATTATAAAATATTGGAAATCTAGTTCTAGAACCATCTTGAAGTTGTTTTATAGAATCTAAAAAGTCAAGTTCGCCAAATTCCCAACCAGAAAAATTATCAGTATAAACATCTTCTACTGTGATAGTAAAATCCGATATTGGTGAAGAAAGACTAGAATCTGTGACCAATCCAATAGGTTTAAATATATCTCCTTTTTTAAAATTAAATCCAGATCTTGAGAATTTAAAATCAGTTACTTCAAAGTAAGTTGATCCTATTCCTGTAGATCCTCCAAGTTCAACATCAACTAATAAACCGGAACCTGCTTCAGTCGTATTACCGATACCAGATCTAAAGACACCAACTATAGGCAAATTTTTGTAAGATGGATCTGATACAAATATTTTTGGATTTGTGTATCCAGTTCCCCCAGATCCTACGTTGAAAGATAAAGTTCCTCCAACACCAATGGATGCTGATATTGAAGCAACATCTCCAACATGCCCTTCTTCATAAACACTTATTCCAATTGAAACTAATCCATTATATCCAGATCCAAGATTGTCTGTTGTTCCAAATCCAACAGATACAATAGATCCTCCAGCACCAACAACAGATGTTACTGAAGCACCTACAAGGGGAGCAAATCCAAGTCCAGGACTAGATCCATATGAAACAATGATACCACCTCTAGGAAGTTCATTTAAGTTTGCATCATAATCTGAAGTTATATAATCTAAAGGATTATTTGGATTTGAAATTCCAGAAAATGTTATAGAAGATATTCCAGAAACTAAATCTTCAGAAATAATATAATTGGATATATCTGGATTATTATCTGTTTTTGGTGATTGGTAGGAATCATTAACTAAAATTAATCCATTACCACCAATAGTTCCAATTCCTGTAGTATTTGCACCACCCACTCTCAATGAAAATGTTCTACCAATTCCTGTAAATTCATCAGATAAATCATCATAAATTTTATTACTTGAATAGTTAGATTTCAAAAATACCCTACCAGTAAATGATGATTTTGGTGAAGATAAATTAAGTTCTGATTTCAAATTTTCTGAATTCCCCAATAGAGGTTCTGAAAAATAAATTTTGCTATCTACAATATTAAATGATCCTTTATAAACTCTTGCTGTACTAGAATCTAAATGAGTTGATGCTGAAGATCCAACAAATCCTCTATCAACTTCTACCAAGTTTATATTTCCATTATTTGTAATTGGTCCTAAATTAGTTGTTCCAAATCCAACATTAACAACTTTCATATACTCATCATCTACTAACAATATATCATTAGGAACTATTGTTGATATTCCACTCAATGATATAATGTTGGTATCCAATTCAACTTGACCTCCTACATTTCCAATAAGATCATGTTTTATTTTTGTATATGCTAATGGATATTGAATTAAATCATCAATAGTAATAATACACTTAGAACTTCTTTCTTTCATAGTAAATTTATGAGCATTTCCTACTCCTATAGAAGTGAAAGTTGTGCCAATACCACTTTGTGCATCTGTAAGTGACGTTGCAATTTTAAAAGTGTCTTCAGTTAATTTGATTGCATAAACAGTAGAAGGCAAACCACCACTAGGAGTGGTGATCGAACTAAATCCAACTCCAAAAAATGTTGAATTTGGGGTGTAAATTAATTCTTCACCTGTCCTAAAGAAGTGATTTTTAATAGTAAATATTCCTGTAGTTGCTGCTAATGCTACAGAATTGGGATTAAATTCTTTCGAAAAAATAGGTGTTTCATTATTTTTTAAAATAAAATCTGATTTGATAAGTTTTATAATTTTTTCGTCAACTTTTTCAACTATAGATCCATAATTTAAATTTAATTAATCATTAACAGTATCTAATTCAGTATATAAGTTCTCATTTAATACTTCAATTTCAATTTGTCCCGTCTTATCTACATCTGGATAAAATTTAATGATAACATTATCCCCAGATATCTCACCACCAAAAGTTCCTATTCCAGAAAAATCATCTAGAGAATTATTATTGGATGCTGAAAGAAATGGTAGTTGTTGAGTATATACATCAGTTCCATTATGAGCAATAATTATTTGATGAAGTGCTTTTGTGGAACCTATACTTACTTGAACTAAAGATTTTGATGTATTAAAAGTATTTTTATCGATAGTATTAATAGTAGTTGATGCTGCAGAAACTGTGGATGTATAATTTGAATCATATATTGCACTTCTTTCACTACCATCAAATAATTGTCCAGCAGATTCAAATCTATAAGTTCCTATTCCAGATGATGTTGTACCAAATCCAACTATTCTTGATTTTATTTCAATAGAATTTGGTGAATTATTTTCATGTGATACAGATAAAATTCCACTATCCAAGTTTGCATAAAAAGTCCCTATCCCACTAGATGAACTTGATATTAATGAAGTATCACTATAATACTCTGATAAGAATGTATCTACACCATTATGAACAATATATAAACGAACATATTCCATTTCATTTGTAACTTTGTCAATAACTTGGGAGTTGATATAAACAGATTCAAAAATATTAGAATTTAAAGATATAATTGTAGTAGTTCCAATACCAACACTAGAACCTTCAATAACTTCTGAACCAATTAAATCTATAAAACCAATAGATACTCTATCTGTTTGAATACCAGTGCTCCCAGTATTTTCAAATGTTTTTTTAATTAATTTTATATTATATTTTGTATCTAAGGAAATCTGATCATTTGGTTTAAATACTAATTTGGCATTTTCAGAAATTTCATCATTCTCTAAATCAAAACTTCCATAAAGATCATTTTCGAAATTTAAATTTGTAGATCCCGAAGTAGTAATAGATTCATTCTCAGATATAAATGTTCCTTTATCATTACTCAAAATAGTAACATCTGTTAATTGAACTTTAGTATCATTATCTGATGTTACTCTAAGTAAGAAATTATAATATGTTTCATTTTCTAATTGTTCTATTGTGAAAAATTCTTGATTTTGTTCAACAAAATTTAAAAATTGATTACTAATATCGTCAATTTTTAATACATTTAAAGTATTTTTTAACTCAATAAAATCTGAGAGTATCGTATTTTTAAATTTTAAAAATTTTGATTTAGAATCATTAACATCTACGTCTAAAACTTTATCAAAATTATTAATAGTATAAGAATATTTTTTATCAATAATATTTTTTGTAATTGAAATATTATTGGTAGAAGTAGATAATCCTGCACTAGTATTTTTCTGTATTTGAGTATCAGCAAAGTTTTTTAAACCGCTTATATGAACCAAATTTTCAACTGGAGACTGCTGATCTTTATATGTTATTGGACTTTTTATGGAATAAGATAAATTTTGATAATAGTCGTTATCAGCAATAACTTGAAAATTTTCACTTAGTTTTCCAGTATCATTATCCCAACCAATATTTTTTAAATAAGAATATTTAACATCAAACATTGCATTATTTAAATTTACAGATTCTATAGTTGCAATAGTACCAGAATCCTCACCTACTATTATTTCTCCAACTGACAATTCATATAATCCACTAACTTTTAAGTCATTTTTATTGCTTTCAGATACAATTAAATCTCTAATTATTCCATTAGAAGATAATTTTTTACCAACAAAAAAGTTTAATTCTTCTAGAGAAAAATCGAATAATGGATAATCATTTTTATTAATTATGGAAGAAGTAAAAAATTGATCTGTTTGTGCAATTCCAGTATTTGTAGTTATGTCAGAAATATCAATTGTTACTCTATCATTAACTCCAGTATTATCGTAATTACTCACTTTGAAAAATTTATATCCATAATCTGATGAATTAAAACCATCACCATCAGAACTATTTTTTATAATTCCTTCTACAAAAACACTATCTCCTATAGAAAAAGGTTGAGAAGTAAAGTTAGATGATCCAAAATTTATTGGTGTAGATATAGTACATGTAAAGATACCAGAATTTGATGATTCTACTTTTTCAATAGAAATGCCATTACTATTATTAATAGAAATTATTTCTACATTTCCATCTGGAACTCCTTTTGGTTTTACAACTACTTCTGTAGAAAAAATTGAGGATTCTAATAATATAGGTTTAATAAATCCAGAATTTATTACATTCCCACTAATAGAATCTACAATTATTAAATTCGGTTCAGATATATAACCATTTCCACCATTTATTACAGATATATTATCTATAGTTTTCGAATTTTTTATTTTAATTGTTGGGGATATATTTGCTTTAGGTCTAAGAGTTGTATCGGAAGAATATATGAAATTATCATTAATAATTCTAGTTTCCTTTATAGATCCAATTTTACTTGATTTTAAATTTACTTTTAAGTTTTTACCTAAAGAAGAACTTGTGGATTTAATGACTGGAAATTTTTTATATCCTGATCCAGAAGATAAGATATTTAAATTTTTGACTGGACCGGATGGTGAAGTTGATGTTGTTGAGTACTCAAGAATATCACATTCTTCCGATGAATAAGAAATTCTTTCAGGTTTTTTTTGTAGGTTTATATTAAATGTCGTTTCTCCTATTTCACTAATGACATATGAATTGTTATAATCACTATTCACAAAGTTTATTCTAGAATAATTTTTAGTTTCGATATCAGAAGTAACTAATTCTCCATCTTTCCCTAAAGTATAGAACAATTCTTCAGGAATTTGTGTAGTATAGTTTAATGTTAATGATGCAGTAGATGTTACTCCTACTGTTCCAACTCCAGATACACTAAAAGTATCTGTGGATCCAGTAGAAACAAATTCATTATTAAATTTCTCATCAGTATAAAGTTTAAATTCATATCCAGATAAAGAAGAATCTGATAGATCAAATACTAAATTATTATTTTTAACTGGTTGTAACTGTGGATTAATTAATGATATTGTTTGTGAAGAACCTCCTGTAGAAGCAAAAGATACCACTGTTGGAGGATTTTGTTGTGAGTCGAAATAAGTTTCGCAAAATTTAATAATATTGTCATTAACTTTATAAACAAAATATTCATTATATCCACTATCTTCATAAAGAACTTTATCACCAGTTTCTAATTCATGATTGGTAATTGTAATTTCATTAGTTGTAGTATTAATTCCTGTGGAGTTGAATCCAATTGGATTGACTACGATATTATCAATTTC
>Ga0070746_10000564_pt1 | contig 22128 bp, 23 predicted proteins | sample VirMetDEL_Mar_21_FD_77016 | JGI IMG/M metagenome (GOLD analysis project Ga0070746, IMG submission 77016) | Aqueous microbial communities from the Delaware River and Bay under freshwater to marine salinity gradient to study organic matter... | ecosystem: Environmental > Aquatic > Marine >...
CCTGATCAGGCATACAAACTCGCGAGCATTGTATTTTTCGATGCGAATGAGGATCCAATCAATTATGATTTCAAGTATGCGCAGGAGAAAATTGAGAGATGGAAAGAGAATGAGGATGTATCGAGTTTTTTTTTGCGACAGCGAGTGAGCAAATTGATGCCGTTCTTAAACGCATACGATGGGAATTTCCTACACTATTCGAAACTCGTGGAGGAGGCAAATCGCAATCACTTGAGAAATCTCTCTTTGAAATTTTCAGCACATCTCGAAAAGATGAGTATCGAAACATCATCGACCTGATCTGCGAGGGGGATGAGCGGTTCGTATATTTGCTGGACGATTGGAGCATTTTTGATTACTTTTTCCATTTGAATGAAATTGTGATAAGACCAACAGACAAACGAAACATCATGCATCGTGGCGGAAAAGATAATCCTCGAATGGGTGGGAGATCCAAGCGGATTGAAACCCGTAGCTGATGCGCTGAAATCACTCGGCAAACTCACAAAAGAGCAGGAGCAGCAATTCAATGCTGCAAACAAGGCATTTCAAAAGCGCACAGCAGAGAGCAAAAAAGCAACTGCGGAATCGCGCAAACTGAATCAGGAAACTGCGAAAGGCAAAAAGAGCATTGAGGGCATGGCAAATGCCAGCAAAAAATTGCCAGCAAACATCAAAGCAGCAGGAGCAGCAACTCAAACTCTCGGAAAAGGGATGATAAATCTCGGCAGGCAGATTGCATCTGCATTCGGCATTGTAACTGTTGTTGCAACTCTCATCTCAACCATTAAATCAGCAATCAGCATCAATGCGGATTTCGAGCAGCAGATGGCAAAGGTGAAAGCGGTTACAGGTGCAACTGCCAGCGAGATGCAGAAATTGGAAAATGATGCAAAGAGATTGGGATCATCAACCAAATTCACAGCAACTCAGGTGGGAGAGTTGCAGGAGAATTATGCGAAACTCGGTTTCACAACCAATGAAATCCTCAAAGCAACAGAGGCAACATTGCAACTCGCGCAGGCAACAGGATCTGATCTCGCAACCTCCGCAGATGTAGCTGGAGCAGTTGTGAGAGGATTCGGATTGGATGCCAGCGAAACGCAGAGAGTTGTGGATGTGATGGCAAAATCATTCTCATCATCTGCTCTCTCAATGGATAATTTCAACGAGGCAATGAAATTCGTTGCACCTATTGCGAAAGCAGCGAATGTGGATGTTGAAACAACAACTGCGCTGCTCGGCAGATTGGCAGATGCTGGATTGAGAGGATCAATTGCAGGAACAGGATTGAAAAATCTGTTGAGCAAATTATCTGATGAATCATCTGATCTCTCGAAAGAGTTGGGATTCGCGGTGAAAAACAGCGATGATGTTGTGCGTGCGTTCAAAGAATTGGCAAAAGGCAACATCGATCTCACCAAAGCAACAGAATTAACTGATGAGCGGAGTAAAGCAGCATTTCTCACGTTGATCGGAGGTATTCAGAGCGTGGATGATCTCAGAGATGCATTGTATGATGCAGGAGGTGCAGCGCAGGAGATGGCAGATATCATGAGCGATACTTTCAAAGGTGATGTTGATCGAGCAGCATCTGCATGGGAGGGATTGATGCTCACCATTGAGGGAACAGATACTGCTCGCGCATCAGTTCAAATCCTCACAGATGTGATCGCTGGCTTGGATATCACGATTCAAAAATTGAAAGGAACATATCAGAAGTTGCGGGATGAGCAGTATTTAGAGGAGGCATTCAAACGAGGAGAGGAGCGAGCGCAGCGATACAACACGAAAATGAGTGCTGCCATCACTGATCAGGAGAAATTGCTGAAAACGCTGGAGAAAGAGGTTGAGAGAGCATCCGCAACATATGATGAAATGAATGAGGAAGCGGAGAAATATGGCAGGTTAACTGCCGAATACAAGGCTGAGATTGATGGATATAAATGGTTTCAGATTGTTCCCGAATCCACAAAAATCGCAGCAAAATCATTTCACGACAAATCACAGGCAATTGATGAGAATCAGGAATCATTGCTCGCATATATGGATGCATTGCAGGTATACATTGACAAAATCAAAAAGGCAGGAGATGGTGCTGGAGGAGGTGCAACAGATAAATTCGTGTATTCGCTGGAAACATTAGGAAAGCAACTGAAAGCAATCAAAGGTGATTTCCAATCAGCAGAAATCGGCAGTTCAAATTGGATCAAACAGATCAAAAAGATGGAGGATAAAACTCGCGAATTGACCAAAGCGCAAAAGGCTGCAACCAAAATTCTGAAAGAGTATCGCGAGGAGTTGGATCAGATGAGCAGCAATGAGGAGATGATCAAACAGCAGGAGTTTTCTGAGAAAATGTTCGGTGAGTATGAGAGGCAAAAAAATGAGGCATTGAAAAAGGGTGAGGATGCAATCAACAAACTCGCTGCTCTCGAAACCATCAGAGTGAATGATGATATTGAGAACGAGGAAACCCGAAAAGATACTCTCTTTGATATTGAAACAGCGCGAATTGATGGAATCATTGCACTCCGCAAAAAGATGGGGCAGGATACAACTGATCTTGAGGCAGAGCAATCAGCGAGGTTGCGAGGTTTGAAAGATGAGGAAACCAAAGAATACATAAAACAGGAGAAAAAGAAACAGAAAGAATCTGAGGAAACAGCAAAGAAAGCAACTGAGGAATACAAAAAATCTGTTGAGGCATCAGGGCAGATTGCAACTGAGTTGTTCAATGGTATCACAGAAATTCAAAACAATGCGCTGGAGTATGAGATGCAGCAATTGGAGTTGCAACTCGAAAGAGGAGAAATCACTCGTGAGCAGTACGAGAGCAGGAGGAGATCAGCACAGATCAAACAGGCAAACAATAACAAACAGGCAGCATTGTTCAATGCCATCATCAATACTGCGGTTGCAGTTACAAAAGCACTCGCAGATCAGAATTATGCAATGGCAATAATTGCAGGAGTATTGGGAGGTATTGAGATTGCAGCAATCGCATCTCAACCGATACCTCAGTTTGCTGTGGGTACAAAAGAAGCACCAGCAGGATACAAATGGGTGGGTGAGAAAGGAGCGGAGTTGATCTATGATGGAGGAGGATATCCAATCATCACGCACGCGGAATCAACGAAACTCGCACAGGATCCACACTCGGATGCTGCAAAATCAATCAGGAAAAAATACGGAATACCTGAGATGGATATCGGATTGTTCGGAAACTCGAATGCATTCCAATACAGCGATGCTGTGCGCAATGCGGATACCAGCAGGAGCGGAATTGATTACGATGCTCTCGCGGATGCCATCGGCAGGAGGTTAATTGGAAATGATCGGAATATGCTGCGCTCGCTCCAGCAATCTCGGCAACTCGATGCGGAGGGATATTCTGCCATCATTGATGCTCTCGGAAACATAAAACCAAAGCGCAGAGGTTATGCCAATTAGACTGAAGATAAACAATCAACCATTTATTGATGATGTTGGTGGATTGGATCAACTTGAGGAGAATTACTTTTTCGAAAAAGAGATTTTCACATATCTCAACGAGATTACAGGATCACTCACATTGACAGGAGGAGCGTACAGATATCTGAGGGAGTTGATGTTTGAGAACATCTGCGAGGAGGTGATTGTGAAAATAGAGGATGATGCCTGTGGACAGTATCAGGTGGTGTATGAGGGAGTTGTGTACGTAACTGATATTGATTGGAACATCACTAAATGCGAGGCAAAAATGAGTATCTCTGATGCAGGCATTGTGGGATTGATCGATGATAATAAATCAGTACCTGTGAATCTGTTTGTGCCAACTCTGAAAAATGGAGGGCAAACAACTCAGATTTCTCAGGTGCAGAATATTGGATTTGCGAATTTTGACAATACACAGGGAACAGCAGCAGGCAGGAATGGCGTGAATCTCTTTGATGCCATGAAACGAGTTGTTGAGGTGATATCCGATGATCAGATCACTGTGCGCTCGGATTACTTTGATCCATCAATCAATAATCAGGGATGGCAGCAAACTCCTGAGAAATGGTGCGTGCTTATGACAGGGAGAGAGTTGAGAAAAGCAGAGCATTCAACATCACCTGTGCTGGAGTACAAAGAATTGATTCGTGATGTGAATAGGTTGTTCAATATCGCGGTTGCGCTGGAGGTTGATCAGGTAACTCAGGAGAAATACCTCCGCATTGAACCAAAATCATACTTTTTCCGAAACAATACCAATGGATACAGGTATGAGGATGCGTATGATATCCAGCAATCGGTTGAGGAGGATCTCCTGTATGCTGTGATGGAATTTGGTTCATTTGAACCAGCACCATCAACTGATGATTCCAATTATCAGTATTTGGAGCAAACTCAATTCTTATCACATGATCATCAGAAATACCATCTCGGTGGGCAATGCAATATTGATAACTCACTCGATCTCAGATGCGAGAAACTCGTATATGATACAAATGCGATGTTTACAGTATTGAGCGGTGAGTTTGGAGTTGCTGCTCCAAATGCAGATGCATGGGATGAGGAAATTTTCATCATACACTATCGTGAACCCGATGGAACACAACCTGTTAATTTCTTTGGCGTGCAGGATATTGTTCCATACGCACCAACGTATCCTATCACTTACGGATTTTTCAATGCGCTTTTCAGTCCATATCAAACATCATTGAGGTGGTTTGGAAATGTTCCGTTTTCAATTTTCAGCTATCTCGGAGGAACAGGAAACTATGATGCAGAGGGTTACAATCCAAATCCACAACCAACGTATCAAACAGGAGTATTTCCTCCTGCTCTCGGCAGCGAGTGGCAGTACATCAATTTTCCAACAGATGTATCTGATCCTGCAAACGCATTGCAAACAACTTTGGTGGCAAATCCTGATCCATCGAATACATCACCGATTACTCACTACACAGCACCAGCAGGAGGATTGTATGAGGTATCAGTTGATTTCTGTTTCACAGGATATCTCGAAAATCTCGCAATGTGGGTTGTGAATCCAGCAGGAGGAATAGAATACTACATTTTGCCATACAATGTGGTTGAAGGCAACAATCCATTATATCCATATGGTGCTTTCTCGGTCGGCAACTTATTGCCTGTCACAAATCATTGCGGATCAGTATCAACAGTTTTACCTGTGCAGGCAGGCAACAGGATTTTCATCACGCTGCCATACGCAATGGGAGTCATATCTCAAGCATCAATTACTGTGCGCAGCACATTCTCAGGTCAATTCCAGCAGTATGATTTCAGCGCAACCAAATACCTCCGCTCAAAGTTTGAGTTTGATATCCATCTGAGTGAGCGAAACGAAATCTTTGCGCAACCATACGCAATCCAGCAGGCATTGTACAATGGAGGTGATGTGAAAGGGTATCTCGATAGTTTCAAACGTAATTTCCAAACAGGGAAAACCAGCATTGAGTTGCTCGGTTCTTTCTAAATTTGTAATGCAATGGCAACAACTCCGAACATCCATCCTGTGAGATTCAATTTTGAGCAGCATTGCTCAATGCGTGATATGGGATGGAGGCAACCTGTGCAATGGGGTGATGATACGCAATTCCAATTTTCGCTGGATTTATGTGCCACAGAAAGGAATCTGATATTAAATGAATCATTCGATACCATTTCTGATTGGACAGTTGCAGGAACAGCATTCATTGATACCATCAACGGATGGGGAGTGAAGTATATAGGTGCTGGAGTTGGTCAAATTTCCCAATCATTCACAGTTGCTGATGATGTGTATCTGTTCCTGACCTTTGATATTGTTGTGCAGTCAGGCAGTATGAAACTCGCACTCGGCACATATAATGAGTTGTTCACAGAGAGCGGAACATACACGAGGTATGTACGAGCAGATTCTGTGGGCAATATAATATTCGGAGGATCAACTGATTCCGCATGGCACATTACATCTGTTGGTTTGTATGCTATCAACACAAATTATGTTGTGAGAGTGGTTGATCTTGATGGAGTGGTTGTTCGTGAGTTGAGCGTGGAGGATACTCCTGCATATTTTTACATATCACGAAATTGGCTCACATTCTCGTATGATTGGACAGATGATGCAGGTGAATTTCTCGCAGAGGGATGCTATCGTTTCGAAGTATCCGAACCATGTGAATGCTCAAATGGAGGGTTTGTTGCAGAGGATTTGATAACTGTTCAAAACCAATGGACAGGATCAGCAGGTGGTTGGGTTTTTCTTGGGGCAGGAGTTGCGAGATTCAACGGTACACTTGCAACAGATGATGCGTTCATCAATAACGCATTGTGCGATGATGTTGAATATGAGATATCATACACACTCAATGACATGAATAGTGGAAACACTTTTTTTGTACGATGCGGAGCAACCACAGGTGCATTCCGTACAACCGATGGAACATTCACAGAAACAGTTGTTGCAAACGCATCAACAACAGCAGTATTTGCAATTGTGGGAGTTACGGGATCAGGAGGAGGTTTTGAATTGAGCAATCTTCGCATCAGGAGAAAGGAGCGCACATTCGCATTCCGATCCAATATCTTCGATTTGAAACAGGAGCATCCATGTACATCTGTGATTACTGCGTGCTGCGATTCGGACAATTTGCAGGCAGGATATGGAGATACATTTTTCCAGCCAAGAATGCGGTTGAAAGTGACATTCGGAAAACCACAGTATGAACCAATCTCAATAGAATCATATAAAGGAGCATTCGGATCAAAGCGCAATTACTATTACAGAGGAGAGCGTATCAAATTGCTGCAATTCGGATGTTCTGAGTATGCACATGATTTCCTCGCGCATCTCGCAGGATATGATCATGTGTATCTCGATGGCAATCCGATTTTCATCAACTCTCAGGAGTATGCTCCATCATGGGATACTATATGGGATTGGGGAGAGGGAGAGTTGCAGGTTTCCGATAAGGTGGAATTGATTGAAAAACGCAGATGCTCCAGCATCTCAACAGGATGCGAGGGATCACTGCCGATTGCGATTGATTCAGACGCAGGAGGTTTGGGAGGTACGGATGGAGGGGTTGTGGTGATTGATGGCAGAAAGGGTGCTGCTGAATTAGAGTGGTCAACACAAGCAACAACAGGATAATGGAACAGATACGCATATCGCAATTACCAACTGCATCTGATGTTGAAATCAATGGAGATGTTGAATTTGTAATCAACACAACATCAAATCAAACAAAAAAGAAATCTTGGGATGGTTTGGCAGCAAATCTCTCTCTCGCGTTTAACGCTCGCACAATTGGTGGTGCTGTTGTTGCTGATAATATGGATTTCATCCTCGCAGATGCGACAGCAGGAGCATTCACAATTTCGCTGCCAGCAGTAGCTGATGCGGAGGGTTATACGGTCGTAATCAAGAAAATCGACAACACAACAAACAATATCACAGTTGATGCAGGTGCTGGATATGCAATCGATGGATCGCAAACAGCAATCATCATCAACCAATGGGATGCCATCCGCATATGGTGTGATGGCAAATCATGGTACATACACTGATCAGAAATGAGTTACATCACAGGAGGCATTGATCCTCAACTCGCAATTGCGCTGGGGAGATTTGAAACAATCAAAAGCAGGAGTATATTCGGTATCCAATTCGATGCAGATACAGGTGCATCTGTTGATGTTTGGGGAAATGCATCATTGTACACTCCTCCAACATCAGCACAAACAATTGACATTACAGCAGGAGCAAATGATTCGGGGGTGCTGAGATCATCAGGTTTGATCACAACAGCATCAATCAATCAAATCATTGATGCATCCGCAGATTTTGTTGGTGATGGAGTTGTTGCTGGAGATGTTGTTCTGAATGATACAAATCAGGATCATTCTCTTGTCACAAAAGTAGTGAGTGCAAATGTGCTGGATGTAATTCCAATGAGAAACGGAATCATAAACGAAATTGGTGGAGCATATAGAATTGTTGAAATTGCAGATACAGGTGCAGCAGTATTGCACATTTCGGAGGGGTTGGATGCAGATTTGAACATTCAAAGTGAGTTTGTGATATTGGATAATATCAATACTGTTTCAACAGTCAATCAATACAGTAGAATAAACTATGCCCAAATAATTGGAGCAGGATCAGGTGGCAGCAATGGTGGTGAAATCCAACTCACAGCATCTATTGATACAACAATTGCAGCGCAGATTCCTGCTGGATATGGGCAGACAGTTAGCACTCATTACACCATACCTCGCGGATATGATGCATATATGACCAACATTGCTGCATCTTTATTTCGATCGGGAGCAGCATCTGATGCGATGGCACAAATCAGTATACATGAACGAGTTTGTGATGGATTGGCATCTGGATCTTTAGGAAATGATATTCGTGGAGTTTGGGGAATTAGTGTGTTCGGAGCATCAGGAAAACCATACATCCCATATGTGAAAGTGAGCGAGTTTTCAGATGTATGGATGAGAGTTGAGGAGGTGAGCGATAACAACTCCATTGTGAGCGGTGCGTATGATTTGATACTCGTTGAAAAATGAAATGTATGATCAGGAGATGGTTCAAATGCATCTCTGCAAAATGTAGAAAAATGGAAAGTTTACGCATCTCTCAATTCCCTGTTGCACCAGCAAATGAGATTACCGATGATATGCAGATCATCATCAATACATCTGCGAATCAAACAAAGAGAGCATCTTGGGGTGATATCAAATCAAACGCAACCAGCGAGGTGCTGGAGCGAGTTGTTGAATTGACAGCAGCAGAAATACAAACTTTAAATTCATCACCATATGAGTTGCTGCCAGCAGCAGGTGCAGGCAAAATCATCAGAGTATTGGATGCGGAGGTATTGTTCACATATAATGCTCCAGCATACACTCTCGGAAACATTGCAATCATATCGGGTGGTGCTGGATATTATCAGGCAATTTCGAATGATATACTATTCTCAACAGCAGATACATATTCCACTTTCGAAATGGTGCAGGGAACAAATCTCGGCAACCTTGCAGAGAATCAACCATTGTATCTCATCGCATTAGTGAGCAATCCTCTGAATGGAAATGGAACAGCAATCATAAATTTCAGATACAAGATCATCACAATCTAATGAGCAACAGCAAACGCAGAGGGATATTATTAATTGCATTGGGCAATCCTTACTATGGGCAATTAGCTGCCAATCTCGCAGCATCCATCAAATTCACGACATCAGGAAAACTGCCGATTCATTTGGTTTGGTCAGAGAATGCGCTCGATCATCTCACTCCGCAAAAGATGCAAATGTTTGATGAGGTGCAGGAATGCCCACATGAGATGTATCACAGAGGAGATGGCAAACGAGTATATGTGAAAGCAAAAACTCACATCTATGATCTCAGCAAATTTGATGAAACCATATTCCTCGATGTGGATGTGATCATGCTGCAAAAGCGCACATTGCTGGATGCGTTTGAGGATTTGAAGCATTTGGATTTCACAATGGAATGCAGGAGCAGGATCAACATTGGAAAGGATGCGTTTGAGGATTCGTATCTGTGGGCAAATGCTCACGATATCAAAAGAGCATATGATTTCAAAGATGGATTTTTGTATGGTTTGCATTCAGAGTTCATCTATTTCAAAAAGTGCGAGAAAGTTGCTCGATACTTTGAAACTGTGAAAGAGGTATTTGCTCATCCGAAAGTGAAAATGAAGCACGTATTTGATGGTGATATTCCTGATGAGTTTGCGTTTGCAATTGCAATGATCAAGCACAGGATGTATCCGCACAAATGCCCATACATCCCATTGTATTGGTATCTCACAGATGCGAAAACTCTCGGCACATCAAAACAGAAAATGCTGGACAATCACTATGGTTATAGTGTGGGAGGAAATGCAACTCCTCCTGCTGTGCGCCAAACATACAATCAATTGGCATCTGCTTATTCTCAGCGAATGGGGGTGCAATATCCGTTTAAAATAGTGCAGAAACGACAGGTACTGCGCAGCAGAAAATCAATGTGATGGAAAGAAATGAGATTTCCATATCCGAATTGGAGGAGTATTTCGATGGCAAAAAGCATCGAGCAGGGTATAAGCAATGCGTGAAATTGTATAAGGATCTGAAAGTTCATGCAGATGGGGAATTTCCCGAACATCTGATCCATGAGCGCAGACCAAATGAGAGCGCACGCATTCAGAAATATCGCAGAGATGTGTACAAGGCAATCACAAAATCTGTGGTGCAGAGGGTACTCACATCGCTCACAAAAATCCGCAGATCGGTTGATTGGGGAATAATCCATCCGATTGAAAAATATCCTGATTCAATACCAGCACAGGAGCGGTTGAGTTATTACACAGAAAAAGCATTCCCAAAGGTTGAGAGTTTTGAAAATTGGTTGTTTACGATTGCATTCAGAAACTACATCCTCGATGCAAATGGAGTGGTGTTGTGGCTGCCATACAATCGCGATGCTGCTGAGAATGAATATCTGCAACCTGTTCCGATGATTTTCAACTCTGATTGCGTGCTGGAATATGAACCGAACGAGTTGCTGATTGCGAAGATTGACAGCTACAAAAAAGATAAACGAGAGCAGAAATTCATAACCGCAGATCAGGAGCGCATTCAGAAATGGCAGAGAACGGATGGAGGATATGAGATGATGTGGGAGTATGAACATCAACTCGGCATGATGCCAGCATTTGTGTTGGGAGGAATGTATCGCGAAAATGTTGGATACGACATCATCAGAGAATCTCGAATTTCTCCGATGCTGGAGCGATTGGATGAAGCAGCGAGAGAGTACAGCGATATGCAGGCAGAAGTTGTGCAGCACATCCACAGCGAGCGATGGCAATGGGCAACACAAAACTGCACGAAATGCGCGAATGATGCAGGTGTTTCAACAGGTTTCATCAATGATGATAAGAACAAAAAGAAAATCACCTGCCCATCATGCAATGGTGCGCGAACAGTTGCAGGATCTCCGTATGTGAACATGGTTGTGCGACCATCAAAGGAATCGATGGGAGAGCAGGCAGCACCAATTCCTCCTGCTGGATATATCACAAAGGATACCAATATCGTTGAGATACAGGATCGCAGAATTGATGAGCATATCTACAAAGCACTCAGCGCAATCAATATGCAATTCCTCGATCAAACTCCGCTCAACAACTCAGGGAAAGCGAAAGAGGTTGATCGTGATGAGTTGAACAATTTCGTGTATGGAGTTGCTCACGATATGGTGAGGATTGCGAAACTCTCCATGCGCATTATGGGAGAATACAGGCACAATGTGATCATCAAAGATGCTGCACTCAGAATGGCATTGCAACCTGATATCAGAGTACCTCAGAAATTCGATTTGCTCTCATCATCATATCTCGCAGATGAGATTGCAGCAGCAAAGGCAGCAAAAATGAATCCTGTTGTGATTGCTGCGCTGGAGCGAGAGTTTGCTGCGAAGAAATTTTACAATGATCCTGCTGTGCGCGATATGCTCGTGTTGGCAATGGAGTTGGATCCTCTCGCTGCCATCACAGAGGATGATAAGATGCTGAGAAAGGCAAACAAGGGAATCACAGAAATTGATTACATCATCAGCAGCAACATCACAGAGATGGTGCGTGATGCAATGCAGGATGAGAAATTCCAAACATCCAGCAGGGAGGAGCAGCTCGCAATACTCCGAAAGATGGCAGAAGATAAAAGGAAAGCAATCAATGCTGCTGTTGTTGAAATTGCAACTCCTGCAACCTGATGCCAGCAGAGAAACTGATCAATCAGCTATTCAACACGATCACAGGAGCGGTTGATTCCTTTGATTCGAGCATTCCTGCAATACAGCAGGATATGCTGGATGAGGTATCTCTCCTGCTGAAAGATTTGGATCTCACATCAGGCAGGATTGCACCATCGGTTGCCAACCTCCGCACAGTTGCGAAAGCGCAGGGAAAGTTGGAGCGGATTGTGCTGGAGAATAAAGAGTACAAAGATCAGGTTGCATCATACATGGATGAGTTTGGAAAGATATCCGATCTCAATGCAGGGTATTTCACAGAGTTGGAATCCAAATTCAAACCATCATCTCTGCTGCGCGAAATGGAGAAACAATCCATTTCATCAACGATTGAATCATTGACAGGTGCAGGCATCTCCAGCAATGTTGCTGATCCTGTGTATGATCTCATTAGGCAGAATGTAACCACAGGAACAAAATACACTGATCTCGTGAAATCGCTCTCTGATTACATCAAAGGACAGGGAGAAACATTGGGATCGTTGGATCGATATGTGAAGCAGATCACAACGGATGCGCTCAATCAATTCTCAGCGAATTACATGGAAATTGCTGCATCTGATCTCAATCTCAAGTGGTATCAGTATAGTGGTGTGAGAATCGAAACCAGCAGAAAATTTTGCGTTGCTATGATGCGCAAAAAGCATTATCACAAAGTTGAAATTCCTGATTTGATCAAAGGCAGATTCCCACAATTCGCGCAGGCAGGAGGTAGCATCTATCAAAATACAGGATTGCCACATGGCATGGTGAAAGGCACAAATGTTGAGAATTTCCAAATCTATCGAGGAGGATATAACTGCCAACATCAGGCAATACCTGTTGCGGAGAGTAGTGTACCTGCAAAAACTCGCAGAGCGGTATATGCGAAATACAACATACCAGCGAATGAGAAAGGGTTTGCGGATCAGGGTGGTGCTGTTGCAACTCCTCCAGCGAGAGAGAAAGCACCTGCACCTGTTGTGAAACTCGGAGGGCAGAAAAAGTATGATGCATTAATGGATGGCATCAATCCAAATGCAGCGAGGTTGGTGATGATGAAACCGAAACCTCAAAAAATGAGGAATCTCAATAAAGGATCATCATACTCTCCAACATTTGCTGATTCACAGGGGAGGATGGGTGATTTGATTCTCAGCAAAAGCAGAACACAACCAACATTCCTGCATGAGTATGGGCATCATTTAGATTATTCATGGGACAGATCAAGAGCATCAAACAATGATTATGGAATCTACATCCGTAGTGTTGATGATGATTTCAAGAAAGCAATCCAAAAGGATAAGAAATACAGCGCAACATACATCTCCAAAAAGGCAAAAAAGGAGGGAATCACATCAGATGATTTTCTGAAAAAACTCGGAGCAGAATGGGACAATGAAACATATGGAAAGGTATCAGATATCATGGATGCATTCGTAGATGGAAAGATGTATGATAATCGATGGGGATGGGGACATGGAGCAAAGTATTACAAAAACAAGTATGCTGTTGAGAATGAGGTTTTCGCGAATATGTTCACAGGATACAGCACAGGAGGCAATATGTGGAAAACTGTACAGGAGTATTTCCCAAACACATCCAAACTCTTTGCAGAGATAGTTGAAAACGAAATCAAATAGCATGAAAGAATTGAGAGAAGCAACTCAGGAATACATTGATGCATTCGGAAAACAACCAAAAATCATTGGGATGTTTTTTGATGATCCTGAGAGAGTTGCATCGAATTTGCGCGATGCCATCAAAACAGGTGAGGAGTATGATGAGTATCTGATGCTCTCGGAATCAGACAGGAAAAAGTATGATGAGGGGATGCTGCTTTTTTGATGTGTTGTTTTTTTTCGCGATGGTGTAATTTTGTATCTGATCAATTAAACTGATAAGAAAATGCCGCAACTCGGAAAACTACTCACAGAAATGCTCGTTAACTCAGGTTACAACATTGAGGCAGACAATGATGCTCTCGGATCACTGCTCGCTCTCGATACAGATGTACCTGATGATATCGCAACATCTCTGAAATCAAATCTCCTCACTCTCGAATCAGCGAAAAACAATCCTGACATCAAAAAGCATTTCACAGCGCAAGCATTGAATACCATTGATACAGGGTTGTATGAGTATGCTGATGAGTATGGGAAATTATCTGATGATCAAATTGCTGAAATCAAAGCAGAGAAATCATCATACAAAAAAATGCGCATGATGCTGGATGCGCTGCGTAATGCGCAGCAATCAGCACCAGCAGGAGTGGATGATGAAACGAAATCCAAACTCGCAACTCGCAAAGAGGAAATCGAGAAACTCCAGCGCGAAATTTCCGAAATAAAGGCACAACATGAGCAATCTCTCTCTCAGGTCAGATCAGAGGCACAGAATAGCATTCTGAATTATGCCATTGATATGGAGTTGAGTGGAAAAGATTACGCTCAGTCAGAGTTGGATAAATCAACAAACATCCTGATTGCTCGGCAGATCATTGATAAACAACTCAATGAGATGGGAGCAAAGGTTGTGAGCGATGGCAACAACTCGCTGCGTTTGGTTCGAGCGGATGATCCTGAGATGGAGTTCATGCGTGAAAACAAGAAACTCACATTCGGCTCTCTTGCAGATTCAATTCTCGCAGAGAAAAAACTTTTGAAAACGTCTGCTCCAGCGAGCGGAAACAAACCAAACACAATCATCCCAAAATCAGCACCTGCAATGGTCAATGAGAGCGTAACTGATCTGTATGATCGGCAGATCGCAGCAATGACAGGAGCAGCAACTGTTGAATGAGGGATCTCTAAAAAATAGAAAACATGGGATTTGCTCCTTTTTTATTAGTACATCTGAAAATGCTCCTTGAGCAGAATTACACAGGCATCAAAATCACTCCGAGTGGTTTTCTCAAGATGCTTATTGAAAACAATCCATCCATCAACATCACATCTGTGAATGGTGATTCAATTAACGGATTGAAAACATCCACAGCGAGTGGACAGATTCGTGAGGTGAAATACAAGTATCTGCCTCGAATCACTCCGCAGCAAATAGCAGATGAGGATAACTGCGATAATGATTTTGGTTTCCAATACTCAGAGGGCAGGCTCAATACTCCTCTTTTTTCGAAAGCAGGATTCCAAGTTGAATGGGATTTTATTGAGCGATATGAGGCAGAAGCAGCGAGAGCGGTTCAAATGGGTAATCCATCAACTCCAGCATTGCAGGAGATGGTTGATCAGCTAATGCACGTAGTGAACGGAATGGTGAACAACATCAATGGTAAGTTGCTCACATCTCTCTCTTTCGGTGTAAATGCATCCACAGGATTATCAACTGCGAAAAATATCAACATCAATAAAGATGGTAATGTGTACGATCTCAGCGATGGTGTCACAGAAATCCTATCTGATGCAGCATTCAACGAGTTCGTTGGATCTCCTTTGATCGTTGGTGCTGGCTTGATGAACAAATTCGAGTTGAGCAAAGCAGCCACAGGATTGAATGGTGGAGGTTTGAATCGAGGTGCGCAGGCAGGATATGAGTGGTATTATGATATCGTTTCCGAGTCGGTTCTTGGTTCTAATATAATCGGAGTATTCTCGCCAAAAACTATTGGATTCGTGGATGTTGATAAGTACATCGGGTGGAAAACAGGAAAGTTCGGAAACTCGTGGTTTGCACAAATCATGCTACCTGTTGAAAGCGGAGTTGAGGGATCGCCTGTGATGATGCCATTCAACCTGCAAATCCAAGAGGTTGATTGTCCAACAGAGGGATACGATGGGTATGAATTTCGCTCAATGGGCAGAGGGTACAAAATTATGATCTCGAAGAATTTCGGATTGTTCCAACAGCCAACTGATGCATATCAGGCAGGTGATAGATTGGCAGGTACTAACGGATCCCTGTTGTACAGAGTAACAAATGATTGTGATTCTTGCTCACCATTTGGAGAACCTGCGGAAGGGGGTACAGAACCACCTGCTGATATTATATAAGGTATTGCAATTAGTAACCGAAAAGGGGAGGGTGAGCGATTGCTCTCTCTCCTCTTTTTTTTAATCAAAAAGCATCACCATATGGATTGTTTCAAAGGATATATCGGATTGCGAGGTTGCAATTCAATTGAACCAGCATCAGGAATGTACATCAACGATCTCGAGGGAATTAATCTCGAAAACATTGAGCGCATATCCGATGGTGATCAGCGCACATATGTGAATGTGTGGAGAGATGTTGAGAATCGAGGTTTGAAGAAATTCACAAACCTGATCACAGCATATTTCAGAACGAAATACAGAATCAAAAAACTGCTCGATCGTTACTATTTTGGGCAGTACAAGCAGGAAACAACAACTGCTCCAGCATCGGAGTTCAGAGGAATCGAAATCAAACTCAATCCTGATCAAACGGATGCAGAGATTTCACCATTCATCACATTTCAATTCACGCACCTGCAATTTTGGGCAACAGCAGATGCAACCATTGATTTCAAAATCATCGATCTCGAATCGCGTGATGAGTTGTGGGCAGAGAGTATTGATGTGGTTGCAGGGCAATGGAATGATGTGAATGCGCAATTCACAGCACCAGCATTGCAATTCACTCGCAGAATTGGATTCGTTTATGATGCAACATCAGTTACCTCCGCAGATACGTTTCTATCTCAGGATACAGGATCAGATGATTGCTGTGATGGAGGATGGGTGTGTGGATGCGGATGCAATTTGAGTGGTTGCTGTGAGGCAAAAATCAGAGGCATCAGAATTGATGCCGGCACACTCGATGAAACGTATGCTGTGAATAACACATTTGCATTGAGGGGTTTCTCATCGCTGCGCTGCTCATATGATGGTTTGCTGTGTGCAAATCGCGATCTCTTTGCAGTTGCGCTGTGGTACTATCTCGGAGCGGAGATGATGCGTGAGAGGATGCATTCCTCGCGTATCAACAAATTCACAACTGTGGACAGGAACAAAGCAAAGGAATTGAAAGAGGCATTTGATGAGGTATGGCAGATGGAGATGGAGGTAGTGGTTGATGCCATTGATCTGAATGCAGAGAATTGCTGCATTGAATGCACTCCATTGGTAGGATATGAGGAAACGCTGCTGTGATATTGATTGAGAACATAGATGATCAAATCACGAAACTCCTGCAAAAGTTGCAGGATGTATCTCCTGCATCTCAGGTCGGCTCGCAGATAGTACGCACAGTTGCATTCACGCACATGGCAGAGATGCGAGAGCGAATCCAGCAGAAAGGTCAGAGTGCAGATGGTGGTGATATAGGCACATACAGCACCAAACCGATATATGTTCCCATTGATCAGATGGTTGGCAAGAGATTGCAGCCAGAGGGAAAAATGTTCAAAGGTAAACGCAGAAAGGTATTTGCTCGCGGAAAAAAAGCAGGGCAACCTCACACATCGAGATACTTTGCTGGCGGATATAATGGATACAAAACCGAAATCGGCAGGAATATGCTCGGAAAGGTGAACCTCACTCTATCAGGTCAATTGATGAATCAGATGCGCATATTCCCGACATCGAAAGGATGGGGAACAGGATGGACAAATTCGCAATTCACTGATCGCGCATATGGTTTCCACAAGAAATACGGAAAAACAATCTTCGGTGCATCTCCACAAGAGCGCACGAGAGCGGTGAAACTCGCAGCAAAATTGACAAACGATGCCATTTCTAAGAAAGCAAATTGATCTGATCAACAATCACCTGCGCGAGCAACTGCTCCAGCAGCAGAGATTTTCAAACCATCTGCTCGCAGGTTTGGCAGAGAAATCCATTGAGCAAACAGAGGGAGGTGAGTTGAGATTTCCTGTGGAGGTGATTGATGGAGATGCGCGATCACTCGTAATTGATGATACATATGATGTGATGATCTATCACATCGCTGCTGGAAACAGCACCATTGAAAGTGATATCTCATCATTCGGTGATGAGGTTGAATATACGGAGGAGCAACCGATGAGATTGATTGCATTCGCAAAAGGAATGCGGTTGAAACTTTCATCGGATCAATTCTCAACATTCCTTAATTTTACAATGCCAACAGAGTTGAGCAGAAATCAACTCGCTGGAATACACATCGACAAATCGAGCATCCGAGAAACAGGCATCAATATGGATCCTGTGGCAGTTTTCAATGAGGAGTATGCTGGAGTGGATTTTCCGCTCGATCACAGCGATATTCTGATTTCAATCAACTACACGATCACATCGAGATTCCGAAAGCAATGCATCGATATCTGTGATTGCTAACGCAATAATACATCCAAAAAAAAGAGTTTTAAAGACAGAAAAAATGGCAACAGGATATTATCCAAACACTTGTGATGCAGTTGTACCTCCACATACCTGCGATCCATGCCTACCTCGCGAATTTGGAAGGGTTCGAGCGGTGGCATTCATAAAATCAGAATATACATTCCTAAATCCCGAATCTCAACTCGAATGGGAAACAGCAATTCAGAACGGAGATGTGATTCTCATTCCCGAAGTTCATGGACAGTTTCCCGAACCATCAGAACAGATGGGTACAGGATATGGAGATACAGTTGAAACATTGCTCGGTTATGAGTTCACGCTCACATACTATGATCGAAACTATGCCAGCAACTGTGATTTCTATAATGCGTTGCAGGGGCAGCAATCATACAGATTGATGTACAAAAGCGAATCTCTTGGGCATTTGACCAGCGCAACAGTCACAGTGATCCCGAAAGCACCAATTGAGGATGATCTCAATGCAGAGGTTGTGTGGATGGTACAGGTGAAGTGGAAAGACAATTCTCATGCCTGCCCATTTGCATTCCCATCAGAGGTGCTTAAATGCTATGAGTTGGGGGAGTAATTGGTGATTGCATCTGTTCCTATGCGATCACTGATTCGGAGGTGAAAGCATCACTAAATCCAACAGGTTTGAATTTCACAATTCCAGCCAGCGATGGAGGTGATGCAACCTCCACAGGAACACTCACAGAGATTCAATGGAATATTGATGAGTATCAGAGCGGTTCGCAGATTTCTCAAACAAATGGCAATCTGAATGCTGGAGATCCTGATGCGTTTGTTTCGTTTACAAATGGAGCAGCAACATACATTGTGCGCACCACATACATATATGATGATGGTGCAGCTATTACCACCGTAATTCCATTTGAATTGGATGGGGGAGGAGTTGTGCGATCAGTATCATGGGCATCTCCTGATTTCTCGCTCACCTGCCGATATGCAGATATTCAAGTTAATGGATTGAATGTTCCAGCAGGTAGATTGTATGTTCCTTTATGGATTGATGGCAATCTCAACATCCTCCAATATGGGCAAACATACACAGGCAACATTCCTGATCAAGCAATTTCAGTACCAATTAACATTGGTTTTTCCGTTGGTTTGGATGTTGCTCAATGGAGTGATTTGCCATCAATCATGAATAGTTGGGAAATCGCTTCATTTGGTTGCAGAATGATTGAATGCTGATGTTTGAGCAATTGACAAAATCGGATGCGAGGAAAGTGATTGTAGCAATATCTCTGATAGCTTTGATTGCTTTCCTCATTCTGATTTTCACATGTGAGATTCCGAACAACAACAAGGATCTCGCATATGTGGTGGGTGGTGCATTCATTGGATCATGCATCTCCAGCATTTTCAACTATTATTTCGGCTCATCGCAGGGATCTGCTGATAAGCAACAACAACTCAACACAATGATGAGAAATGAGAGATGAGCGATGCAAATGAGAAATCGGTAAATCTGCTGATGGAGGGAGCAAAGGTGCTTATACCTTTCGCGATGGCAATGTGGGCAATATTCAATGTAAGTGCAGGAGCGCAGGAGCAGCGAGCGGTTATGCAGCAGGAAATATCTCAGGCAGCAAAGGAGCGAGCGGAGCTGAAAGGTGAGAATCAGGCATTGAAAAATCAGGTGCAACTCAATACCATCACACTCACAGAGGTGAAAACGGATCTCAAGTATATCAAAGACTCACAGCAGGAAACGCTCGATCTCCTCCGTTCTCTGATGAGAGATAAATAATGATTAACTTTTCATTACCTCCGAGCGGTTTCCGAAGGTTGTTTTACGACATCGAAACCTCTCCAAATGTGGGGTTTTTTTGGAAATCAGGATATGGCATCAACATACCTCCTGATAATATCATCCGCGAGGCAGCAATCATGGTTATTTGTTGGAAATGGGAGGGGCAGGAGCAGGTTCATTCAGCAACATGGGATGATGATCAAAATGATCGCGGAATGCTGGAGCAGTTTATGCCTCACGCAATTGCAGCAGATGAAATCATTGCTCACAATGGAGATCGATTTGATGAGAAATGGATACGCACTCGATGCCTGATGCATGGCATACCATGCCCATCAAAACTCAACTCGTATGATACTCTAAAAAAAGCGAGAGCGCATTTCCGTTTCAACAGCAACAAACTCGATTATCTCGGAAAACTGTTTTTCGATGAGGGCAAATCTCCGATCGGTTGGCAGGATTGGGTTGATATATGTTTGCATCGGAAAAATGATGCGCTGGATGAAATGGTGAAATACTGCAAAAAAGATGTTTTGCTGTTGGAGGATGTATTTCACAAACTGCAACCATATGTTGAGCATAATCAGCACGCAGGTGCATTTGGTGGATATGGCAGATACAGTTGCCCATCGTGCGGATCAGATGAGGTGAATCATCTGAGATTGCGATACACGAAAGCAGGCACTCCTAAACATCAAATGAGGTGCATGGCGAAAAATTGCAAAAGGTATTTCACGATATCCAATAAAGTTTACCAGCAACTGCGAGATGCGGAGTTTCAGGAGAAAATGCGCGAAACAGAACAGCGAAAACAAGATCAGGATAAACAGTAAATTGCAGAATGGAAATCACGTTGCAGAGATACAGCAGCAATCACGAATCAACAACAGGCATACTGCTGATTGATTGCGATTTCAAATGCTACACTTTGGAGGATGAGTATCGCACGCGAAAGGTGAAAGGTGAAACTCGCATTCCAGCAGGCAGATATCGCATCACGCTGAGAGATGAGGGGGGATTCCATCATCGATATCTCACCAAATTCGGCAGCGAATTTCATTCAGGTATGCTGTGGATTCGGGATGTTCCCAATTTTGAATATATCCTCCTGCACATCGGGAATGATGATCAGGATACAGAGGGATGCATTCTGATCGGCAACACGATCAACAACAATCAAATCGGGAAAGGATTTCTCGGAGATAGCACATCAGCATATCGAGAGATGTATCCAATCATCAGAGATGCGCTGCTCGCAGGTGAGGAGGTACATATCAATGTGCTGGATGAGGGGCAAATGAGAACGGAATGAAATACAACCAAACAGCAATGATGATACTGCTGGCAATCCTGCTCATCTGTTGCATCGGTATGAGCATCGCAATTGCTGTGATAAGCAGCAACAACAGGCAACTGCGCGATGATATCCAGCAGGTGTACAGAGATGAGTTGCTGAAACGTAGAAAGGCATCAGAGCAGCAAATTCAATCACTCCAGCATCAGATGCAGGAGAGGGATGAGAAACTCCAGCAGGAGAGAAAAATCAGGGAGGAGTTGCGCGAGGAGTTGCGCAAATTGGAAACAGAAATCAATGCATCAAATGATGAAATCGATACTATGCACAGCAATGATCTGCTGGATGAGTTGCGCAGCATTTGCGCAGCATTTGATGATGATCAATGATACTGCTCACTATTGCATCACAGAGGAGCATACGCGAGGGATGATCAAAGTATATCGGCAGAATGAAATTAGGAAACGCATCATCAGGGAGATGCGCAGCATACGTGGCAGAGATAGTGTTTCCATTGATCTGCTCCAGCATCAGGTTGATGATCTCATTGCAATCAGCGAGCAAAAGGATACCATCATCGATGTGATTGAAACAGATGCAAATCTCACAGAGAAAGAGTTGCAGCGCATCCAGCGCAGAGAGAAATGGCAGCAGATATGGAGTTGGTTGCGATATGTTGCAATCGGTATCGGTGCAGGTGCTGCTGGATATGGTATCGGATCAGCAGCTAACTGATTACCATTTCACTCGGTTGCTCCAATACGCAGCACTCATTTTCCCTTTCGCGATATTCTTGGCGTGGCGTGCTTGGAATGATTTCCTGCGCTGTTTCGCAGCATCACTCTCTCCTTTTTTGAATGGGGATCCTTTCACTCCTTGCTGCCCAAATCGAATGGTTTTGATCTGATCACCTGATTGCGCAACCACAACATGAGATTTTGTGGGATGGTTTGGGGTGCGTTTGGGTTGGTTTTTTCCAGCAG
>Ga0070746_10000569_pt1 | contig 22024 bp, 39 predicted proteins | sample VirMetDEL_Mar_21_FD_77016 | JGI IMG/M metagenome (GOLD analysis project Ga0070746, IMG submission 77016) | Aqueous microbial communities from the Delaware River and Bay under freshwater to marine salinity gradient to study organic matter... | ecosystem: Environmental > Aquatic > Marine >...
CCTGACGCAAAAATTAACGCTTATACTTTTACTAGATACGTGTTATGGGGTCTTATTGGCAACAACGTTTTATATACCAATGGTGATTACATTTTCTGCGATATGCCTTATCATGGCAGGTATGATCCTAACAATGAAGATTGGGACAATACTTATTGGAGATGGTGTTATCAAGGATTACATGATAACAGAAAATTAGATGTTCCATCAGATAGATTTGAAGAATGGAAATTAAATATTGAACCATGGCGAAATGAAGGTGAACACATTTTAGTTTGTCCTTCTTCTGAAACTATGACTTTCTTTATGCATGGTGGTAATGTACAAGAATGGGTAGAAAAGACTACTAATGAAATTAAACAATATACAAAAAGACCAATCAAGGTTAGGTACAAGCCCAGGAAGTCTGGCACTAGTGGTCCTCACGTTGCTGATGTTCCTATCAGCTCCGATTTGGATAATTGTCATGCTGTTGTGGTTAGCGGCTCCATTACTGCGATTGATGCTCTTGCTGCTGGTGTGCCTGTGTTTAGTACTTCTGATGTTGCACCTAGCGCCTGGTGTACAAATAGGGACTTCTCTAAGCTAGATAACCCTTATAAATATGATAGAGAGCATCTCTTTTATAACTTAGCTTATAAACAATATTCGATAAGAGAGATGCGCGAAGGTTTATGTTATGAAAATTCAATGCGATTTCTCCACTATTAAGGCTAATAAACGCCATCTATTATCTAATCCTATAACTGCAGCTTTTCACGCTATTCAAGCTTCCGCTTCTGAGAATGGTTATAAACTAGTTCAAGAAGATCCTGATGTAGTATTTGTTTTTGGTTCTATTACTAAACGTAAGATGGATACAGAAAGAGCTATCTCTATACAACAGCATAGAGACAACGGTACTCCCTTATTCTCTCTTGATTCTGCATTGTTTTCTACTTATATTCGTAATAGAATGGATAGCCCTGAAACTTATATGTTTAGAGTAGGTTATGGTGATTGTGTAGGAACTGCTAACTTTCTTAACGATAATTCGGATTCACAACGTTTTTTGTGGATGAAAGAAGCTTTTAAATTTGAAGAAAAAGAACCTGTAATAGATAATACTAAACCTATATTGTTTTTACTTCAATCAGAAAGAGGTTGGCAATATGATGATCATTTACCTTTTTATTCTTGGGCTCGTAAAGTGGTAAAGCAACTTAGAGCTTCTACAGATAGAAAAATTATTTTAAGATCACACCCTAATTTAGACAGAAACCCTACTGAAATGATTGCAGAAGGTTTTGATAATATTGTTATAGAGCATGCAGATAAAGCAAGAAGAAAAGTGATAGATTCTATTAGACATGCTGGTGTAGTTATTACTCATAGCTCATCAGCAGCATGTGAGTCTATCACAGAAGGTATTCCTACTATAGCGTTAGATAATAGATGTGTTGTATATGATGCATGCATGCATGATTTGTCACTTCTCAATAATTTAGAAGCAGTAGATTGGAACAAAAGAGAGCAAAATCTTTATAATTGGGCATATACAAGTTGGACTGTTGATGAAATGGCTAAACCTGAGTGGTTAGAATATTATCTTAAGAAAGCTGAGTTAATTTGATGAGACAAAGAAGATACGAATATCTTACAGATATAATTAATATTGTTAAACCTGAAACTATTATAGAAGTTGGTGTAGCTAGAGGTGAAAATGCACAGCGTATGATTCAAGCTGCTGGATTTAATGTTGAGTATACAGGTTTTGACGTATTTGATAATTCTGATAAAGAATGGCATAAATTAGTTGGTAACGGTAAAGGTGTACTTAACGAAGAACAAATTAGATCTAAATTAGAACCTCTTTGTTCTCAAGTTGACTTAGTTAAAGGTTTTACTCAAGAAACATTATGGGCTCAAGACTATACAGCTGATTTTGTTTTTATTGATGGTGATCACAGAGCTAGTATGATTATTGGAGATCATAAAGCTGTCGAAGGTTCTAAAGTTATTGTATTTGACGATTACTACATGGCAGCAAATGGAGAATATTCACCACCTGATTTTGGTTGTAACGTTATTGTAGACGAATTAGATTGGAAAATTATTACTCCTCCAACACAAAAACTTAAAGACGTAAGATTAGCTATTTGGACTGCTGATGAAGATATTAGAATTAAATTAGAAGAAGTAATAAAATGAAAGCTTTAATTACTGGTATTACAGGTCAAGACGGTGGCTATTTAGCAGAACTCTTACTAGATAAAGGTTATGAAGTTACTGCTATTATGCGGCGAAACGCAGGCAACGATGTTAGTAGAATAGAACATTTACTAGACAATAAAAATTTAGATCTTAGATATGGAGATCTAACCGACTCTAGTTCTCTACAAAATTTATTCAATCATATTCGCTTTGATGAAGTTTATAATTTAGCAGCTCAATCTCATGTTCGTATTAGTTTTGACATCCCAGAATATACAGGAGACGTAGATGCATTAGGAACTGTGAGATTATTAGAAGCAATTAGAAATTCAGGCTCTATAGAGCACACAAAATTTTATCAAGCCTCTACATCTGAGTTGTATGGTAAAGTAGTACAAACACCTCAAAACGAAGAAACCCCTTTTTACCCTAGATCACCATATGGTGTAGCTAAGCTGTACTCATATTGGATTGTAAGAAATTACAGAGAAAGCTACGGTCTACATGGTTCAAACGGAATTCTGTTTAATCACGAATCTCCTTGGCGAGGTGATGATTTTGTAACTCAAAAAATTATCAAAGGTGTTGCTGATATTCATAAAGGTAAAAAGACAAAAATATCATTAGGTAACTTAGATGCTCAAAGAGATTGGGGACATGCTAAAGATTACGTTTATGGAATGTGGCAAATGTTACAGCATCCTGTAGGAGATGATTATGTTTTAGCTACTGGTGAACTTAATTCTGTAAGAAGTCTAGTAGAAACAGCATTTCAAAAAGTTAATATTAAATTACATTGGGCAGGTGATGGTGTAGATGAAGTTGGTATAGATGAATATGGTTCTGTTTATGTTGATGTTAACCCTGAATTCTATAGACCTGCAGAAGTTGATCTTTTGCTAGGTGATCCAACTAAGGCTAAAAATGTATTGGGTTGGAAGCCCAAGTATACATTTAAACAAATGATAGATGAAATGATGGAAGCAGCTTTAAATGAAAAACTATAAGTACTCAGTAGTAATGACTTTTCCAACCAAAAATTGGGATGTTTACGGAAAATTTAGTATACCTTCTTTTGATAAACATTGGCCAAAAGACATTCAAGCATATGTTTACTTAGAAGGTGATCAAAACATTCCTTATAATCCGTCAGAAAGAGTTCACATACTTAACTTTGATGACCATATTTTTGGCGCGCTAGCTTTTTCAGAAAAATATAAAGATAAAGATATTTTTGATGATACTGTTGACGGTGATATCTCAAAAAGACAAGCTGTTAAATTTAGTAAGAAAGTATACGCTCAATTACAAGAGCTTCGTAATCCTAGATCGCAGTATATAATTTACTTAGATGCGGACTTAATGACGTTGCAGGATATTCCTATAGAACTTTTAGATAATTTAACAAACGGAGAACATTATGTATCTTTTCCTAGTAGAAGAAAACGGAAAAAATTTACAGAAACAGGTATGTTAATTTGGGACACGCAACACGAATATCATGATTTGTGGTGTTTTTTATACGATTCAATGTATAAAGAAGGAAAAATTTTTGATTGTCCAGAATGGCATGATTGTTATGCGTTTGATGTACCTACTCTTGATTTAGAAGAAAAAGGTTTAATTACATGTGCGGATTTAGGATACGGTTCCTATTCTCGGCATCCTTTAGTAAATGGACCATTAGGTAAATACTTTGATCATCTTAAAGGTAGTAGAAAGTTTAAAGGTTATTCTAGTGAAAGGATTTCAGCTCATGGGGTTTGAAGTTGTAACAACTTTTCATAAAGAGGGTTATGAAAAATACGGTAAAAAAATGGTTGATACTTTTGCTGAATTTTGGCCATTAGATATTAAACTCACTTGCTATTATGAAGATATGGATCCACCAGATAATAATTACAAAAATATAAAATTTGAAGACTTTAATTTTCATTGTGGTTCTAGATATGAAAAGTTTAAAGAGTTAGCAACGCCATGGGAAGAAAAAGTACTAGGTCCAAACGGTGAAGATCCAAGATCGCATAGAGAAGGACCTGTTACCCCGGGGTCTAGATATTTATTTGAAGCTACTAGATTCTCCCATAAGTATTATACAGTAGATCATCATAGAAAATGGTTTCAAAAAGAAAGATACTTAATATGGTGTGACGCTGATGTTGTAGCTACTAAAAAAATTCCATATAGTTTTTTAGAATCTATAGTACAAGAAGGTAAATTATGGACTAGAGTTGGTAGACCTAATATTTACCCAGAATGTGGTTTTATGATATGGGATGATAATAACAAATGGTGCGATAGATACTTTCAGTTAATGAAATGGATGTATGATGAAGGAGCTTTATTTCAATTACAAGAATGGCATGATAGTTATGTATGGTGGGCAGCAGAAAGATATGTAGAAAAAGAAGCTGGTAAATCTGTAAGTATTAACTTAGGAGACGGTTCTTCTAGACACCCTTTTGTAAGAGGTCCTTTAGGTCAATATTTAGATCACTTAAAAGGTGATAGAAAAGATCAAGGCTTCTCTCCTGAGAGAGTTCAATGATTTATACCTATTTAGATAAAAACATAAAGGGTATTAATTCTAAAGAACTTACACAATCAGTTGATTGTCGTTATTTAGAAAGTAATACTAAAAATCTTCCTTTAGACGCTTCTCTTGCAGTGTTACATGGAACTCTAAGAGGAATGGGAGATATTATTAAAGAGTGTATGAAAAGAAATATTTCTTGGATGTATATGGATAATGGTTACTTAGGTAAATATAAAAGAGTAACTATGAATGGTACTGCTCCCACTACTTTTAGACCAGGTAAAAGATTTGCACATGGCACGCAACTACTGCCATGGAGAGGGGGACAAGGAAGCTCAATTCTTGTATTACCCCCCTCTCCTCCATACATGGATACTTTTGATCAAAGAGACTTTTTAAATTTTATTGCACATAATGTGAACATATACACAGATAAGAATATAATAGTAAGAGCAAAACCTGCAAAAGGTAGGTTAGCCCGGCCTTTACAAGAGCAATTGGATGATGCTTATTGTGTTGTTACTTGGGGTTCGGCTATAGCACTAGAAGCTATGAGACAAGGTATTCCTACTATAAGTTTGGGATGGTGTCCAGCTAAAATGGCTTCTAAAAAAATAGAAGATTTAGAAACAGATGCTATGAAAATCGAACCTGAAAGAATGAGTATATTTGATAATATTACATGGTCATCTTTTGATAGAAATGAACTACCTTATGCATGGGCAACAATAATGGAGAACAACAGATGCCAACCAATCTGAAAGTTTTTATAGGATGGGACAGTAGAGAAGATATTGCTTATCAAGTTGCTAAACATTCTATACTTAAACATAATCCTAACATCGAAGTATACCCTCTTAAACTATATGAATTAAGAGAAAAAGGTATCTATAATAGAGAAGACGATAAAAAAGGTTCTACAGAATTTACTATTTCTAGATTTTTAGTTCCTTTTCTTAGTGGTTATAAAGGTCACTCACTGTTTATGGACTGTGATATGGTTTGTTTAGATGACTTAGAATTTGTTTTAGAATTTCAAGATGCAGCTACCAATCCAGTAGCCTGTGTACAACATGACTATAGTCCTAAATCTAAAATGAAAATGGATGGACAGATGCAACATATCTATCCAAGAAAAAATTGGTCTTCTGTAATGCTGTTTAACAATAGCAAGTGTAAAAACTTAACTCCAGACATAGTAAATACAGAGACGCCAATGTATTTACATAGAATGTTATGGGCTGATGAAAAGATCGGTAGTCTTCCTGTTAAATTTAACTTTTTAGCAGGTTATTATGATTTTGATGAAGAGCAACCTATACTAATTCACTATACAGATGGTGGTCCATGGTTTAAGGAGTATTCTAATTGTCCACACGGAGATCTTTGGAAAAACGAAGTAAGGGAGATGTTCGATCTATGAGAATAGGTATTATTTCTGGTGGTTTTGACCCAGTTCATTCAGGTCATATTAATTATATAAAATCGGCTAAAGCACATTGTGATTTTTTACTTGTTGGTGTAAACTCTGATGAATGGTTATCTCGTAAAAAAGGTAGATATTTTATGCCTTTTGAAGAAAGAATTAGAATTATTAAAGCAATGCATGACGTAAACTATGCTACTGATTTTGACGATGCTGACGATTCTGCAGGAGATCTTATCGAAAGAGCAGCTGCAATGTTTCCTGACAGTCAATTGTTCTTTATGAACGGTGGTGATAGATCAAAAACTAATATACCTGAAATGGATATGAATTTTGAATTTGATGTAGAGTTTAAATTTGGTGTTGGCGGTAAAAATAAAGCTAATAGCTCTTCATGGATTTTAGAAGATTGGAAAGCGCCTAAAACAGAAAGACCATGGGGATGGTATAGAGTATTGGATGAAGGTGAAGATTGGGCTGTAAAAGAACTAACTATTTTACCAGGTAGATCATTATCAGATCAAAGACATCTTAAAAGATCAGAACATTGGCATGTAGTTCAAGGTGAAGTTACTATGGATACTGAATGGATGGGTGTAAAAAGAAAAGATATAATTGTTCCTACACAAAGTTTTGACATTGGTAAAATGGTATGGCATAAAGCTTCTAATAGAGGTAAAATACCTGCTAAGATTATTGAAACCTGGTTTGGAGACGAGTTAACAGAGTTGGATATTGAAAGAAGATGAGATTAATTGCAGGACCATGTCAGCATGAATCGTATGAAATGTCATTAGATATTTGTAAACAATTGTATCTGATGTGTAAAGATTTAGATATTGAATTTGTATTTAAAGCTTCCTTTGACAAAGCAAATAGAACATCTCTTAAAGGTATCAGAGGTTTGGGATTAGAAAATACTTTAAATGATTTTAGAAATATTAAAATTATGTTTCCTGAAGTTAAATTTCTTACAGATGTACATACAGTAGAACAAATTTATAACATTGAAGGTGAATATCAAGATGTTATTAATGTTATTCAAATTCCAGCTTTTTTATGTCGTCAAACAGATTTAATTACTGCTGCTTGTAGAACTCCATTTATTGTTAATATTAAAAAAGGTCAATTTTTAGCTCCATGGGACGTAAAAGGTATATGGAGTAAGACAAGCAGTTCAATATTTCCTAGATTTCAAGCAAAAGAAGTTTGGATAACTGAGAGAGGAACTAGTTTTGGATATAATACTCTTGTTAACGATTTTACTGGGGTTAAATACATGCTGGACACTTTTCCTGATGCATCAGTGGTATTTGATGCAACGCATAGTGTACAAAAACCTGGAGGAAACGGCACATCGTCGGGAGGAAATAGAAGCTACGTACCAACACTTGCGAGAGCAGCAGCTGCAGTTGGAGTACGAAATTTCTTTATGGAAACGCACCCAAACCCTGATGAAGCACCATCAGACGGACCAAACATGGTCGAATTAAAAAATATGCGTTCTATTCTTAGAGATATAAAAAAGATAGTAGACTTATGGGATTAGGTGATGATTTAATGTTTCTTGGCGAAGCTGAGAAAGTTTATAACGAAACAGGTAAAAAGATATTTCCTGTAATGCCAAGAGGCAATGGTTCGGTTAGACCTTTACCCGATCATAAATGGTCTCCTATGTATAATAACGTAGACTTTATTACTAAAGACCCAACTAAAGATTGTTATTCTCTTAGTATAAAACCAAGTAATGGTAGATATAATCATTATATGGAAGAACTAGCTGATGATGCAGAAGGTAAAGGTAAGTATATAAAATATAAAAATTATACACCTAAACCTTTCAAATTAAGATTTACTAAAGAAGAACATCAGGCTATTAAAGATCAAATAGTTTATAATAACTTACATAGATTTGTTGTAATAAACCCGGATTACAAAGAAGATGTCTTTAAAAGTAACAAAGATTGGGGTTGGAGTAAATGGACTGATCTTAGTAAAAGACTTTCGGAATTAAAACACACTAAAGTAGTTAGAATTAAACCTTCAGCTGACTTAGAAGATTTACCGTACGCACAAAACATTCATATTAATAATGTTAGAATAGCTTTTGGCGTGATAAGTAAGGCAAAATTATTTGTTACTTATGAAGGTGGTTTAATGCATGCTATGGGTGGTTTTAATGTTCCGGGTGTTATTTTATATGGTGGTTTAACTAGTGTTGATGCTATGAAGTATGAAAGAAATACTAATATTGTTTATGAACACCCAGAAACCCCGTGCGGACGACAGTTTGATTGCGATCATTGTAAAATAGCTAATTCTTGGATGACTGTTAAAAAAGTATATGATATTGTAGAAAGTAAACTTAATGACTGATGTATGGTTAAACACTTATAATATTTGTAAAAAATATATGGAATCTTATAGAGTAGGTTTAGATATAGGTTGTAGAAGAGGGGACTTTGCACAACATATGATTAAAGATTTTGACTTTGTTCATGGTTGGGATTTTAGAGCGAAGCAAGCTCACATTAGAAAGTTAAGTAATTTAGATTACAATAAATTTCACTTTCATAATGTTGGGTTAGGAGAAGATAATTATATTACTTACTCTAAAGCAGGTGTAGGTAGAATAAAAGGTGAAGGCGATTTTAAAATCGAAGTTAAAACGTTAGATTCTTATGAACTAGAAGATATTAGTTTCATCAAAATAGATGTGGAAGGATATGAACCTAAAGTTCTTGCAGGAGCAGAACAAACTATTAAAAGAAACTGGCCTGTGTTATGTGTAGAAATTAATACGGAAGATAACAATTCTTTAGAAATTTTAGAGAGTTGGGGATATAAACTAAGAGAAGTGGATGATATACAAAATCATGACTATATATTTACCAAAGAATGAGTTGCAAAATTACAAAGGTTGGTATCTCCCAATATATTGTAATCACTTTCATATGTCAATTTCAGATAGCGATATGCAAAATAATTATCAGGAGAGATGTGATAAAGAAGTTTTTTCTCGTACACCTCACAAAAGAACAGCTATTGATGTAGGTGGTAATATTGGGTTAATGGCTAGAAGATATGCAGCTGTTTTTAATCATGTACATTCTTTTGAACCTGTAACGGAAAATTTTTCTTGCTTACACTACAACACAGAAGATCTTGATAATATTACAGTTTATAAGCAAGGATTAGGCGAGACGCAAAAAGACGTAGAGATTGTATTACCTTATAGTACTACTTCTTGCGGAAGCTGGTCTATTACAGATTTTAAAAATAATAAAGAAGAAAAAAGATCTGAATTAATTAATATTACTACTTTAGATTCTTATAATTTTAAAGACGTGGATTTTATTAAATTAGACATTCAAGGATACGAATTGCAAGTTCTAGAAGGCGCAGTAGACACTTTAAGAGAATATAAACCTACTCTTTTAATAGAAACAAAAAGCGCCGGTAACGATATATCTATGCAGGTAGGTAGATTTATTGCTCAGTTTGGTTATAGACAAGCGAAAAAAATTAACAAAGATAGAGTATATACAGTATAGGAGAATAAAGTGATTGCTGGTAAAGTATGGGGAACTACTGAATTAGTAGAGCGTAATGGTGTTCTTGAATTTCATAGAATAGAAACTAAAGCAGGTGGTGTGTGTTCAAAACATATGCATGAATATAAATGGAATGGTTTTTTTGTTGAATCAGGTAAGTTACTAATTCGTGTATGGCAAAATGATTATGATTTAGTTGATGAAACTATTTTAGGACCAGGAGAATACACAAAAGTAAAACCAGGTGTTCAACATCAATTTGAATGTTTAGAAGACACGGTAGCTTATGAACTATATTGGGCTGAATTTCCAGAAAAAGATATTGTTAGAGAATCTGTTGGTTTTAGTAAATGAAAATATTAATTTGTGGTCTTCCAGGTTCTGGTAAAACCACTTTAGCTAAACCATTTGCTGAACTTATTGGTGCTGTTCATTTAAACGCTGATGATGTTCGTAACAAATATAACGACTGGGATTTTACTCCAAAAGGTAGATTAAGACAAACTTTACGTATGTCTCATTTAGCAGATGGTGTAGTAATGGCTGGTAAAATCGCTGTAGCAGATTTTGTTTGTCCAACAGAAATGACTAGAGATTGGTTTAAAGCTGATTACATAGTGTGGATGGATACTATTAAAAAGAGTAATTATGAAGATACAAACATTCTTTTTGAAAAACCAACTAGTTATAACTATCATGTAAAAAAATGGTTTGATAACACACATGCAGAATTAGTAAAAGTAGTAAAAAATTACATGCTGCATAGAGAAGGCAAACCAACAGAGAGATTGTAATGTTTGATTGGTCTAAACCAACAGCTCAAATGTTAGGACGCTTTCAGCCTTGGCATGACGGTCATACTGCTTTGTTCAAAAAAGCTTTAGAAAAAACCGGACAAGTAGTTATAATGTTAAGAACAACAGAAGTTGATAGTGATAATCCATATTCTATAGATGAAAGAGTAATGCAAATAGCTGAGAGGTTGACTCATGAACAGATCACAACAGATAATTATACTATTATTAGCGTGCCTAACATTTCTAGTATATGCTATGGTAGAGCTGTCGGCTATACTTTAGATGAAATTAAATTAGATCCAGAAACTGAAAGTATATCATCTACAAGGATAAGAAATGAATAATGTTGTATGTGTAAACTGGGGTATTAAATATAACGTAGATTATACACACAGACTTTATAATATGGTCAAGCGTAATACTACGAGACAGTTTAATTTTTATGTGTTAACAGATTTAGTTGACAGGTATAGTAGATACTCTCAATATATTACAGTTGAACTTAATACTGATGAAGTTGGTTGGTGGAATAAACTTCAGATGTATAAAAAAGGAGTATTACCTGATGGTGAGTTTTTATATTTTGATCTTGACGTTGTTATTGTTGACAATATTGATTGTTTTTTCGATCATCCTTCATTTGGTATCACGAGAGATTTCATCAGACCAGACGATGGACTTCTACCTGGAAAAGAGTTTAACTCGTCAGTTCTTCGATTTAATTCGAGACAAAGCGAAGGAATTTACAAGCACTATATAAATAATCGAAAGATGTGGCACAATTATCAAAAACAAGTTCACTTCTTTGGGGACCAGAATGTTACTTCGCATTATGTTAACCACTATCCAGACTTTCTTAATGTTTTTCCTGATGAGTGGTTGTGGAGTTATAAAAAAGGAGTGGCTAGAGGAAAACACGCCGGGGATAGGAGTCAAATGTTCGGTAGACGAATCCCAAAAGGTGGAAAAGTGTGCGTTTTCCATGGCGAACCAAACCCAGAAGACATCAGAGATGAAGTAGAATGGGTAAACCAATACTACATCTAGAGATTTGGCCTTTATTCTCTACTACAGAAGCATATGAAATAGCCTGCATCAAATTTGATGGTACAGGCTCTCCTTATGTTTACGCAACAGTGGGTCCTTACTTATCTAAAGAAGAAGCTTCTAATGATTTACAAAATATTGATGAAAACTGTTTAAAAAAAACAGAAAAAAAATCTTATATTGTTGATTTTTAATAATATTTAGAGCCCTTTTTTAGTTGATTTTTGTACAAAAAGTGTATATAATATATGTATAGAATGAGAAATGAGGAGAATGTTATGACTTATACTTTAGATTCAGGTTTAGTAGATCTTATTAACGCTCAGCGCGCTGAGGCAGAAGAGTTCAGTAAGCAGCCTGGTTGTTTTATGGGTATGATGCCTGCTGCTACAGAGCTAAAGTATTGGGAGTCTCGCGTTCCTTCAGGTACTCTTGCAGAGTACAAGCGCATCGAGCTGGAAGAGTCAGCTTACTATCTTGCAGCAGATGCCATGAGTAAGGGCTATGCTAGGTCTCTTGATCTTACTAATATGTCTGATGACGATTTGCATCAGTTGTGCAACGAAATGTCTAGACTTATTAAAATGGAGGCAGCGTAATGGCTAAAGAAGATATTTTAGAATATGCAGTAAATTCCCCTCTGCTAGCAGAAATGAAAAAACCTCAAATTATGCATATTCAGCATACTAAGTATGGTGTTAGAAAGTTACGCAATCGTATAAAATTGAAAAGGAAGGGTCCGAAACATGGGTAAAATGAAAGCATATATGATGGATTTAGAAGAGCAGTTTCTAGACGAAGTTTCAGTTCATATTAAAGGATGCGAGCATGTAGAAGAGTTAATGCTGTCTCTTGTAAACGGAGATTGCATGAAGCTTATTAGTCATATGTCTACTAATGAGCAGATTGAATATATTAACGAATTATGGAATAGTTACTGGAGTCAATATGTCTGAGTTTGATTATGATACTTATAGTGGAGGTGTAGAAATGTTCGGTAATTTCTTTAATGAGCTAAATAATTTTAATATTCCTAATAGATGGATTTATGGAGTTATTTGTAAAGAATCTATCCCTAAACACGGTTCTCCTCAAGATAGAGGTTCTGCTGATCGTTATTATGGCCGTTCATATTGCCCTCATTTTTGGCCTGAAGGTACAAGTAAAGGGTATAGAGTTCAAGAAACTTTCATGTCAGAATTAGAATTAGCAGCTTACAAATATGGGTGGGATAATGAATCTGATAGAAAAGATTGGGGTTAAGTTTTTTTCTAAAGATGGAACGTTAGAACTTTCCCCTCATGAAGCTAAAAAAGATGCTGGTACTTTTATTTTAGCAATGATGAGTGCAATTATTGCTTCAATGTTTCTTAACAATTCTGGTACTATGATTGTAGGCGTCTGTGTTTATGTTTTCTTTAGGTTTAAACAAAGAGGACCATTTTCTGACTTTTAGTTGAAATAATTATAACTTTTTTAAATTTGTTGTTATAATAAGTATGTAATAGAAATGGAGATATAAATGGCGCATATGTTAGAAATGGTTAATGGTCAAGCTCAAATGGCTTACGTAGGTGAAACTCCTTGGCACGGGTTAGGTGTGAAACTCGAAGAAGGTGTCTCTCCTAAAGAGATGATGCAAGCTGCAGGTCTTGACTGGAACGTACAAAAAGTAGATCTTTCTTATAGTACTCCTTATGCTGAAGATTCTAACAAAGTAGAAGGTAAGCAAGCTCTTATTAGAGATACAGATGGAAAGTTACTTGACATTGTAGGTGTTGACTGGAACCCTGTACAGAACGTAGAAGCTTTTAGGTTCTTTGATAGTTTTTGTAAGCAAGGTCAAATGACTATGCATACTGCAGGATCTTTATTTGATGGTAAAAGAGTTTGGGCTCTAGCTAAGATCGCTTCTGACTTTGAACTTTTTAACGGAGATAAAGTAGAAGGCTTTTTGCTTTTTTCTAATCCACATAAGTTTGGTCAAGCTGTTGATATTAGGTTTACTCCTGTACGAGTTGTATGTAACAATACTTTAACCCTATCTCTTGGTACTGCAGCTCAGAATGCTGTTAAACTTAACCATCGTAAAGAGTTTGAACCAGAAGGTGTTAAGCAAGTTCTTGGTTTAGCCTCTCAGCATATGGATGAGTATAAAGAGACCGCTCAGTTCTTAGGTTCTAAGCAAGTTTCTGATGCAGATTTTAAAAAGTTTTTGTCAGAAATTTTTGGTGAGTCAAAGAAAGATGATAAACTTACTCGCTCAGCTCAAATGGCTTATGATGTTCTAGATACTCAGCCTGGTGCAGAGTTTGCTAGAGGTTCATGGTGGTCAGCTCTTAATGCTGTTACTTATGTAACTGATCATCAGCTTGGACGTGCAGGAGATACTCGTCTTAACTCAATCTGGTACGGTGCTACTCGTACTAAGAAAATCGAAGCAGTCAAAAAGGCTGTAGAATATGCGGAGGCAGCATAATGAAAGATCCATTTAAAAAAATAGATAAATTCGGAGTGCAACTTTTAGTTGCCTTCGTTTTAGGAGTTGGAGTAATAGTTATTAGCAGTACAGCTTTTGGTGAAACTGTTACAGATGTAACTAAACAAGTTATTAACAAAACTCCTTATCAAGTTGAAGTTTGTACTAATCAACAAGTCTCAGGTGATAAAACTGGAGATACTCTAATGGGAGCTATTATTGGCGGTGCTATTGGAAACAATGTAACCAAAAATGTCGATAATGGAGGCGCAGTTGGTGCTCTTCTAGGTGGTATTATTGCTAATCAAAATAGTACAGCTACAGGAGGTACTCGTAGGGTTTGTAACGTTGAAACAAGATATAACGAAACAACTACTACTGTTTATTCTCATAGTATAGTTACATTTACTTATGAAGGAAAGACATACTCTCTTAAATTTAATAAATAGTGTATGACTGGTTTTGATGAATTAGGTATACAACTAACTGATCTCCTTGCACCATGGATTGCAATACTTATCTCTATTAGTGCAGCATTCTGGTTCAAGGACTTCGCAACTAATCTGATGATAGGTTTAAAATATAGAACCAACTCACATTTTAACGAAGGTGATCATGTTATTTTAGATGGTAAAGATGCTATTATAGTAAAGTTTGGATCAAGAGAAACTGTATTCGGCATTTATACTGATAGAGGTTATGTCTGGCGATTTATTCCTAATGATAAACTACCTAATCAAAAACTAGAAAAAATTATCAATAAAAATTTGCATTTAGATACAGATGAAGAAAAAGGTAGAAGAATGCAAGAGATGATTGATAAAGCTCAAGATGATAAAATAGCTAAGAATAAAGAAGCTATAGAAAATCTTAAAAACTAATCTTATAATAATAACGTAACTGTATAGGGTGTAAATTATGTATCAGCGAGCTGCTAAGACTAAGCCTGCGTCTATGACTTCTATGGACGGTATGGCTCAAGTTTCTTTCTTTCGAATTGCAAAAGAAGAATTAACTAAAGCTGGTTATGAAGATCCAGCTTTTTATTTCGAACAAGTTGAAGAATGGTTACGTTCAGGTAAAAGTTTACCTACAACAGAACGAGATGTAGGAAGGGTATTAGGGTTATGAATGATATTCGATGGAAACAAGAACGACATGAACTTGGTTTTGTTTATTATGAAATGTATGATTTGTGGAACCAACCAGTTGGGTATATTAAAAAGAAAGGCAAAGTGTTTGAAGCTAATGTACGAGGTAGATCATCTTTTGAGCGCCGCACTTTGCAATCAGCAAAAGCTGATGTTGAGATGATTTACGAAAAACTAGGAGCTAATTAATGCGAAAGCATAGCATTGAGCAAACAGCAGCTTGGGCTAAGAGCTGGGGAATGAAGGGATATGAGCATTTGTATCCTGAAAATAGAGAAAAACGAAGACAAGAAGCTGTCTCTAATTATAACAAAAATAATAGAGATAAGCGTAATGAACGGTTCCGTAGCTCAGCTGGATAGAGCAACAGACTTCTAATCTGTGGGTCGGGGGTTCGAGTCCTCCCGGAATCGCCAATGCGGGTATAGTATAATGGCTATTACTACAGCCTTCCAAGCTGAAGATCGGAGTTCGACTCTCCGTACCCGCTCCAAATTAGCCCCTGTGGTGGAATAGGTAGACACACAGGACTTAAAATCCTGAGACCATTAGGTCGTGCGAGTTCGAGTCTCGCTGGGGGCACCATATAAATACTTTAAAGGAGTACATCATGGCACCCAGAAATCATAAAACTTGGTTAAAAACACCTAAAGTAGAACATATTAGTAGTGAAATCTATTCATCTCATGAAGTGTATAGACAGGAACAAGAAAATATTTTTTCAAAAGTATGGGTTCCTATGTGTCATTTATCGGAAATGCCTGAACCAGGTAATTTTAGAACTACATCTATAGCTGGGGTTAATGTTATAGCTATTAATAGAGGCGAAGGAGATATACAAGGTTATATTAATCCGGGAAAATATACTACCCCATCAGGTTATATTTCTAGAGCTCAATTTTATATGGACGATTATGTAAAAATTCATACAGAAGTTAAACACGGTCAAATGGTATGGGTTACACTTAATAAAGAACCTATGAGTGTAGAAGAGTGGACTGCTGGAGCATTTGATTGTATTGCAGATGCTATTGATACTGAAGAGTTGGAAATATTTCATTATCACAAAGCAGTTATAGATACTAATTACAAACTGTGGCATGATACCAACTCAGAATTCTACCATGACTTTATGCATTACTTTAACAGAGTGTCAGGATTTAACGATGAGTATTTTGCTAGAAAAAATATTCCTTTTAATAACGGTCATGTTAACGTTAGTAGTTTTACTGTTAATTACGAAGAGTACGACGGATTTGAAGATCGCGGAGAACTATCTTTTCCCAATCTGCCTCCCAACCAATGGTACATGGTAGACCTTTTTCCGGGCTATAATTTTAACCTTCGTGGCTCAGCATATAGGTCAGACATTGTAACTCCTCTGGGTCCAAATAAAGTTCTTATTGAGTTTCGTGGATATGGTTTGAAGAAAGATACTGAAGAAGAAAGAGCAAGCCGTATCAAAGCACATAATACTATCTGGGGTCCATTTGGACGCAACTTACATGAAGATTTAATCGGTGTAGCAGGTCAAGGCACTACAATGCGTGAAGGTACAGAAAGAAGAAACATTTTGCATGGTCGTCATGAAAATAGTACTATTCATGATGAGGTAGGAATGAGACATTATTATGCTGAGTGGGGAAAGTTTATGGACTTAAACCCTGCAAAGCCTAATCGGTTAGCCGCGTAATAAGCTCGCAGGTTCCTAATGTCAGGAACATAATAATAAAGGAGAACAGCATCCTAGATCTATAACTAGGCTCTGCTAAATTTTAAGAGAGAGAGGTGCACCTCTCTCTCTTTTTTTAAAAAAAATATAATTATTACTTATAATATATTCGTGAAAGTGAGGTAGTATGCCGTTTCCTGCATTTATAGAACATACTCGTGATGGCGAGAAAGCATATGATGTTTATACACGTATGCTTAAGGATAGAATTGTTTTTTTAACAGGAGTAGTAAGAGAAGAGATGGCTAACCATCTTGTAGCACAATTACTTCTTCTCGAATCTCAAAACGACAAAGCTCCTATCATCATGTACGTTAACAGTCCTGGTGGGTCTGTTACTCATGGTATGTCTATTTATGATACGATGCAGTATATAACCTCTCCTATTCATACGGTAGTAATAGGTCAAGCTGCCTCCATGGCCTCACTGCTTGCTTGCTCCGGAGAGCACAGATCTATTACTACCAACTCTCGTCATATGATTCATCAACCTTTAGGCGGTGCTTCTGGTCAAGCTACTGATGTTCTTATTCATGCTAATGAGTTGGTAAGATGGAAAGAAGTTCTTACTAAAATCTATCAAAAGCATACAGGTCAAGATTACGACAAGCTTGTAGCTGATATGGAAAGAGATAATTATATGACAGCAGAACAAGCTAAAGAATATAATCTTGTAGATGAAATTGTGGAGAAGAGAATTGAAAGTACAACTGATTGATAGTATGGGTGACGATTTATCTGTAGTTAATGCAGCTAGAGTATCTTTTTCTAAAATTGCAGATAAATTTACAGATCGAGATGAAAAGCTAATTAATTATTTAGCTAAACACAACCACTGGACTCCTTTCAGTCAAGTTCAATATCAAGTTCGTATTAGTGCTCCTATCTTTGTAGCTCGACAATGGTTTAAGCATCAGATTGGTATTACTCGTAATGAAGTCTCTCGAAGGTATGTAGATTATACACCAGAATTTTACGAGACTAGATTATGGCGTAAACGTCCAGAAAATAAAAAGCAAGGTTCTTCTGACACTAGTTTTTTTTCTGAATCAGAATTAGATACTGTAGGTTTTATTTACTCTGATGCTGTTAGACATGCTTCTGATGCATATTATGCTATGATTGATAGAAGTGTAGCTCCAGAACAGGCTAGAGCTGTGCTTCCTCAAGCTATGTATACAGAATGGGTAGAAACTGGTAGTTTAGCTGCAGCAGCTAGAATTGTAGGTCTTAGAGATCAAGACGATGCTCAGAAAGAAATTAGAGATCTTGCTATAATGTTACATAATGAAATTCAATTTATAGCTCCTGTGAGCTGGGGTGCGTTAACAGAATGAGAATAGAAGATGAAGTAAAATTAGACTTTAGTGATGTTTTAATTCGTCCTAAAAGATCTACTCTACAAAGCCGTTCAGAAGTTGACTTAACTAGAACGTTTTATTTTAAAAACAGTAAACAGACATGGACAGGTATTCCTATCATGTCATCTAATATGGACACTACTGGTACAGTAGAAATAGCAAATGTACTAAGCAATAATAAAATTATTACTTGTCTTCATAAACATTATGAGTTAGAAAATTTATATTCTGTTTTTTTCGAACCACAAGATTATATTGTATATTCTATGGGTATTACTGATATTGATGTTCGTAAATGGGAACAACTTAAATCTAAATTACCATTAAATAATATTAAGCATGTTTGTATTGATGTAGCAAACGGATATACAGAACGTTTTATTAATTTTGTTAGAGATTTTAGAAAAGACAACCCAGATGTTATTATTACAGCTGGTAATGTTGTAACTGCGGATATAACTCAGGAGCTTATACTTAACGGTGCTGACGTTGTTAAAGTTGGTATTGGTCCCGGCAGTGTTTGTACTACTCGTTTACAAACTGGTGTGGGGTATCCGCAACTATCGTCCATCATTGAATGTGCTGACGCTGCTCATGGTCTTGGTGGACATATTGTTGCTGATGGTGGCTGTGTTTATCCTGGAGATGTCGCTAAGGCTTTTGCTGGAGGTGCCGATTTTGTCATGCTTGGTGGTATGCTAGCAGGCCATGAAGAATCAGGAGGAGAAACAATTACTAGTGATGGACAAATGTATAAAGTATTTTATGGTATGTCTTCTGAAACAGCTATGAGCAAATATTCTGGTGGTGTAGCTGAGTATAGATCAACAGAAGGTAAGACAGTTAAAATTCCATTTAAAGGACCTCTAATTAATACTATACAAAGTATGCTTGGTGGTATTAGAAGTACTTGCACATATGTTGGGGCTTCTAAGCTTAAAGAGTTATCAAAGTGTACAACTTTTGTCAAGGTTAATAACACACATAACAAGGTGTATGAATAATGTCAGAAGATTTCATTCAAGAAAACTATACTTTTACAAAAGACGTTATTATAAATAGTGATATAGACTCATCCACATCTATTGATTTTTATAATAAAAATAATCTTCCTGAAGTATTAAGATGTTGTCTAGAGTTTTTACATGCTAGTGGATATACTTACGTAGAAAGACTTGTTGCGGTAAATTCAGATGGTAAAGAATTAGCATCAGACGATGACATTGATGAAGATGTTATTAATATTTTATCTGATTTAGTCGATCAAATGGAAGCTACTAAAAAAACTAATAAAAAACCAAAATTAGAAGTGGTAGTTTCAAATGATAATGATTCGAATAGCAATAACGATTCTAGCTAGTTTATTTTCTTTTTCAGTTTTAGCAGCTCCAGAATGGGTACAAAAGCCTATACAATGTGCATCACCACAAGAAGTGTTTGAAAGACTAGATGCTGATGGTCTTAAACCTTTATTAGGAGGGACAGGTAATGCACGCGTAGAAAATAATATGTATACAAAACAATATGCTTTTCTATACAACGAAGATAATAATTACTGGGCATTTATAGAATTTTTTGATGAAGAAACTATTTGTGTTATAGTTGTAGGAGAAGGCGTAGAATTTGACTTTTCCCGAAAAAATGAATTATAAATAATAAAACCAGGTTGCTCCTGCAGTGTAAAATAGCTAGCTTTAAACTATAAAATAAGAAAATTTTTTGGAGCAAGCTATGGATTTCTATGAAAATCTTTTTATCACTACACTTATAACAGTCGTCGGCTTTATAGCATGGCGAGTGTGGACTATCGAATCTAATCATCTAAGACACCTCAATCAAGACATTCAAGAGCTAAAAACAGACATTAAGTGGCTCATCGAACATCACAAAAACGAAAAAAAGTAAAAAACCTCTTATAATAATATAGGAGGTGTGATATGGCAAGACGTGCTAAAGTAAATCTGTCTGACAATATTAAGTCATTACTAGATAAAGAAAAACCTGAACGTAAAAAGATTAAACGTTCTCGTAAACCTATGACTCCAGAGCAAAAAGCTGCTGCAGCTGAAAGACTTAAAAAGGCTAGAGCTAAAAGAAAGCCAGCTGTTGGTAAAACGCACCATGCAGTTTGTTATGATGAGAAGCTTCAGTTTAAACCTCTTAAAGATGTTTTAGGTTGGTTAAAAGAAGCTAAAGAACAAGCTTATTCAGCTAAAAAAGATATGCAACGTTTAAAAGACGGGTCTAAAGAATGGTCTGTTGCCTCTGATAAGTACCATTTTTGGTATGGTTATGTTAACGATATTAATTGGTATCTTAGACATGGTGATTGGATATCTAATACTTTTGGTTCCCAACAGCAAAATAAAACTAAATGGAAAGTTGTAACTCCTGCATATTATCCTGATGGTACAAGAAAAGACTTAGCCTCTGCTCCTATAATAGATGACAAACCTAAAAGACGTAGAAGGAAAACAAAATGAAACTATCTAAAAAGACGTTAGCAATTCTTAAGAACTTTGCTACGATTAATCAATCTATTGTAGTTAAGCCGGGTAATAAACTTGAGACTATTTCTAATGTTAAAGATATTTTTGCTAAAGTAGAAGTAGAAGAGACTTTTGAAAATAGTTTTGCTATCTATGATCTTAACGAATTCCTAGGTGTTGTAAGTCTATTTGAAGACCCTGACTTTGAGTTTGGTGACGGTGAAGTAATGATCTCTCAAGGTAAAATGAAGCAGAAATATTATTACGCTGACCCTGCTGTTATTACAGCACCTCCTGAAAAAGGAGTCACATTACCTTCTATTGAAGTAAAGGCTGCTATGAAAAAAGAGCAATGGGGTGTAGCTATTAGAGCAGCATCAGCTAATAATGCTTCTACTCTTACTTTTACTAATGGTAATATATTACTACACGATAAAGGTGTACCTAACTCTAATAATTTCGTATTTGAAGGTGTAGCTAATCATGAAGTAGACTATAATTTATCTATAGCGGTAGAAAAGTTAAAGATGATTATGGACGATTATGATATTGAAGTTTGCTCTAAAGGTTTAGCTCGCTTTAATGGTGCGCAAGGTATCGATTACTATATCGCTTTATTACCGGATGGTAGTTATGGGTCTTGATAAAAAAGAAAGAGATGTTCTAGAAGGTACTATATTTGATGCTCATTTTGCTGCTAACAAATATATTGAAACTGGAAAAGACATTCATAAAAAGCTATTAGAAATAAGTGTTAAAGAAGCTATTGATACAATGCAGTTATTAAGTAATGCTGTTAAGGAAGATGAAATGGTAGGTAACTATAAAATTCACATATTAGTTCCGCTTCAATTACTTGAACTTATAAAAATGAGGGAAGGAAATGAGAGCAAATAGAATTCATAAAAGCAAATTTGCCAGATTAAGAAGAAGAGTTTCTAAATTTGTTTTATCTTGTAAATTCTATAAAAATGTATGCGAAAGAAGAAAGAGAAAGGCTCATGAAAAAAGACTTCGACGCAAAGTGGTCAAAGACATTTAAAGATTTTAATTCTTTAGGCAAATCAGGTGTAGTAACAGGTAATGCTGTTGCTATAGAAGTAAACGGTGTTGTATATGAAACACTTAAACAAGCTAAAGAAGAGACAGGTAAATCTCTTTGGTGGCTTAAAAAACATGGAAAAGTATTATAATAATACTGTGCGAGCGAGTGGTAATGAATAACGATTTCCTTTATGTAGAAAAATATCGTCCTAAGA
>Ga0070746_10000578_pt1 | contig 21918 bp, 24 predicted proteins | sample VirMetDEL_Mar_21_FD_77016 | JGI IMG/M metagenome (GOLD analysis project Ga0070746, IMG submission 77016) | Aqueous microbial communities from the Delaware River and Bay under freshwater to marine salinity gradient to study organic matter... | ecosystem: Environmental > Aquatic > Marine >...
CTATAATATCCGCTAATATAAGTATTATTAGAGCTGTCAGTAGCTACCCCCGTTCCTGTGTCGAAAAAACCAGAACCACTCTGACGGGCGGCCCATTTCACCTCTCCGGAACTGTTATATTTGGCTAAGAAACTATCAAAATCGTTGTCACCAGGCAAGCTAGCGCCTATTGTCCCGCTATATCCTTGGTTATAGAAAGAACACCAATTATAATAAGATCCGATAATATAAGTATTAATAGAGCTGTCAGTAGCTACCCCGTATCCTCTGTCGCTACCACCACTCTGACGGGCAGCCCATTGAACCTTCCCGTCACCGTTATACTTGGCTAAGAAACTATCAGTTCCGTTGCCACCAAGCAAGGTAGCGCCCATTGTCCCACCATGACCTTGGTTATAGAAAGAACACCCATTATAATAAGATCCGCTAATATAAGTATTATTAGAGCTGTCAGTAGCTACCCCCCTTCCTACGTCGGTATTAGAACCACTCTGACGGGCAGCCCACTGTACCTCTCCGGAACTGTCATATTTGGCTAAGAAACTATCATTTCCGTTGCCACCAGGCAAGGTAGCGCCAGTACGACTATTATTGCCTTTGTCTTTAAAAAAGGTTTCACCGTCATAATAGCCGGTAATATAGACACTGGGAATATCACTATCACTACCTTTATCCAGGGTAAGAATAAGAACTACTGTTAAAACAATAACAACGAAGATTCCTATCCACATAAAGTGTAACATTTTAATTAAATATAAAATATATCTTTCTTATATTTAAAAATGACAAATATTAAAAATGTTTCTAAAAACTCATATGTTTGGGGTCACGTGGGAGTAATTATTTATCACGCTCTTACTGCCATTGGGTTGATCCTGTCGCAATATGTTAAAAAAATATTAGGTTTTAGTTCCAGAAATGTAGTTATTACTTTATCAGTTATTTTACTAATTGTGACACTACTTTCCATCTGGCCTATATCCAAAAATTATGATAAGATAATAATAGAATAAAATTTAGAAAAGATAATTTTTTAATATAAATTCTCTTGTATCAAATCTCTCTTTTATTCTTTCTGATATTTTTATTACAGCACCTTCTTGATGATGTTTTTCGGATCCATCTTCTTTAATACAAATACTACAAAGTTCTTCTGAACTAGAAGATGCATCCAACATTTTCATATCTAATTCTTTGATTTTTTCGTGAAATTTTTCAGAATCTTTTTTATTGTTATTTAATACTTGATAATAGAATAATTTTTCAACAACCATTACTTCTAATGATAATTTCAGATTAGGTGGTAAATTATCACTTTGATTTTGACTCTGAAAAAATCTTTTTAATTGAGAAGTATACTTTAATTGATCATTAATACCTTTTATATTGTCATGAGCCATTTTTATCAAAATTTGTTGACAAGCCATGATTGTAATTAAACTAATAATATCTTTATTAGTTTAATTATTTTAATTAAATTTCATTTTTTGAAAAATTTTCTGTACTACCCCTCTGACGAAAATGGTAAAAATGGAGCAGTTGGATTAAAATGAAAAAAATAATACTTTTTGTCTCATATCTTATAATTAAAATTATATGATTTTAATTAAATCTTTAATTATTTTAGTATTTATAATTTATAATCAAAGATTTATTATTGTAAAATATAAACCATAAAAAGCGGGATAAAAATAATTAAAGTTTTAATTTTTCAATATAAGTAGGTATTAAATCTTTATTTTCATTCCAATTAATTTGTTCTTTTTCTTGTCGAGAAAGAACAATATTTACTTTCAAAAAATGTTTACAACCAAAAAAACCACGATAAGCGCTCAGCGGCGAAGGATGAGCACATGTAAAAACTTCACGACTGTGAATATGTTCGGCTAATTTTTCACAATTCTTACCCCACAGTAAATGGATACAATTCTCTACATTTTCGTTAATAATATTGATTAAAATATTGATAAATCTATTCCATAAATTTAAATAACATTTTGGTTCTTTGGGACAATATGTGAGCGAAGCATTCATAAATAAAATACCTTGGTCAGCCAACCAAGTTAAATCACCGTGATCGGGAGGTTGAAACATAGGAAAATTATCATTTAATTCCTTGTAAATATTTTTTAAACTCATAGGTACATCATCGTCTTTATGTACTCCAAAACTATATCCTTGTGCTCTTGGTTCACCGTCTCCCAAAAGACTAGGGTAAGGATCTTGACCCCAGATAACCACCTTCACTTTATGCAAAGGAGTCATTTCCAAAGCTTTGAATAAATTTTCTTTTTTAGGATAATATGGTCCATATTGTTCTTCTTTTTTGGCAATAATATTACTAATATTTTTAATAGCTCCTTTATAGGGAGCAAATTTTTCACTCCATCCAGGATATTCTTTCTCGTAAAGTAGCTGATAAACACTCATGATTTTTTTCTATGTTTGTATTAAAATAATTTCATTTTTCTATTCAAAATGGTTAACGTAAATACAAAAATTACTCTTTTCAATAGTTATTGTTTAGCGGCTAGAATAGGCTTTATTTTATTACTTTATTTCTTCCCCTATCCAGAAATGTCTATATTACCTTTTGTTATAGCTTTTAGTTTTTTATACCAACATATTAAAAAAGACAAAGCAGGATTCTTCGGTAGCCCTGTTTATTGGCCTCGTTTATTACATGCCACTACTTATATGACAGCCGCTATTTTATTGCTTATCGAAGACACTAGAAAGTATGCTTTTTGGCTTTTAGTTGCCGATATAATTATAGGTTTTTTTATTTTTTGGTATCATTATAGAAAAAATAATTTCTTTAAACAAATTAAAAATTAGATGACGTATGTTTTAGAATTAGCTAAATTTTTTAATTATATTGGTGGAATTGAAGAAGGTCAAACTTTATTCATAAGAAAGAGAAAATATATTTCCAAAAATAATATAAAATATAAATTATTAAGAAAATTATATCGAGAAACACTAAATAGACAAATAGAAATATTAGGCAACAAAATGAACACATTTAGATATTATATGAAAAGTAGTAACAAAATGATATATTTAACTAATATACTATTATCAGCTTTAAATAATATGTATCAAGGTTTAACTAGATTATCTCAAACTTATGGTAATCCAGAAATATTAGAAATATTTTTAGGAAATATAGATAGAACTATTAAAAATTATAATATTACAAATTAAAATGTCCTTAATTTGTAATATATGTGAAAATTTTAACATTTCTAAATTAGTATGTAATTGTAAAAATAAAAGAGAAATAGATGATAATATAACATCTAGTGATGTAGAATTTTCTTTATTAAAATCAGAAAAAAGAAAATTTAGTGAATTAATACCCAATAATGATAGTTATCTATTTTTCAAAATAGATAAAGACGAAATTATTATTTCTGCTTCTTGTAATAATTTATTAGAAATGCCAATGCTAGAAGAAGATATTCTTGGAAAAAAAATATTAGATATTGATATTTATACTATTTTTTTCCAAGAATATATAAGGCCTCTTTTTTTAAATAGTATGGAAAAAGGAGAGGCTTATCAATTTGAATTCAAAACTAATATTACTGATAAAAAATTAGTATGCAGTATTTATCCTTGTTCTATTCCTGGTATGATATCTTCTTGTGATGTGGTTATTCGTTATAATCATGATACTATTAGTAGAGAAAGACTTGCTGATTTTGCCATAAAACCAGATGGGGAAAGAGTAACTATATTACATTAAAATATTTTTTAAATATTCTAAACTATCAGATCTAATATAATATTTTCTCAATATAGAAAAAATATTGTTAAAGTTGTTCTTTTTACATTCTTTTATATCTTTTTCTATATCTTCTACTTCTTCTACTAACCATAAATTAATCCATAATTTATTTAGTTTTTTATTATTTTTAACAGTATGGTAAAAATAATTTTCTGTCATTAGACTAACTATAAAACAAGTTAAATCAAAGGATTGATACATAATAGGTGTTCCTAAATGTCTTCGAAAATAGAGAAATTTATCTGCTTCTTTACCTAGTAAATAATACATGATTTTTCCTTTTTCAAAATCATCTAAACTTTCTTTAAATATATATTTATTTTTTTTCTTTACTCCATCCCAGTCAACAAACCAATTTTCTACTATATTGTTAAAATCTCGATTTTCTTTCTTATAATTATAAAATCTAGCCCAGGTATCTTCCTTACTATTATACATACTTATAGAAGAAAAAATAGAAGGTAAAATATATAATTTAATAGAAGATATATATTCTTTTTCTAAAAAGTTAAAATTATTTACTTCATAATTTATTTTTAAAAATTCTATATTAGCTTCATTATGACAAAAATAAAATTTTTCATAGAATAGAAAAAATATAATTAATTGTTTCAAAATATCTTCAATTATATTAGAATTAAGAAAATTATTTTTTTTCTTTCTAGCTGTTGGAGAAAGAGTAGTAACCAGGGAAGGATTCAATAACAAATCTCTTAAATTTTCAACCTCGTAGTGGAAATTTAAGAGATTGATTTTTTCACGACAAGTGTAGAAATTTGCAAATTTTAGGGGGGTGGGAAAATTTTTAGCTTCAGCTATAGTTTTCATAATTGTACTAATTATACTTAAATTCAAAAATTTATTTATAATTTGATAATAGAATATATTTCTAATTTGATAGAAATCATCTAAAAATAAATTTATTTGTTTATTTATATATAAATTTATTTTTTTATCATTATTATTGAAATTTAGTTCAAAAGGACAATAATCATGACGTTCGAATAAAATTTTTTCTCCTTTTTTTGAACCGAATTTTATAGTAATATTGTCTCTATCTTCTAATATATCATTATCTAAAAAACTAGCTACTTTTTGACAATGTCTACATCTTTGATACTTAGTAAGATAATTACTATCTCTTAAAGATAATGACAAACAATTATGATCTTCTTCATTAATTTTTATTTCTTTACCTATACAATTTCTCAAAAAATAGTAAAAAATTTCTATATCCTTATACCAATTATTAATAACATAATCACTGTTGTTCATTTTATTTGATTAAATGCTTTTGCACAAATAATTCGTAATCATTTTTTCGCGGACACGAAACAGGAATTAGTTTCTCTATATCATATATATTGTAAAAATCTAATATTTTGTCTTTCTGACAATATTTTTTGGGAATAGAAAAAGTAGTATTTGTCCCGTTTTTGATCAAAAACACGATAGTGGAACTATTTTGGATGACAAAATATTTATCTCCGCTTCTGTCTTTTGCTAAAAAAACAGTAGGGGTTATTAAATTTTCAGCATTTTTTTTCCAAATTTCACTAATTTCATTTAATTCTTTCTTTTCCATTTTTAAAAGAATTAAAATAATAAAATGTCTATCTATTTATACAGCAAAGGTATTAACGATAAATTACGAAAAAAAGTAATTAATTTAGAAAATATAGATATAGTGGCAACGGCTCTCAAAAAAGGAGAAAAAGTAGAACTTAAATATGATAATTACAATGAAGATAATTTAATTAGATTCTGTAGAAATAAAAAATATACTAATATAATCGTCAATCCATATTTTTGGAATCATGGTTATTGTAAATTAGAAATGTTAGATATAAAAGAAAAAATATATAATGTAACAGAACCAGATACTATTCTAATAAATATTAATTATTTTTCTTCTGGTTTAATTGTTATGTTAATTATATTCTTTAATATTTTGAATATAACCTACTGTTTAAATGATATTGAAGAATATAAAAATTTTCTAGATCAATTAAATATAGATAGAACAACTTTTGCTAACTTTCTTATAGATAATAAATTTAATTTTCCTTTAACTGATAATTATCATTTATTAATTAAAAGAATATTTACTAATGTTAATATATGTGATTATATTTTCAAAACAGAATATAATTATGAACAAATAGCTTTAATATTAGAAGATTTTGATTACGGCAGTATGAATGAAGTAAGTGCTTATATTTTTAATTCTAATTTAAGTGATAAATGTAAATTATGTTTATGTCAAAAATTAATATCAACTTATAATGACAATATTGATACTAGTAAAAAAATATTATTAAGTATGAAAAATTTTAAACCTTATTTAATTTACTATTTGTATACTATGTCTGTGCCAGAAGATTTGATTAATAATTATTATTATACTTGGGGTATGGTGCTGGATAATAGAGGGGGCGAAGAAATAAATATAGTAGATGATAATAAATTAAATGACAAAATAAAACAGAGATACCAAGTCATAAAAGATAATTTTAATTTGTAAATAAAATGGAACGCATTTTATTTAAACCACCTGATACTATTAGCAGGGTTGTTGGAACAGCTTCTGTCATATCTTTTTTGGGTGCTCTTTTGGGAGGCGCTTATGGTTACAGTATTCATAAGAAAAAAGTAGACAAAGATATATTTACCATATCGCAGGCGCTGGCTTTCGGCAATCAGTATATTATGGTAGTATTCTTTACCCTGGCTTTTATGGGTATTATTTTTCTTAATTTTTATCGTAGTCCTAAAAAACTATTAATAATTAGAGTGTTATTATTAATATTAATGTATGTGTTTTTAATTACTATAATATGGATAACTACTTTTAAAAATGAAAAATTACATTATGTTTTTGCCGGGATTATATTTCTTAGTAATCTCATATATGTTACTATTTTAACCTATGTTTACCAAAAATATTTGAAAGATAAAGCCAGTTATAAAACTTATTTATTGGACCTTAATTTAATGTTCGCATTTGCTGCTATGGTTATAATATTGGTTTTTGGTATTTTTGAATCCGACAATCGAACAAATTTAGATGATGCTATTTTTGCTTCTACTGAAAATTTTAATGTCATCATAACAGCTACTACCTTATTATTTTTAACCTTTATTTAAAACCTAAAATTACCTTATCTCCTTTTACGGTAGAAGTTGGTTGGTTGGCAAATTCTGGGGCTGTTGTTAGTAAATTGCTTACTTTATCAGTGGGAAACTTCGCCCCAGGGACACTAAATGCTGTATCGGAGATATTATTATTGGCAGTACTAGTACCGCCGCAAAATAAAAGACGCTGGGCCTGAGGAAAGCTATTAAAACCTCCACTCGCGGTTATATTATTACCTTTACCACTGTATATTCCGCCGGTATCAAAAATAGGTTGACCTTTATATTGATATTTTTTATTATTTGGTGACGTTAAACCGGTTACCGTGCTTTGTGAATTAAATGTAGAATTTTGATATCCGTTATCGCCTTTTGTACCATCATAACAAAAAGGCACGCCGCAGTTATTTGACAGTTTAGAATTAATCTGCTTTTTGGTACATATATTTACAGTATTAGTATTCCCGTTTAGTTTCGAGGTATATAAATTAACTCTTTTATTATATACGATATCTTTATTTGTTAAACTTGGACATTGAACCACGCTAGCATAACTAGGGTCTATACACCTCATATAAGACGTATCGCCGCTATCAAATTTAGTATTGGCTTGCTTGACTGTGTGTAAGGTATTTAGATAATTTGTCATCATGTGATTGACAGGAGTTGCCATAGCAGTACCTGAAATAGGTTTTATAGATAATGTGACCGTAGAATTAAATAGGGAACTAGTTCCAGAGACGTCAGTATATACACTTAATCCAGTTAAAGTATTTGTTAAATTATATTTTAAAACATTATCATTAGTATTGGTCAAATTAGCTTCTGATGCAATATTACTACTAGTACCTTCATAAGCAAGTGCCAAAAGAGCAGAAATATGTGATAAATTAGCATCCCAGCAAGTACTGCCTTGATTATAATAATAATCCAAATATACGCTGGTACCAAGCGATGAATAATTACTAAAACCTACACACAAACCACCGAGAGGGGATACGCCTGTCGGTAAGGAGTCTGCTAAATAAATATTAAAAACCTGTGTTGATATACCTCCGTCGCTATCATAGTGAGGAAAATAAATATTTTGATTTGATAATGTATTTGAATAAGGAGCTATTGTAAAATTTACTTGACTATTCTGTGTATTAGAAGGAGCATCGCAATGAATATCAGGAGCACAAAATCTATCCCCTTTTTCTGGTGAATATTTTAAACTACTGTTAATTTTTTCGGCTTCGAAAGTTAATATACCAAAAATTAGTAATAAAATAAAAAGTATAAAATTAACTATTAAATTGTAATTTATAATAGATATACCGTCAATCATTTTTAATTTAATTTAAATTAAATTAAAAATATTTTAAACAGTGCATATTTTTTTTGTACTGTCATCTGGAGAATAATAAAATCCTTTTCCCTCACAAACAATAGGATTTTTATTTTTAGTAACACTGCCTGTACCGGGACAATAAACGACTGGACAAGTTCCTGATTGCTTGTGTAGTAATCTGTTATTATCATAAGAATAATATATATAAGCTCCTAAATAACCAATGACACCAACCATTAAAAAGGCTGAAATTATTTTATCTAAATACAAAGTATTATGATATCGATAAAATTTATTAGCAGTAGGTGTACTAACAGCTACTTGTTGGTCACCAACTATTATTATAGGTCTCGAGACCGGACCTTTATAAGAAGGATTTGTCACTTCTCTATTCGTAATTTTCGTACTTTTTTTATTACTAGACATTATTTTTAATAATTATAAAAATGATTAATTCTGAATTACATAATTTTATAGAAGATTATGTTTGTCAAGATAATAGTGATATTCAATGGAAGACAGCTTGTCGTTATGAATTTAATGAACTAATTAGCGGTGCAGATAAAGCTGAAAAAAAAGGAAGGTTTTTTAATCATCAAGAACTATTTTTACGTTATTTACGACAATATAATAAAATATTTAATATTCAGGGTACTGGTACTGGAAAATCTGGTAGTATCATTAACGTGGCTGAATTTTATAAAGCCCATAGCGAAGGCATAAAAAGAGTATATGTTTTACAACCTGGTCCTCCGACAGTCAAAGAATTTAAAAGACAAATTGTCAAATTATCGGATCCCCGTGAATACACTAGTTTAAAACTACGTAATGCTACTACCGAAAGAAGTGTAAAAAATAATTTAAATCGTTTGATCAACGAATGGTATTCGGTAGAAACATATCAACAATTTGCTAAACGTAGATTTAATGATGATGTTATTAGAGAAGAATATTCTGATTGTATTATCTTTATGGACGAGGCTCATAAATTAAGAAATTTAGACGATGGTAAAGGAGGTTATATGACAGATGAAGAGAAAGATAATATTTACAAATTTTTATGGCGAGTTACTCATTTAGCTGAAAGAAGTAAGATTATTATTTCCAGTGCTACCCCTATGATTAATGAAACCAAAGATTTTGCTATCTTGGCCAATTTGCTACTACCCATGGATTTCCAATTACCTGTTAATATAAGTAATGATTTTTATGACCGTATTACCCTAGCTCAATTAGAAGTTTTTTTGAGAGGCCAGGTGACTTTTATTAAATTTTTGGAATCAGATATTAATGTTATTAACAAAGGTGATAGTTTTGAGAATTATGAACATAGTATACTAATGCCCAAAAGCAGTAATATTATGGGCGAGCCTCTTCTTCCTCTCAAAAGAAGAATAGAAAAGAATGAGATTATAGAATACGATATTCCCAAAGAAAAGAAACAGCCTTTGGTTGAAGCTAGTTTAAAAAAGTATGTTTCCCAAATTAATATTACTAAATTAATTATGAAAGAAACGCAGTTAGAAACTTATATTTCTACCTTAGGAGATACTGCTAATTTTTCATCTAGTCAAAAACAATCTAGTGTTTTTGTTTTTCCTAATGGCCAATATGGCAACGAAGGTTTCAGAAATTATGTGGAAAAAGATGAATATGGTAATTATCAATTTAGGAAAAAAGTTACTTATCGAGACAAAGATAATAAATTATTAAGTACTAAATCTTTCCCTGCTTATTTCAATATTGATAATGAAGAAAATTTAAATACCAGTTTAGTTAATTTAGAAATATTTAGTTGTAAATTTAAATTTTATGTTGAAAAAGAATTAGCAGCTAGTAAAGAAGAAAAACCTGGCAATTCTTTTTGTTATATTGAATTTGTTGAAAGCAGCGGCGCCATATTATTGGGTATGATTTTACGTCTTTTTGGTTTCGATGAATTCAAAACTACGGTCGATCCTTTCAATATTAAGTCCGGAAAATTGGAAAATATCGATAAGAAAAAAAGATTTGCTCTCGTAACAGGACAGAGTAAGAATATAGAAACTACTTTAAAATTATTTAATAGTCCGGAAAATAAAAACGGTGAATATATTCAGATAATTATAGCTTCTAAATTGGCTCGTGATGGCATAAACATCTTTAATGTTTTACGAGGTTATATTATGACTCCCGGGTGGCACGAAGCTGGAATGTACCAAGCTTTGAGTCGTTTTATCAGAGCCGATAGTCACGTATTACTTAATAAAAAAGTTGATGTAGAAGTTTTTCGTTTGGCAGCGATTAGACCAAACGAAGAAGAAATATTATACAAAAAGGGACTCAATAAATGTTCTATTGATATTAAGAATTATTTAAATTCTGAGGAGAAAAATATAAAAAATAAAAGAATTATTAGATTTATGAAACAAATAGCATTTGATGCTTATATTAATTATGATAGAAATACTAGTGCTGATATAGAAAATTATAGTGCCCAGAGCGATTATGGTGTCCGTTTTTATAAAATTTGGAAAGCACGTGGCTTGCCCAATAATAAAAATCGAATAGGAATGGCCAGAAACCAAGGACCCGACGAAGAAGATTATATTTATAATACTTATAATTTATTTTATTCTATTAAAGATATTATCAAAGTTAAATCTAAAATAATAGATATATTACAAATAAAGAATTTTATTTCATTACCGCAATTAGAAAAAGAATTAGAAAAAGCTAAAATTCCTTTTTCTGCTTATATTATATATCAATCAATTTATGAATTAGTTTTTAATAATGAAACTATCTCTAATTATCAAAATACTCTACTTTATAGACTTTTTCTAAATGGTAATATTATTTATATGAAAAGAGAAAATTTAGTCAAAAATAGTAGACTTAGTACCGAAAATGATATTTATTTTACAAAATCTTTTCCTATGATAGAAGAAATAGTTGATGTTAATGAAGAAACAGAACAATATGAAAGAATGGTAATTTATTTACAAGATAAGAATGAGAAACAAATTACTGATTATTATATTGCTCGGCAAAATTATAATCTTTTTAAAAGATTATTAGAGGATAGTTTAATTGCTCTTAAAAATGATAATTTAACTGAATTGAACAAACGTATCCTTAATTTAATGAATAATTATTACTTAGTTACCGATAAACCAGTGGCCTATTTAGAGACAGCAAAAGAAGCACTGACAACAATTACACAGGGCCAGGGAAGGAAACGTATGTCTGGAAGCGAAGCTGGTTTGAAAAAACTAGATTTAGATAAAACAGAAAATAAAACAGAGGATGTAAAAGAATATGTACATTTCTATAAAGCTAGTGAAAAAACTGCTTTTGCCATTACTAGTATTTTAGAGAGTAGTCAGCGCTCTATTAGGTTATTAGTAGATGGAGAATTTCGCGATGCCGATTCTGCGCAAAATTTCGTTTATAATCATCTCTTCAACAAAAAATATGATGTTATTATGAAACATTTTAGAGAAGTACCTTATTACGGAACGTATATTTTGCGAGGCGGAGAAGACAAAGAATATGTATCACAAAAAGAGAAAGAATTTTTCCGAGTTGTTGATAATAGCAACCCTCGCAGCAAGGGCATTGTCTGTGGCACGGTCAATACTAATAAAATAGAAAAAATTGTTAGATATTTAGATAAAGATAAAAAATATGAAAAATTTTATAAAGATAAAATTAAAAAACCAGAATTATGTAATGTTCTAATTCAATTATTTAAAGATAATAATTTACTTTTTGAATCATTCTAAATTAATAAATAATAATTTATTTATTAATTGAAATATTTTTAAATACTACTAATCAGTACATTGCCATAAATTGGACAACCAATCATATCAGCGGCATTGTCATTAAAAGGTAATTTTCTAATTTCTCCATCTTCATTAACATACATTAATTTATTATCAGCCAAAGGGATAACTGTAAAATAACCACCAACTATACGTTGGATAGTTTCTATATCTTGTGTATCTTGGTAATAAATATTAGCGTCCGTCATGGTTGTATATATAATATTAATATTAATAATATTATTTTCAATTTTAAATGAATTCGGCGCCAATATCAATATCCTCAAATTCATAATTATTTGTTACATTATTATAATATGACAAATCCCACCAATTAACTAATTTAGGATTTAAAACACCATAAAAAGTAGCATTTTCACAAGGAAATCCATCATGAATACAATTATAACAAATATTTTCAAAGCAATTTACATAGGCACAATATCTCATTCGATTCCAAGTAAAACTATTATAAAAAATAGTTTTTTCCATATCACTATAACCGTGTTGAATAGCCCCTAAATCAGAAGAATTAAAAAGAAGTGCGTTGCTAGGATTTATCCAAACAGGTTTTTGATTTTTTACTTCTTTTAGTATATACATACTCCAAAAAGATTGCCATATTTTTCGCTCCATTTCTTCAGGTAGTTGAGGAAACATAACTATCTATTTTTAATAATTTTATGTTTAAAAATGCCTAATGCTATTATTTCTGTTTCTGATAAAAGTCAGTTAAATATTTTAGTTCCTTTTTTGGAAAAAAATAATTATATTATATATAGTACCGGTAGTACTTATAATCATATTTCTGCTTTTATTAAAGATATTAATAATTTACAACTCATTTCTGATTTTACTAACTCTTCGGAAATTTGCGATGGTCGAGTAAAAACTCTACATCCTAAAATTTTTGGTGGTATTTTAGGAGATAGACATAATATTAAACATGTTAGCGATGTTATAAGCACTAATGGTGTTTTTTTTGATTTGGTGGTAGTTAATTTATATCCTTTTCAAGAAAAATTTGAAGAAACTAATGACGAAAATATATTATTAGAAAATATAGATATCGGTGGCCATAGTTTAATCAGAGCGGCTATGAAAAATTATAAGAATGTTGATATACTAATATCGCCTCTTTATTATGAAGATTATATATCCGGTGATTTGGATAAAAGAGATTTAGCTTCTATCGCTATCAGACATATTTTGGATTATGATAGTGCTATCAATAATTGGTTTAATGATGAATTTACTAATACTTATTCTATTGAAAAAGCTATGAAATACGGTCTAAATCCTTATATGAAACCAAGTGATATTTTGAGTAAAAATGGTAAATCTCCTCTTTTTGAAATCATTAATGGTTCCCCTAGTTATATTAATATGTTAGATTGTGAAAATGCCATAAAATTAACACTAGAAGCAAGAAACGCACTAGGGGAAAATTTCTGTGCTAGTTTTAAACATACTTCACCAGCCGGAGTAGGAAAAACGTTTTTGGAAGCACGCAATATTGACCCCAAATCTTCCTTTGGGGATATTATAGGATTTTCAGGAACAATAGATAAAGAAATGGCATTGCAAATTAAAGGTGTAGTTAGTGACGGTATTATTGCTTATGATTATAGTATGGATGCTATTGAAATATTAAAAAATAAAAAGAAAGGTAATTATCTTATTATGAAACAAAAAAAATTAGATTATGGGATACAATTAAGAGATGTCAATGGCGTCACTTTAATGCAACCTAGTAATTATTCTATTTATGTTTGCGAGGATGAAAATATACCCTTAAAAATTAGACGCGATATTACACTAGGTTATATTACTTTAAAATATACTCAATCTAATAGTGTTTGTTTTGTTTATGATGGTAAAGTTATCGGTATTGGTGCTGGGCAACAAAATAGAGTAGATTGTATAAAAATAGCTGGCTTCAAAGCCAAAGAATGGTTAGATAGAAATAACATTATTTTAAATCAAAATTTAATTTTATTATCAGATGCGTTTTTCCCGTTTAAAGATAATGTAGAAGTTGCTCATAATTACGGGGTTTCTTATATTGTACAGCCAGGAGGTTCTATTAGAGATGCCGAAATAATAACCTGTGCCGAAGAATTAGGGATAGACATGATATTTAATGATATGAGAGTTTTTACCCATTAACATTTTAAATATTGCAATATTTAAAATGGAAGATTTGCTATGTATTTTTGTGTATATAATTATTAGTTATATAAACAAAATTAACATTAACAAAAAATATCCCTAATATTTCTTAACTCCTAACAGCTATATCAAAAGCCACTGCGTCGGTTGTAGATCCAAAAGGATAACTGGTCCCGTTAGCCATTGTAGTAACATCCCAGCTAATACCGTTAGTACTAGTTATTATAGTACCTGTTTCGATACCATTGTCGTTTCCTCCCGTGGCAAACCATAAATTTAAATTTTTACTATAATTAACTGCGGTGCCATTGACATCGCTTTTGAAAGGAAAAGAAATGCCATTAGACATACTTCCTGCTTCCCATGTAATAGAATTATTACTGAAAGCTATATTCTGTTCTTCTGTCCCTCCGTTACTTCCCGTGGCTATATAAGCATTTTTCTCGGAACTATATATAATATCATAGCATCCTCTTGCAAAGAAACTACCGCCTTCTAAGGTAGCATTTCTAACTGCCCAGGAAGCGCCGTCAGAAGAAACTAATAAATTATTATCATTATCTGTCCTACCGGTAGCCAACCAGGTATTGGTTGAATTATTGTAAAAAACACCTAAACCGGCACTAAATATATTTCCACTATCATCAGCTATGAAAGTACTGGTTCCGTCGTTCATGTAAGCTATATCCCAGCTTATTCCGTTATCAGAATAAAGAATATTAGATACATTTCCTTCGGATTTTCCAACAGCCACCCATCTATTATTGCCATAACTCACTGCCCTTCCTCCTTCGAAATGACTTACACCTGGGAAAGTACTAAGCCCCGGGGTTGACATTGTAGCCACAAACCAAGTTACGCCGTCTGTAGAATAAAGAATGTTTTCGTTATTTTGATCTTTTCCAACAGCTACCCATTTACCTGCTCCGTAAGCAACATTGTGACCTCTTTGTTGTAGACTTGTCGAGTCGCCATTATAAAATATACTCATACCATCGTTTCGATGAGCTTCTTTCCAATCAATACCGTTATTAGAATAAATAATATTTTTATCTGTATTTCTATTCCAACCTGTTGCTACCCATTTATTATTTCCATAACCTACCCCTCCGCCAACATAAAAACTATTAGATAGTTTATAATTAAAACTAGATCCAGTGCTTTCATTCCATTTTTTGCCATCATAACTATACAATAATGTCGGGCCGTCGGTAGGATTATTCGGCAAAACTGTTGGGAACCCAACCGCTACCGCCTGTACTATTTGGTCAGTACTACTATCTTCTTCTTTCAAAGCTATTAATATTACTGTTATAATTACCGCTACTACTACTATCATTACTAACGAACCAATAAATAAATTATTATCTGCCATTTTACTATAAACTTAAATTATTTTTTAAACGGAACATGTCCAAAATATTTTTATCATGGGGTAATATTTCCACCGGGGCTACTGGTGTTTGTAAATAGAAAATAATATTCAATAATAATTTAACATACCATGATTTATAAAAAATAAAACTTTGCTGTAAATATTCTTTGCCATCTAATTTTTCTTGTTGTTTTCTCAATTCTTCAATAAAACTGGCCATTTCCCAGGCATATTTAGGGTTAACCCAACCTACTTCACTGGTATTAAAAATCAAATAAAAATCCCTGCGTTCATCGTATAAATTTCTCCATTGTTGTATGAAATCATGAAACCCTTCGTCGTCTAAGGTAGGCCCTAGATCAACAAAAACAGTAGGGAAAGAACTTGTATCAAAAGTAGCCCACTTCATTTTTAAATTTTAATTGTTTAAATTAAAATTTTAATTCTTAACTAATAAATAATCTCTTATTATTTGTTTTTCTTCTAATTTTTCACATATATAATTATTAAAATCAACATCAGGATGTTCAAAAAATTCTTTTAATAACATCATTACACCTAAATAATTAGAATATGCTTCTTTTTTATTAGTAGGAGAACATTGTCTAATTTTAGTAGTTTCATGAATAGAAAAACGATGTTTATATTCTTTATTACAATGATTTAAACCATATTTTTTTTCTTCTACATCAAAACAAATATTTACTCCTTCGGAGGTCCAGTTATGATATTCTACAGCGATACCTTTGTTGGCCAAAAATGGAGCTAAACGATGTAATGGCATACGGAAATTCTTTTTATTAATAGGACTGATATGATAAACACTATTATATATAGTAAAATTATTGCATTCTAAAACATCATTACAAATTAAGATTGGTTCTAATAATTGTTGCATTTTTTCTAAATATAAACTCATATCATCTTGGTCTTCAATAAAAAGAGCACAAAAATTTAAAAACATATGATTTATATCTTCTTTACTATTTTTTATTTTTTTGGATAAATTTTGATAATTATTTGTATCTATATTTTTTTCTAACCAAAGTAGATTTTTTCTTTTTATTTCTACATCTAATGAATTAATTTCATCTAATGAATTTTTTAAATTAACTAAATGTTTTGTCATTAATTTAAAAACTTTTTCACCATCTTCGATACTATTGGTCCCAACACTAGTGATACTACTACTAGAAATTTTGAGATGAATATTTTTATGATTATATTGTATATCAGCAGAAATCATATTATTCATAGCCCCTGTACGCATTCCTCTGCGTGATTTCTTATAACACATAGAAACAATACTGCCTTCATGACCAAAATATTTAATACTTTCCCGCGACCCTGATAAAAGCCTTTGTCTAATACCATCTTTGTCAAAAATATTTCTAATAGGTAACCATGACGAAATATTTTTAATATCTACTGAGATATTAAAACTACCAGCAATAGTAATAGTAGAAGGTTTAAAATCTTCTTCACTAAGAATATTAATATCCATTTTTTATAGAATTTGTATGTTTAAGAAAACAATTTTAGTTCCTACCTTTTAAATTTTTCTTTTCCTTTAAGGAGTAATAAATTATGATAACAATAGAAATAAAGATAAGTACCGAAGCCACTATTATTAGTATAATAGATACTGTTTTTAATTTCTCGTTTTTATCATTTTCATGTGCAGTATTACCAGCATTTACCCCAGAATTGGGTAATCCTAATAAAGTATTGCAAGTATTTTTTTTACAATCATTGCCATTATTATCATAAAAATAAATACTTTTATAGGTAAAATCTAAATTAGGAAAAGCAGCTTTTTCTGGGTAACAGATATAAACATATCTGGTGGCAGCTAATTCATTATTTTCATAACCGATATAATAAGGTATATAATTATCGTTGGGACAACTAACGCCAGTAGAACTAATTGTAGGAACTAATTCACTATTAGAAGTTATTGCTCCTTGATGGATAGTATTATTTTTATTATAGAAAGTATTGTAAAGAATACGATCGGTATTAGCCGTGTCATAAAGATCCGGGAATTTATCTTTAAATTCCACATCACCGTTTATTTGATCTAAAAAAACACTGTAATCACAGACATCATTAATGGTTTCATTATTTAATGTGGTTAAATAATCGGTGGCCGTATTAATCATTCCTTGGTCCGTTCTGTTTCTAGCCAAAAAACTAGGATCAAAATGTGTTATATGACAACAATGAAATCCCATGCCCTGGCTATTTCCTCCAGAAGCATTGGAATAATTAGCATCAAATTGTTTATATTGCGGTATCGATTCATTCTTAGCATTAAAACAAAAACACCAAGGATCATTAAAATTACTTTCACAGTCCATTTTATATGAAGATATTAAATGGATAAATTAAATGTTTGTTTTATAATTTAGTAGCAGCTATTTTTGCGCCCATTACGGCAGGGTTTTTGGAAATAGCTGTTTTTGCCAAGGATGAAATTCTCGAGCCGCCTTTACTAGCAGTGGGTTTTTTTGCTGAGGTCGAAGATCTCGAGCCGCCTTTACTACCAAAAGCTGCGTTTGCGAAGGAAGTTCCTATGCTTCCTGCAACGGCTGCTTTTACTAATGTTGAAGATCTCGAGCTGCCTTTATCATTAAACAAAGCCTCGGCCAATTCTCCGGTATCGTCATTGCCAAAAGAAATAGAAGAAGAATCACTGGCATCAGCTTTTTTATGGTTTTTATGATGCCTCATGACAACCCCGATGATAATAATAATGATAACTACTAAGATAATACCCATTATACCCATACGTGTTATCTTAGCGGTTTGATCATTAGATTCATTATTAGAAATATAAGATTTGACCATGTTATTAATAACACAGTCAGATTTATTTGATTGTGCGAGCTTTTTAATATTTATATTTCTAATTTTTGCATCAGTAAAATTTAATATTATGGGTTCTTCTGCGCCGGTATAATTTTTACATAAACTGTTCAATTGTTGTGTACTTTCGTTCATAATTTTTTGATAATTAGATTGACTAATAGAATCGCTACCGCCAATACGAGCTAAGGCATCTAATGCCGTAAATAATCCGGCCATATCAGTTATCTGTGCCGATTGTTTGTTACTAAGTGTATTAATCAAGGAGGAATCCAAACTAGCTTTCAATATACAACTGGGGGAATTTAAAAGTGCTATTACTGATATATCAATATTGCCATAAGTACCACCGTCTATATCCATAACAATTTCTGTATCATTAGTAACATAATTTATACATTCCTCGTTACTAATTTGTGAAATTTGATTACTAGTTTCTTGATAGTTTGATTGATTGATACTCAGAGATAATCCCATTTTAAAAGATAAAATAATAAAAACCATGGATTTTAATTTAAACAGATACAAAAGAAATATTAACCAAAACACACCAAATCAAGTTATTATTGATTTGGTGGTATGTTGTGGTAAAAAAATAAGCGAAGAAAATATCGAAAAACAATTAGAAAAAATTGTATCTTTTCTAGAAAATTATAACTATAATTTGCCACCTGATATAAATTATTATAGTAAAAACGATTATATCAAACTAGCCGATTTTGTCAGCGCTACTAGTAGTGAATGGCAAAAAGAAAATCTTCACCGTGCTCAACAACATATCATTGATTTTGATGAAAAATTAGAAATTTCTTTACCTATTAGATATGGTTATAAAAATAATAATAATATATTTAATTATGATTTAATTATGCTTTATAATTATTGTTGTCATAGAAATATAAAATTAGAAAAAGAAGACACTATTGATAGTATAGCTGAAAAAATAAAAAATAGAAAAGAAGAAGATTCATTAGACGCAGACGATTGTGTGGAAATTATAAAAGATAATGTTGATGATTGTAATAAAGTAGAATTATTACAGATGATGAAATTTCTAAAAAGTAGAAATAAAAAAGAAAAAGAAATAATTATTAGTCCAGTTCCTGAAAAAATAGTAGAGGAAAAGAAACGACCAATGAGCAGTGTCGAAGAGATAAAAAATAATATCAATATCAATTATATGATTTCTAGATCTGATTTGGACGAAAATGAAGCTTTAGTTTACGCGGCTAAATTTTTAGCACTCAATCTTATAGACAGTGATAGTAGAGTAAAAGAGTTAATGGAATATAACCGATGCCGTATGGAAGAGATTACTTATTCTCCATTAAGTAATGATAAATTCGGGGAAAGATATAATATTAATAATTATTATTATAGACTTGATTATTTTTGGCATCCAGAAATTGCTGACATATACCCACAAAAAAATATGAATATTTTGTTAAAAAATGAAGCAATGAAAAGTGATTATGGAAAAACAGAATTGGACGCTAGTTTATGTTATAAAAACTTCTATTTAGGTATCATTCCGGGTCAAGAAAATCAATTAAGTTTTATTAATAATACACCGGCGTTACAAATGGATAAAAAGCGCATTTTAACATATGGTATTAGAGAAAAAGAACAGTTTATTTTGTTAAGTATAGAAGAAATTATAACTCATTTCAAAAATTATAAAAGTTTAGTAGATTTTACAAATAATGAAAAAATAAACGAATCTGCTATCAGAAAATTAAAAAGTATTTGTAAATTATTTTCTAATGATGATGATTATATGAATTTGTTAGATTTAATAGATAATATAGAAAATAATAAATTTGAAGATAATACTTTAATAGAAGATTTTAAAAATAAATATTTATTTGCTAGCGATCAAATAGACAGAGTATTAGAAGAAATATTTTTCTTAGCTATGTATATCAGAGGTTGGAAAATTAATGATATGTATGATTATCCATTGAAAAAAGAAAATTGTTTAAATTATAAAGAAAATGAAAGAAAAATTATTAATAATATCAGGACAAGTATTAGGACCATTAATCATTATACCGATAATATTGCCGATAAAAATATTAGTAAAATGATCAAACAATTACCATTAATGAAATATGATAATACAGATAAGAAATTTTATAATATGGAAGGAGGAGTAACTATTTTCGAAAGAATGAAAATAATTAATGACACAGATGAAAATAACTATGAATACTTAAAAGAAAGTAGTAATATTTTTACAACTAGTGCTTACTATTATTTGAATATTTTAGCAAGTAAGAAATTATTTAATTTAGATAATTTGGAATTTGTTTAATATATGTAATATCTTCCACATTGTTGTTTGATTCTTCGCATAATAGCTAAAACTTTATTTTTTTTAGCTGCCCATATACCGTCAATATAGTCGTTATTACATTGTTGTTTTTTTATTTTACTTAGATAACGCAGGACTTCAAATTCATTACCATGAACGCATATAACAGCTCTTTCTTTCAAATCTTTGGAAGGATTATCTTGATAAGATTTAGAAATATAAGAATCTCTTAATGTAAGAGAATAAAAATTATTATTTTTTATACGATAAATATGATTAATATTATCTTTGGGTTTTAGAAATAATTCTTCTAATAATTCTCTTTCACATCCTTCTTCTATTTTTTCATTTTCTTTTTGATGACCACTGATGCAAATTTGACATTCACCGGTCTCGTATTTAACTCCTAAAACAAAATTATTTTCAGGTACGTATTTTTCTATGACTTCAATTAAACCGTCTGGTATAAAATTAGTTATTCTTAACCGTTGATTAAGCATTAAAACATCTGTATTTAAATCACGTAAATAAACACTCATTTTAGAAATAAATTTAACTAAAATTGAAATTTTTTAATCAACTTATCTTTATATAATAACAATATGGAGAAAATTCCAGAAGCTTATAAAAAATATCTAGATCCCAATGAGGAAGATATTAACTATTTAATCAACTATTATTGGTGGCATAATTACATTAATGGTAATGTAGAATGTCCGCCGCCATACTAATTTAATATTTAATATAAATTATATTAAATATATATTTTTATTAGGAAAGAGCAGGATTTAGGATATTAGAAGCCACCCCTGTACCCCCTCTGCCCAAAGAAAAAGATGCCCCTCCCGAAGATTCGGTCCAAGTTTTACCATCAGTAGAATACATTAAATTACCATAACCACCTCCGTCGTCCCCCGCTGCCACCCAGAAGGGATTTCCACCAGAATCCTTCCCATACGCCACCCCTTTGCCATATGAAGAAAAAGATGCTCCTCCCGAAGATTTGGTCCAAGTTTTACCATCATTAGAATACATTAAGCTACCATAACCACCTGCAGTGTCCCTTCCTGCTGCCACCCATAAGGTATTTCCACCAGAATCCTTCCCATAAGCCGCCCC
>Ga0070746_10000580_pt1 | contig 21891 bp, 31 predicted proteins | sample VirMetDEL_Mar_21_FD_77016 | JGI IMG/M metagenome (GOLD analysis project Ga0070746, IMG submission 77016) | Aqueous microbial communities from the Delaware River and Bay under freshwater to marine salinity gradient to study organic matter... | ecosystem: Environmental > Aquatic > Marine >...
GGTAATGATGCTTGGACTGGATTTAATATTAAAACTGCTAAAAAAGTTAATATGAAAGAAGCAGGTATTATTGATCCAACTAAAGTAGCAAGAACAGCATTACAAAATGCAGCATCAGTAGCTGGTACTGTTTTATTAACAGAATGCACTGTTGTCAACGAACCAGAAGAAGACAAAACACCCCAAATTGACCCTATGATGGGGATGATGTAAAATAATTTCGTATATTATGAATATTAAAACAGTTGAAAATAAAATATTAATTGCCAATAGGATCCCCCCTGGGGATCGTTGGCAATTAGCTGATGAGCCTAATGGTAAAATTTATCTCAGTATAACAGAAACTTTACAAGCATATATGGATAAAACAGGTTTTAGAGGTGATTATAGATTAGAACCTTTAAGCAGCAAATTATATGCTATATCAACTGAAGAAGTAGAAGTTAAACCAAAACCAATTAAACGTTATTCTTTATATGGTGAATTCTCAGAACAATAGTTTATGGGTTGAAAAATATCGTCCTGACCAGTTAGAAAATTATGTTGGGAATGAAAGTATAAAAAAAGTTATATCTAAATATTTACAACAGAATGATATACAAAATTTAATCTTTTATGGACCTGCAGGAACAGGCAAAACAACTCTTGCAAAGCTCATTATTAAAAATCTTGATTGTGAGTCTATTTATATTAATGCCTCGGATGAACGGGGTATTGAAACAATTAGGGATAAAGTTCAAAGTTTTGCAAGCGTGGCTTCATTTAAACCACTTAAAGTGGTCATTTTGGATGAAGCTGATTTTCTTACTATTCAAGCGCAGGCTTCATTACGTAATATCATTGAAACTTTCTCGCGTACTACACGTTTTATAATGACATGTAATTTTGTAGAGCGTATTATAGATCCTTTACAATCAAGATGCCAAGTACTTAAAATTATACCCCCAACTAAAAAGGATGTAGCTAAACATTTAAATTGGATTTGTAATAAAGAATCAATTACACATGAAATAAATGATTTAGTACCTTTAGTTAATCAGTATTACCCTGATTTGCGTAAATGTATTAATATTATACAATTATCAGTTGTAGATGGTGGTGCAAATGATTTATATCTTAGCCTAGACCAATCAACACTAGTATCTTCTAATTATATAGATAAAGTTATTACTGAATTAAAAAATAAAGCTGATTTTAAAGTTATTAGACAAATTATAGCAGATGCCAATGTAAGTGATTTTGATGAATTGTTTAAATCCTTATATGAAAGGTCATCTGAATACTTACCGGGTAAAGAGGGTACAGTAGCTATTCTAATAAATGATCATCAATATAAAGCTAATTTTAGAATTGATAAAGAAATCAATTGTATGTCATTAATTTCAAATTTAATAAATAATAAGTAACATGGAACAACCATTACAACAACCCCAAATTGATTTAAAAAATACAAGTGAAGTAAAAAATTTTAATGGAGGCTCAGTCTTTGTACAAGGAGTTATTTTACGTAAAGTATCTCGTTTTGTAACAGGAACTGATGAAGATGCTCTGTTACCTATTCCTGTATTTTTTGATCCTGAAACTAAAAAAATTCTAACAGATTCAGTACCTAAAGATTTAAGAGAAGAATTAGCAGATGAACTTATTTGATTGGTTAAAACATATAAATCAATATAAAACCCCAATAGAAAAATTTACAGATAAAGATTGGGAAAGTTTCAATTCTTATATGATTCATAGATTTATTTCTATGAATAGAGAATTTATTGAGGTAGTAAATTATGTGCAAGAATTACCCCCTCAAGAAAAGAAAATGATTTATAATGTTTATAGAGAATTTATTCCAAAAAATAATAAATGGAACAAATATATCAAATCAACAAATAAAGAACCAAATAAAGAACTAGTTTTAATACTAAAAGATCATTTTAATTTATCAACTAGAGAAATTAAAGATTATTTAAAAATATTGGATAAACAAGAAATTAGTCGTATATTATCAAATAGAGGTTTAGAACAAAAAGAAATAAAACAATTAATAAAATGACAAAAGAACTTTATCAAATGTTAAAAACATCTGCAGAAGCAGATAAAGCAAAAGCCTTATTATCTTTAGAATTATTAGGAAACCATGCTACAGGTATTGGTGATCATTCTACTGGAGATTTTTATAAAAATGCAGAAGAAGCTTTGGCAATGTTAGTAGATGCTGACGATAGATTATCAGCATTATCTAAATATTTTTATGGAACAACCCAAGAATTAATAAATGAGTGATACCATAAGTAAACATTGGGATAATATGAGTGATAGAGATATTATGAATTCTAAAGGCTATTCAGGTATGTATAGTATGCCTGAACCATCAAATACTATAAAAATATTTGAATCTGAATATCCTGAATTATCAGATGAGTTTAAAAAAATCCAAAAAGAAATGTATGAAATGTTTGCTGCAAAACATATGGATTATGGTTTAAATAATATTGCCCTAGGAGGGGATTTAACTAATGAAGTAGATAAAAATTTTTCACTTACAGGCCTTTGCATTAGATTAACTGATAAAATTAGTAGATTAAGAAATTTACTTACTAATGGTAAAAATTTTGTTAAAGGAGAAGGAATGGAAGATACGTTTATTGATATAGCTAATTATGGAATAATTGGTATGTTAGTAGGACGTGATAAATGGAAAAAATAAATTTTGGCTAAAAAAATCCCTAAAATAATAAGGGAGATTAGAAGTAATCCTCCACAAGAGATAAATTTTGCTTATCAAAAAAATATCTCTTATTCGCAAATGTCTATATTTCGTGGGTGTCCCCATCGTTGGAAACTCCAATATAAAGATAAAATAAAGGCATTTACCTCTTCAATCCATACTGTTTTTGGTACTGCCATCCACGAAACACTACAACATTATTTAGATACAATGTTTGAAACAAGTGGAGCTAATGCTGATAGAATTAATCTAGAAGAATACTTCCAGGATAAATTTATAGGTGAATACAAAAAGCAATATAAAAAGAATAATGAACAACATTTTTCATCAGCTGAAGAAATGAGGGAATTTTTTGAAGATGGAGTGAGTATCTTAAATTGGTTTAAAAAGAAAAGAAATAGATATTTTACTAAAAGAGGTTGGTATCTAGTTGGTTGTGAATTGCCTATAGTAATTCCACCAAATAAAATGTATAATAACATATTATATACAGGATTTTTAGATGTTGTAATGTACCATGAACCTACTCAGACATTTAAGATAATCGATATTAAAACTAGTACTAAGGGTTGGAATCAAAGAGATAAAAAAAATGAAGATAAACAATTCCAATTACTCTTATATAAGCAGTTTTTTAGTGAACAATATGGTATTCCTTTAAGTAACATTGATGTTGAATTTTTTATTGTTAAAAGAAAAGTATTAGATTGGGATGATGAAAAAATGATATCTCCCCATCAAGCATATAGAGTGCAAGTGTTTTCACCACCTAGTGGGAAAATAAAATTAGGAAGAGCTACCAAGGCAATAAATAATTTTATAAAAGAAGCATTTAACTCTAATGGAGAAATTAAAGAACAAGAATATCCCAAGTTAGTTTCTAAATGGAATTGTATGTTTTGTCCTTTTAAAGAGGATAAAGAAAGATGTGGTGAGGGAATAATTTACTGATATTTATATATATAAAAATAATGTTATTAAAATAAAGATTATGAGCGCAAAAAAAGATATGACACTTACAAGTGTTAAAATCCAAAGCGATTTATTCGAGAATTTTAAGATTGAATGTGTAAAAAGAAAGTTTTCATTTCAAAAACTTGCTGATCGAGCTATTTATTTATACCTTACAGATGAAGAGTTTAGAAAACAAATTACCAATCAACTTAATCTTGACTTATAAATTGTGAAAAATCTAAAAGAAAAATTTCCCCATCTTCCTCAAAATGAAAGGAAGAAAATTTTATTAATCTGTGATGATATTAGAGTCCACTCTGGGGTTGCTACGGTTGCTAGAGAAATAGTTATTCATACCTCCCATCATTTTAATTGGGTTAACATAGCAGGAGCTATTAAACACCCTGAAGTTGGTAAGAGATTAGAAATATCAAATGATATAAACAGTAAATTAGGAATAATAGATGCCAGTTGTATTATATACCCTAAAAATGGATATGGAGATGCTAACATTTTAAGACAAATACTTAGCATAGAAAAACCAGATGCCATAATGGTAATAACAGATCCTAGGTATTTTGTTTGGTTATTTCAAATTGAAAGTGAAATTAGAAAAAAAATTCCAATTACTTATTTAAACATATGGGATGATTTTCCTGCTCCTATGTACAATAGACCTTATTATGAGGCTTGTGATTTATTAATGTCTATTTCTAAACAAACAAAATTAATTAATGAAATAGTATTAGACGAAAAAGCTGATGATAAAGTTTTAAAATATGTGCCTCATGGGTTAAACGAAAAATTTTATTTCCCAATCCAGGAAAAAAGTAAAGAATTTGAAGAACTTCAAAAAATGAAAAATAACTTATTTAAAGGTAAAAACCCTAAATTTGTTTTATTTTTTAATTCTAGAAATATTAGAAGAAAACAAATTCAGGATACTATATTATCTTTTAGGGTATTTTTGGATTCATTACCAAAAGAAGAAGCATTACAATGTTATTTAATACTTCATACTGAGACTGTAAGTAATGCTGGTACTGATTTGGAAGTGGTAAGGGAATATTTTTTGGAAGAAGATTATCCTGATCAACTTATTTTTTCAACTACTAAATTACCTATAGAACAACTAAATATTCTATACAATATAGCTGATGCCCAAATATTATTAACCAGTAATGAAGGATGGGGACTAACCATTACAGAAGCTATGTTAACGGGAACTCCATTTATTGCAAATGTTACAGGGGGTATGCAAGATCAAATGAGATTTGAGGATAAAGATGGTAATTGGTTTACCCCAAGTAGAGAAATTCCTTCTAATCATAGAAAAACTTTTACTAAACATGGAGAATGGGTTTTTCCTGTTTATCCCTCTAGTAGATCCATTCAAGGTTCTCCCCCAACCCCCTACATATTTGATGATAGATGTAATTGGGAAGATGTTGTAGAACAATTAAAAAAATTATATGAAATGGGTCCTGAGGAAAGAAAATTAGCAGGATTAAAAGGTAGAGAATGGGCTGTTTCTGATGAGGCTGGATTTACATCCAAACACCAAGCTCAAAGGGTAATGGAAGCCTTTGATGAGTTATTTAGAACCTGGAAGCCTAGAGAAAAATATGAAATTATAAATGCTACGGAATTTAGAGGTAGATTTTTAAAACATAATATTATATATTAAAAGTTATGAGCAAACCAAGATTTGTAATATCATGCCCTTTTGATACCTACAGTGGGTATGGAGCAAGAGCTAGAGACTTAGTTAAAGCTATTATTGAATTAGATAAATATGAGGTTGAATTAGTTAGCCAAAGATGGGGGAGTACAAGTTGGGGATTTTGTGAAGATCACCCTGAATGGGAATTTTTGTTAGATTATTCTATACACCCACAAGAAATGGGACAAAAACCACAACCTGATATTTGGATGCAAGTTACAATCCCTAATGAATTCCAACCTGTAGGGAAATATAACATAGGATGTACTGCAGGGATCGAATCCACCAGATGCCAACCAGATTGGCTTGAAGGAATGAATAAAATGGATATGAATTGGGTTTCTTCTGTCCATGCTAAATCAACTTTTCTTAATACAAAATACGAAAAAACAGAAAAAGATACTAATAAGCCACTTGGAGAATTAAAATTAGAAAAGCCTATTGCTGTGGTATTTGAGGGAGCAGATTTAGATGTATATAAAAAAATCTCCCCAAAAGAAATAACAACCATTAATTTGGATGATATTAAAGAAAGTTTTTGTTTTCTAGTTGTAGGGCATTGGATGCAAGGTGATTTTGGTCATGATAGAAAAAATATATCTTACACTATCAAATCTTTTCTAGAAGTATTTAAAAATTCCCCATCCCCACCAGCTCTTATTTTAAAATGTTCTGTAGGAGTATCGTCTTATATTAGCAGAGAAGAAATTTTAAATAGAATTAATAGATTAAAAAAATCAGTTAAAGCTAAAAAACTTCCTAATATTTACCTTCTTAATGGAGATTTAACTAACCAGGAAATGAATGAGCTTTATAACCATCCTAAAGTAAAAGTAATGACATCTTTAACTAAAGGAGAAGGATTTGGAAGGCCTTTATTAGAATTTTCTCTAACAGGAAAACCAATTATGGCTTCTTATTGGTCGGGGCATTTAGACTTTCTACATCCTAGAGCTAATTTATTTGTATCTGGAGAATTAGAATCTGTTCATGAAAGTGCTGCTAATAAATGGTTAACTAAGGAATCTAAATGGTTTAAACCTAATGATATTGAAGTGGGTAATGCGTGGGATTCTTTATTTAAAAACTATTCTAGAGCTTCTAAAGAATCTAAAAAACAAATTAAGTATGCCCAAGAAGCTTTTAGTTTTGATGCTATGAAAAATTTAATAGATACTATTTTAGAAGATAACCTACCACATTTTCCTAAACAAATAGAATTAAACATACCAAATCAAAAAATTTCTTTACCCCAATTAAAAAAAGTATAATATGAGTTATGATGAAATTATAAACTGCCCAAAATCAGGGGGTGATTTATGTTATAAAACAGAAGTTACCAAAGATATAACTAATTATATGAGTTTATCTTGTGGGTTTTGGACTAATACCCTAATGAAGGAAGGTTCTGAATTTTATAAAGAACAATTAGCTGCCTTACCTGAATTATATAAAGACTTAGCTTGGACAGACCCAGAAACTGATTTAATATGGCTTCCTAATACAATAAATATAAAAGAGAAGGGAATGGTATTTGCTAATGGTGCTGATAGTAGTGATTGGAAATGGGCTGGAGTTAAGTCTATTGAAGATAAAGAAAAGGGTTATATAACAGATATGAAAACCCTTAAACATTTTAATGAACGTGATTATATAGAAGCATTATCCTATATTGGAATATTACCAGAATAAAAAATGAAAATAAGTTACGCTGTTACTGTTTGCAATGAGTTTGTAGAAATACAAACATTAATTAATTTTCTTAGAGAAAATAAAAGACAACAAGATGAAATTGTTATACTTTTTGACCAGAAAAATGGAACAGAAGAAATAGCAAATTGGTTAACCAAACTAAATAAATTTCCTAATATTCAATTTTGGAGGGGCTTTTTTGAGGGTCATTTTGCTAATTGGAAAAATAAATTAACCGAATATTGTTCTGGGGATTATATTTTTCAAATAGATGCAGATGAAATCCCTAATCAATTATTAATGAATAATTTACCTACTATATTAGAATCTAATCCTGATAATGAAGTTTATTTAGTACCTAGAGTAAATATAGTAGATGGATTAACTGAAAGACATATTTTTGAATGGGGGTGGAGAATAAATGAAAATGAATGGGTTAACTGGCCAGACTACCAGTGGAGAATATGGAAAAACAAACCAGAAATAAAATGGGTTAATAAAGTCCATGAAAGACTAGATGGTTTTAAAACTTATGCCCCTTTACCTGATATAGAGGATATGGCTCTATATCATCGCAAAACCATAGACAGACAAGAAAAACAAAATGAATATTATTCAAAACTACAATGAGAATATTAATTACTGGGGGGAGTGGGTTAGTAGGTAGATATCTTCAAGATATATTACCTGGCCCTAATACTTTTTATATGTCTACTAAAGATGGAGATTTAACTGATATTCAATTTGTCAGATGGATGATCTCGTCCTATACCCCGGATGTAGTAATTCATTTGGCTGCTAAAGTAGGAGGTATAAAAGATAATATATCTAATCCTGTTGGTTATTTTGAAGATAATATTTTAATGAATACTAATATCCTTAAAGTTAGTCATGAATATAAAGTAAAAAGATTTATAGGAGTTCTTAGCACTTGCATCTATCCAGATAAGTTAGAAAATTATCCTATGAAAGAGGAAGATATGTTTTTAGGTCCTCCTACACCCACAAATTTTAGCTATGGGTATGCAAAACGTAGTTTAGCAGTTCAAATAGATGCTTATAACCAACAATACGGGACTAAATACAATTATTTAATCCCCTGTAATTTATATGGTGAGTTTGATAATTTTGAAGATGAAAATAAAATGCATTTTATTACAGCCTTACTCCATAAAATTAGAAATGCTAAAGATAATAAGATTGGATTATTAGGTACAGGCAAACCATTAAGACAATTTATGTACGCTAAAGATTTTGCTGAAATAATAAAATTGGTTATAGATAATGATATTACAGAAAGCTTCAATGTTGCCCCTGATTATAACTATTCTATCAAAGAAATGGCTGAAATAGCTATTAATTCAATTAATCCATTACTAAAAATTAATTTTTCTAATCCTGAATTAGACGGGCAGTATAGAAAAGATGTAGATAATTCAAAAATGAGAAGTTTAATCCCTAATTTTAAATTTACTCCTTTAGAAGAAGGAATATTAAGAACATATTATAATGAGTAAAGTAGCTTTAATAACAGGTATTAATGGTCAAGACGGATCTTACCTGGCGGAATTCTTAGTGGGAAAAGGATATGAAGTATGGGGTACTGTTAAAAGAAACTCTGTAGCGGAAAACCAAACTGCTAGAATTGATGATAAAATCTTTAAACAAATAAAACTTGAATATGCGGATTTAAATGATCTATCCTCATTAATCAGAGTAATCCAATTATCAAACCCAGATGAAATTTATAATTTAGCAGCTCAATCTCATGTTAGAATTAGTTTTGACCAACCAATTTATACAGCTCAAACAACCGGTATAGGAACATTAAACCTATTAGAAGCAATAAAACTTACTAACCCTAAAGTTAAAATGTATCAAGCTTCTTCATCTGAAATGTTTGGTAATTCAATTGATGAAGATGGATTTCAACGAGAAACTACTCCTATGAATCCTGTTTCTCCTTATGGGTGTGCTAAAGTATTTTCTTATAACATTTGTAGAAATTATAGAAATTCTTATGGTATGTTTATATCAAATGGAATTTTATTTAATCATGAATCCCCTAGAAGAGGAACAAATTTTGTAACTAATAAAGTAGTTAAAACTGCAGTTCAAATAAAAAAAGGCTTAAAAAACGAATTAGCATTAGGTAACCTAGAAGCTACTCGTGATTGGGGTCATGCTGAAGATTTTGTTGAGGCAATGTGGTTAATTTTACAACAAGATACCCCAGATGATTTTGTATGTGCTACGGGTATATCACATTCGGTTAAACAATTATGTAGTTATGTTTTTACTAAATTAGGGATGGATTATAAAGATTATATAACAATAGATCCTAAATATTTTAGAGCTGAAGAATTAACTGATCTAAAGGGAGATTCTTCTAAACTTAGGTCAATTACTGGTTGGAAACCTAAACATGATTTTGTATCTTTAATAGATGATATGATATCATACTGGTATAATAAATTATAAAAAATGAGTAAATTAAATGATTTTAAAAAAGGGCTAATTTTAAAATTAGTTACCTCTTACATTAAAGGAAAAAGAAAAAACCAAAAGTGGATCCCTGGAATTGATTGGGTTCAATATTCTGGTCCATACTTTGATTCACAAGAGTTTAAAAATGGGGTTGATACCTTATTAGATGAATGGTTTATTTTGGGGGCTAAAGGTAGAGAATTTGAGAGAAAATTTTCTAAATTATTAGGCAAAACAGATGGTGTATTAGTTAACTCTGGAAGTTCGGCTAATTTACTTATGTCCACTGTATTAAGAACAAAAAGGGGAGGAAGGTTACCTAAAGGATCTAAATTTATCACTCCTGTGGTTTGTTTTCCTACTACTATTAATCCTTTAATCCAAAATGGGTTTGAACCTGTTTTTGTAGATGTGGAATTACCCAACCTAAATCTAAATCTAGATCAGGTAGAATCATTGTTGAAAAAAGATAAAAAGAAAACTATTAAAGGTATTACTTTTGCTCATGTATTAGGTAATCCACCTGATATGGATAGATTAATGGGATTAGTTGAAAAATATGATTTAATTTTCTTAGAAGATACTTGTGACGCCCTAGGTAGTACTTGGGATGGAAAACCATTAGGTTCTTTTGGTAAAATCTCTACTTGTTCATTCTTCCCAGCTCATCATATGACAATGGGTGAAGGTGGATTTGTAGCTGTAAATGAGCCTATGTTACGTATGGCTTTAGCTTCATTACGAGATTGGGGAAGAGCCTGTTACTGTAACTCAAATAAACCAGGAAACGTAATTAATGGTACGGCTTGTGGTAGTAGAATAGCCCCATGGTTTAGAAAACAAAAAGATATAGAATATGACCATAGATATGTTTTTGATGAAATTGGTTATAATTTAAAACCAACTGAAATGCAAGCCGCAATGGGTCTAGCCCAATTACCCAAGTTAGAAGAAATGCATGCTAAACGTAAAGTTAATTTTAATAAACTATACGATACATTTAAAAAATATGAAAAGTATGTTTACCTACCGAAAATGCATGAAAAAGCAGATACTTCTTGGTTTGGTTACTTAGTTACTTTAAAAGATGATGTTCCATTTACTAAAACTGAAATGATTAACTTTTTTGAAGAGGCTAAAATCCAAACAAGATCTTACTTTACAGGCAATGCATTATTTCATCCTGCATATGAGGAAATAGCTAAGGATTATAAAGATCCTAGAAATGAATTTCCAGTAGCTACTAAATCAACAAAAGATACATTTTTCTTAGGTGTTTATCCTGGACTTACAGATGAACAAGTAGAATACATGTGTAATACTATTGATGGTTTTTTTTATGGGGTTGAATAAAACAAATTATATTACGTTTAAAACTATAGGGGAAGCAGGTAATCTTGCTTCCCAAATTCAACAATATGCGTCTTTATACGCTATTGCCAAAGAAAATAATTTAGAAATTATATTCCCTGAATCTAGCTTAAGTAGAGGATATGGATTTAAATTTGCTAAAGCCTTAGAAATTCCTATTATTACCAAAAAAGATGAATTTTTTACTGATTTTATAGATGTAAGACCAAATGATAAGTTATTAGTAGATGAATCTTTATTTAATTTACCTAAAGGGAACAATTACAACCTTACCTTTAGATTTGATTTATTTCATTATTGGTATCCTAAGTATAAAAATGATATAGATAAATGGAACTGGAACCAAAACCATTTAAATTCAGCTTCAAAAATTTATCAAAAAATAAAGATTGAAGGTAAAGAAATGGTTTCTTTACATGTAAGAAGAGGAGATTACTTATTGCCTCAACATAATCATTATTGTCAATTGGATACACCATATTATGGTGAAGCTTTAAATTACTTTTTTAGTGAAATAGATAAATATCAATTTGTTATTTTTTCTAACGATATAGAATGGTGTAGAGAAAATTTAATTGATGAAAATGAAATAGTTACTTTTATAGACCCCGGGATTGATTATGTTGATTTAGTATTAATGAGTTTATGTGACCATAATATTATAGCAAATAGTTCTTATAGTTTATGGGCTGCTTTTAAAAATAAAAATAAACATAAAAAAGTATATTGTCCTACTAATTATTTAAAACCTTATAGTCCCTGGTCCCACATAAATGGTAATTACTATCCTAAAGAATGGTTTAATATTGATAATAAAGTTTAAATATGAATAAAAAAATAGTATATGTAACTGGTTGTTTAGGATTTATAGGTAGTTATGTAACTAGAGCTTGCCTTAAAGCTGGATGGTACGTAAGAGGGGTAGATAAAATGACTTATGCTTCTAATCCTAATTTATTAGATGAATTTTTAGATTATTCTAATTTTACATTTGAAGAAAAAGATATCAATGATTTAGAATTTTTATATGAATGTGATTATATAATTAATAGTGCTGCCGAAACTCATGTAGGTAACTCTATTATTAAAAATGAAGAATTTTTACATTCTAATATAAACGGAGTTCATCATCTCCTTGAATTGATCAAAAATTACAGAGCAGAAGGGAAATCGAAACCCACTTTACTCCATTTTTCAACCGATGAGGTATATGGAGACATAACAGAAGGAGAACATATTGAAACTGATACATTAAAACCTTCTAACCCATACTCAGCAACCAAGGCAGCAGCTGATATGTTAGTTATGGCTTGGGGTAGAACTTATAATATTCCTTATATTATCATCAGACCTACTAACAATTATGGTGTGGGCCAATATGTAGAAAAGCTAATCCCTAAATCAATTAAATATCTTAAATTAGGGAAAAAAATCCCACTTCATAATAATGGAACCCCTATTCGCAATTGGCTACATGCTGCCGATACAGCAGAAGCAGTAATGACTATTATTGAAAAAGGGACACAGAATGAAATTTATAATATTTGTGGAGGATTTGAACAATCTAATTTGGATACTGTAGTTAAGCTTATTAAATTATATTATGGTAAAAAAGTTAATGTAAAAGATTATCTGGATTTATCCTTTTCTAGACAAGGACAAGATGTTAGATATGCCCTAAATGATAACAAATTAAGAGACTTAGGATGGGAACCTAAATCGATATTTGATAAAGAACTACCCCACATTATAACTTATTACATAAATAATTTTATATGGTAAATAAAAAGAAAGTTTTAGAATGTCTTATAGATTATCTCGTTTACAACAAAATTGATACTTTTTTCTTAGTAACTGGTGGAGCAATTGCCCCAACAGTGGATTATATTGGAAGAAAAAAAGGAATAAAATATTATTGTTTCCAACATGAACAATCTGCAGCAATGGCCGCCGAAAGTTACTATCGAACATCCGGTAAAATGGGTGTAGTATTAAGTACTAGTGGTCCTGGGGCTCAAAATTTACTGAATGGGATTTGTGGGTGTTGGTATGAGTCTATTCCTTGTTTATTCATAACAGGGCAAGTTAGTACTTATGAATCTTTAGATTCAATATTCACCCAACCTCGTCAAGTAGGATTCCAAGAAATGCCCGTTGCTGAATCCTTTAAACATTTTACTAAATTTTCATCTAAAGTTTCTAAAGCGGAGTTATTTGAGGATACTTTGAAAACTGCTATTAATAAATGTTTTGAAAATCGTCCTGGTCCTAGCTTAATTGATTTACCTTTAGATATTCAAAATTCAACTTTAGAATATTTTACATTTGATTCTTTTGAAGAAGTTAAAATACAACCTAATTTAAACAATGAAATTAATATTATATTAAATAAATTAGAAAAAAGTAAAAGACCATTATTACTTTTAGGACAAGGGATTAAATTAGGAAAAGCTGGGGATGAGATTAAAAGTTTAGTAGAAAAATTACAAATTCCATTTGTAGTCTCTTGGGGTGGGTTTGATATTTTACCCCATGACCATCCTTTATTTATAGGAGATATTGGAGTGTATGGTAGTAGAGGAGGTAATTTTGCAGTCCAAAATTGTGACTTACTTATTTCAATAGGATCTAGATTAGATACTAGACAAACTGGGGGTGATTTGTCTACATTTTCAAGAGATTCATATAAAATAATGGTTGATATAGATGCTAATGAGGTTTATAAAGATAGAGGATTAAAGATCGATTTACCCATAGTAAGTGATTCTAAATGGTTTATTTTAAATTTATTAGATAGGGTTGAAGAAGTACAATTACATGATGATTGGTTTAAATATATTGACCAATATAAAAACTATAAAGAAATACGCCCATTAAAAAATAATATTTTAACTTCATATGAATTTTTAGAAGAATTAAACCAACACATCCCTAATAATGCTACCATAATCCCAGATGAGGGAGGAAATTTAGTTTGGTCAATGCAATCTATTAAAATTAAAGGTACACAAAAAATATATTCTAATTTTGGAAATTCATCCATGGGTTATGGTTTACCTTCCGCTATTGGAGCTGCTATTGCAAATAAAGGACCTGTAATTTGTATTGATGGTGATGGAGGATTTCAGATGAATTTGCAGGAATTACAAACTGTGAAACATTATAATTTACCCATCAAAATATTCATTATGAATAATAATTGTTATGGCATTATAAAACAATTCCAAGATTCATACTTTGGTTCTAGGTATACTGCTACTGATAATAAAGATTATTCTGCCCCAGATTTTGTTAAAGTAGCTGAAGCATTTGGAATCAAAGCTGTACGGGCTACTAAAGAAAACTATAAGGAAGTAATTAATTTGGCTATGCAAGAAGAAGGTAGTATATTAGTAGATGTTATAATAGATAAGGAACAGAAGTTATTACCTAAATTAGAATTTGGTAATCCTTTAGAAGATATGTCCCCCTATTTAAAGGATGAAGAAATTGAAAATAATATGGTAATTGATATGATCCCTAGAAGAGATAATTCTCAGGGGTGGGTAACTTTAAAATAAATAAAAATTAATATAAAAATTAAAAATTATGCCAGCAGATAGTAAAACGAAAAAAACTATTCTAACTTTAAACAAAAATAAAAAAGAAGGAGTCACATCAGTAATGGTAACTGCCTATGATTACCCTCAGTCAAGAATAGCGGATGCTTCTGGGGTTGATTGTATTCTAGTAGGTGATTCATTGGGAATGACTACATTAGGGTATAAAACAACAATCCCTGTAACCATGGATGATATGATTAGACACTGTGAAGCAGTAAGTAGGGGAGCAGATGATGCTTTACTAATTGGGGATATGCCCTATATGTCATACCAACCTTCAAACCAAGTAGCAATTGAAAATGCAGGTAGATTTATTACTGCAGGGATGGATATGGTTAAAGTAGAGGGAGCCCAAACTGATAGGATTAAAGCAATTTGCGATTCAGGAATAATGGTGATGAGCCATTTAGGTTTAACACCACATACTAGAGCTAAATTAGGTGGTTATAAAGTACAAGGTAAAACCGCTAAACAAGCGGAAGTAGTATTAAAACAAGCTTTACAATTACAAGAAGCGGGATGTTCTGCTTTATTGCTAGAAGCAATGCCCAAAGAACCAGCAGGTATGATCGCTAAAGAATTAGATATCCCAGTATTTGGTATTGGTGGCGGAAATGAGGTAGATGGTCAATTAGTTATATTCCATGATTTGATGGGATTATTTTGGGAATTTAAGTCTAAATTTGTAAAAAGATATTGCGAAGCAGGACAAATAATGACTGATGCTCTTAAAGATTATGTCCATGAAGTTAGAGAAGGAATCTTTCCTGCTGAAGAAAACTTTTATGAAATTAAGGATGAAGAATTGGAAAAGTTATTGGGTGATAAAAAATGGAAATATGAATTAGATAGAGATTATTATAATAATCCCAACCATAGCGCTACCCCAATTACGCAAAATAAAACAGTTATTAAACGTTGAAAATTCTAATTACAGGAGGAAATGGTTACATAGCTCGTAGCTTAATAAATAAACTTACGGGCTATGAAATTACCTCTATCACTAGATCAGATTTTGATTTATCAAATAGAGAAGCTACTAATAATTGGTTTCAAGATAAATATTTTGATGTAGTATTACATACTGCTATATTAGGTGGAAGTAGATTAAAACAAGATGATGAAAAAGTATTTTTTCAAAATTTATCTATGTTTTATAATTTATTATACAACCAAGATAAATTTAACCAATTAATTAGTTTTGGTTCGGGGGCTGAGCTTGGTTATCCTATTGATCCTTATGGTCTAAGTAAAAATATAATACGTAGAATAGTCCAAAATGAACCTAAATTTAATAATATAAGAATATTTGGGGTGTTTGATGAAAATGAATTAGATACTAGATTTATCAAAGCAAATATTAAAAAATATAAAAATAAAGAATCTTTGGTTATCCATCAAAATAAGTTTATGGATTTTATTTATATGGATGATTTAGTTTCTTTAGTAAAATATGTTATAGAAAATCCTAAGGTAAAAGAAATTGATAGTTGTTATTCTCAACCTTACACTTTACTAAGTATAGCCCACTTAATCAATAACCTTTCAGATTATAAATGTGCCATTAAAATAGAAAACCCCAAAATGGGTGAACCGTATGTGGGAAAGATACAAAATTTAGATTTACCCTTAATAGGATTAGAAAAAGCAATAAAACAAGTTTATGATAAAACCCATTAGTTTCTGCATTACTGCTTGTAATAATGAAAAACATTATGTATTAGGGCTACTAGATAGCTTAGTAGTTAATACTGAATATGAAAAGCATGAAGTATTAATCTTAATAGATTCTGATAATCAAAATCAATATGAAGCTTTTCTAGATTATAAAAAATTAAACCCAAAACTAGATCTTAAAATTTATAAAAATGAGGGTGATAGAATAGGATATCAAAGAAATATTTCTATTTTATTTTCACATGCTAAAAATGATATAGTTGTCTACCTACAAGCTGATATGGTTGCTGGAAATAAATTTGACCATTACTTCTTAGAAGCCTTAAATGAAAATAAAAATGCTATAATTACTATAGCCAGAATAGAACCCCCAGTACATCCAGAATCACCTGAAAAAATTACTAAAAGTTTTGGTTTAACACCTGATGAATTTAAATGGGATGAATTCATGGAGTTTTCTAAGGAATTACAAAAAGAAAATAGACCTATGATTTGGGGTCATTTTGCCCCATTTGGAATGTATAAGGAAACTTATTTTAAAACATTAGGTGGTTTTGATACAAGATTTAGATGCTCAAGAGAAGATTCTGATTTTATTATTAGAATAGGAGCAACTAAATTAGATGCTTTAGAAACTTGGAATGCCCATGTTTATCATTATACTTGTGTTTCTTCAAGGGGAGCAGGTTGGTATAAAAAAGACGATGAACAAATTGAAATAAATAATGAATGGCAATCTTTAGCTGATCGAGAAGAATTAAAACGCTTTATTAGAAAATGGGGATTCTTTGGCCACCATTACCAACCCCAGTATAATTCATCTTTAATTATTAACATTGATAGTGTACCTAATTTTTATATATTAGAATTTATTGAACCTTATTTTAATAAAATAATAATTAATGATAAACATGTTTTAGATGAACTGTGTAGAAAAGTAAACTTTAATTATTACTATTATAGTAATCATAGGTGGAATTATGATAATGATAAATGGAATGAAGTAAAACATAGGTTTAATGAAAGTAATAAATTAAGTGATAAATTTATTTTATTAGAGGATTATGATAATAGTGATGATATTGTTATTGCAACTAATATGAGTAAATTAGTTAAGGATTTTAAAACACCTTCTGTTAACCAATTTATAACACAATCTAATCAAATTTTTTCTAATTTAGTTAATGGGGAAGATGATCCTAAAGGAAAATATAATATAGGATGTTTTGATATTGAAGTTAATAATTTAGTTGATATTAACCAAAGTCATATAGAAGGTTCGCAATATTTATTTGATACTAGTGAATTTATGTTTAAATAGTTTGGCTGCCTGAATATTTTTTCGTATATTTAGGAAAAATTTTTAAAGGTTATATATTTATGCTACAGACTGTAAAAACTTCAAATCAAGTGAAAATGATTCCATGCTCTAAGTGTCAAGGTGATATGCCTGAACTTAGAAAAACCCAATATGGGTATGATTTTTGTGTTAGTTGTTCAGATGATTTAAATCTAGTAGGAAAAAAACGTGCTTTGCCTGTACAAATGGGTCAAGGTGATCATTCATGGACTGAAACTGTTATTATGGAAGAAAATGAGTATTTAAAACATACTGAACAGGAAGAATTAGCTTATAATAATATTAAAAGCATTAAAAAAGAAAATGATGAAGGAGAAAGAGATCTCCAAGGTCCTTTTAAAATCATTAATAATTCTCCCGAAGAAGAATTTTAACCATGCCTTTACCAAAACCATTATCTAAAGAACAGATAGTGGCCGCTCAAGCTAAGACTAAGTCTAACATGGCCGCTGCTAGGTACTTACATGTCTCTTACCAACATTACAAGAGATATGCTAAAATGTATGGGTTATTTGATAGCCACAAAAACCAATCTGGTAAAGGTATCCCTAAATTTTTAAAAAGTGCTAAGAAAGAACCACCCATGATTGAAATAATTGAGGGTAGAATCGCAGCTTCTCACTTCGATCCCAACAAACTTAAGTATAAAATGATAGAAGAGGGATATTTATCAGAGGAATGCGCTGTATGTAGTTTTAAAGAACGTAGGGTATTGGATTATAAAATACCCCTGTTACTTCACTTTAAGGATAAAAACAGCAATAACTACTCCTTAGATAATATTCAGTTACTTTGTTATAACCATTATTTTTTGACCGTAGGGGATATCTTTAATAAAAAAGATGAACAACAAATAGAAACCCAACGAGAACATACTGGTACCAGTGAAAAAATAGAATGGGAAGTTGATGATTACCATTTACAGCGTTTAAAAGAATTAGGACTAACTGATGAAGACGAAGATGATGTTAACCAATATATTTCAAGAATATGAGAAAAGGAAAATCATACTCAAAAAAACACAATAAAATAGTTAAAGATTATGAAAAACAGAAGTCAAGACATTTAGAAAAACTTACAGATAAAATACTTAAAAATGATGAAAAAGCTGAGAAGCTAAAATCAAAACCAATTAAGGGTAACTTTCTTAAAAATTTTTAATTATGAAAAAATATAGTTTAACAATTATACTTAGCATTGTCATATATTTTAGTATGGCGTCTACTAATAAGTTATTTATTACTTTTAAACCCACTAAAAAGGCAGAACAAAAACCTATAATACATTATACAACCTCTCCTATTTTAACTGATGATTTTGGAGTTAGTTTTAAAGGGCACGATGCATTCCTAGGTAAAATAGGTAATTTTGAATCCAATAATGATTACACCAGAGTAAACCGGTATGGATATATGGGTAGATACCAATTTGGAAAAGCAACATTAAAGACTTTAGGTTATAAAGTAACTAAAGAAGAATTTTTAAATAATCCTAACTTACAAGAAGAAGCAATGCAGGATTTACTTGAACATAATTATTCAAATTTAAAAAGAATAATCGCTAGATACGAGGGTAAAACAGTTCATGGAGTATACATTACCAAATCAGGAGTTTTAGCTGCAGCTCATTTAGCAGGTGCTGGGAATGTTCGTAAGTTTTTTAGTAGTGGTTATGAATTTAAAGATGGAAATGGTACTAAAATGACCACATATATGAGATTATTTGGTGGGTACAAGTTGAATGTTTAATCCAATATTTATAAACAAAATAAATTAATATGGCCTCATATTCAGCAGAAGCATTATCAGGAGCAGGAACACCAACAGAAGCACTTTCAGGTACTAAAACATTTTCTTTAGTTAATCCGTTATCTTCATCTGCTTATTTTACTATAGAGACAGTTAGAGACAATGATGGATTCTACTCAGGTTCGAGTACTAATGCTTTAGGAACCTATAGTTCATTTACTGGTATAGACACAGATACTTTAGTAACTTCATCATATATAGCATCTGTAGTTGTCCCTTCAGGGAACAGTTCATTTCAATTTGCTCCAACAACAGCAATAGCAGCTAGTGGTTCTAATTTAAGAGCTACTGGTGGAATTTCTTTAACTATAACTTAATAAAAATGGATCCACTTACAACTTCACAAGTTTTTGACAGCTTAACTGATGCTGAATTATTAGATATAATTAAAAAAGATCAATTAGTAGAGTGGTGTTGGTACTTATCTGTTGATAAACAACCCACTAAAAACTCAATTAGAAAAGAATATTTAGCTTAAAAGTAATTGGGGAAAAATTTGGCTACCTAAAATAGGATTCGTATATTTAGCCATAATTAAAAAAATAAAGGTTATATGTTTCCATCAAGAATTCAAAAAGAAGGTCCATTTAGGTATTCACAAGAAGTAAGAATAAAAAATGGTTGGTTAGAGATTAAGACTCGCAACAATAAGACTTTTAACATTTTTTCAGGAGGTAAAGAAATAGATGTCTTTACAGATTACTCTAATAGATACCCAGGAGCTAAGATTGCTGACTGGGTACAGGATAATCAAAATTATTTTGGATAATATGAGTAAAAAGATAGAAAACTTTTGGGTAGGAGATGAATTTATGATTGATTGGCTAGATCAAAAAGGTGAATTATCCAAAGCAAAAGCTAAATTAATTTCATATCATGGTATGGGTGAGTATGTTATTGATCTCAATGGTACTGATATGCTTGTTGCTGGTGATATTGATGCTTACCCTATCATAGATGATATGGTTTATGAGAATGAGATTGATAAATGGGTTAATGTAAACGAATATAAGTAATATGGCACTTTGGAGTTTTAGTAATCTAAATAAATATGGTAATTATAGAACTAGAATAATCTATAAACCAGATGGACAGGGTTTTAGTTATAATCCTAAAGGATTAGGTCCCTCAATATGGGTAAAAAAATTTAGATACCAATACGAACATCCTTATATGGCTCCTACTTTAATGAAATTAAATGGGAAAAAGTATTTAATGCCATATTGGAAAGAAGTAGATATTAATACTACTTTAGACGATATAAATTGGATTAAACCCAAACCAAAGAAAAAACGTTCTGAAACTGTAATTGAAACGTTTGCTAGTGGTAGCAGCAATAATGTTTATGAAACCAAATATTACTCTGATTCAGGTAAATATTTTTGTAGCTGTCCTGGTTCTTGGCGTTCACAAGGCAATTGTAAACATATAAAAGCATTAAGAAATAAAATAGAAAACAATGGCTAGACAAACAGATAAATTAAGATTACCTATTGCAGTAGCATTTGCTACATCAGATAGATCGAATGCTAGAACTAAAGTTAAAGTATTCAAAAATAAGGAAATAGATGATTTAATAAATGTAAACTTTGTTGTACCTGGGATTCCCGCTAAAGCAATAATTAAAGAAGTAGTAATAGGAAAAGAGTTAGTTAAAAAATTAGTTAAAAAATACGATAATAATTAAAAAATATATATTTATAATAAATTAATTTTAAAAAAATGGGCAAATATAAATTATCTGAATTACTTAATGAAATTCAAGGAGGTAGAACTGGTACTTACTTAGTTACCCTAGATGAATTAGAAAGAGTAAGAGACACAATAAAAGAATTCCCTGGAATGAGATATAGACAACGGGGACCTTCAAAAGATGGAAAAGTCGCATTTGAATATGAATTTGATCCAAAAAGAGGAGGAGCTTTTAGTATTTATCCTTTTAAATTTAACCCTTCAAATATGTCAGAACCTACAGATTTACCTTTTAGTGTGGCAGGTGATATTGGTACTGCTATATTTTATGTTAAAAGAGCTGCTAAAATGCTAGATATAGAAGCCGAGATATTTAAAGGTAATCAATTTCAAAACCAAAATGAAAATCTAGAAGAAGCAAAAGAAGATAAAAAAGAAGGAATAGAAATTACTCAAGACCAAATGGATAAACTCCATAAAGGTGAGATGATTACAGTTACACATATGGATAGTAATGGAAATAAAATAAAAAGTAAAATAGCTTTTACAGGTAAAAATTTAAAAGAAATGACTGCAGATGAATTTGGTGGAGATGAAGAATCAGTAGCAAGAATAGCTAAATTCCAAAATAAATCCTCAGAACAAGTTAGACAAGAAGCTTCAGATATAGAATATGAAGAGATTGCAGGTGCATTTATAAATAAATTGCCCCCATATATAGATAGAAGCAAATATACTAAAGCAGGATTAGGTAGAATAATAGTAGATATCGTGTATGATGGAGATTTAGAAAAAGCTTTTGA
>Ga0070746_10000581_pt1 | contig 21866 bp, 19 predicted proteins | sample VirMetDEL_Mar_21_FD_77016 | JGI IMG/M metagenome (GOLD analysis project Ga0070746, IMG submission 77016) | Aqueous microbial communities from the Delaware River and Bay under freshwater to marine salinity gradient to study organic matter... | ecosystem: Environmental > Aquatic > Marine >...
CAAACAAACCACCACCAAAATATATTGAACCACAAAATCCAATAGTTATCATTCGCCGAGTCTTTATTAGCGTCCTCACGTAACGGTTTCGCTAACACCTTCCACCCTAGCAGCCAACGCCAAACCCCGGTTGAAACAGGATCTCCTTCTGGAATTTCAGGATCTTCAGGAGTAGGAGGATAAGGAGGTTCAGGAGTAGGAGGATCGGGAGGATAAGGAGGTTCAGGAGTAGGAGGATCGGGAGGTTCAGGAGGTTCAGGAGTAGGAGGATCGGGAGGATAAGGAGGTTCAGGAGGATCGGGAGTAGGAGGATCGGGAGGATAAGGAGGTTCAGGAGGATCGGGAGGTGGATCTACGATTACAGTAATGTCTTCATCGTCACCTGGGTAATCTGGATTTGTTGGCGGGTTGTCTCCTGGGTCAAGGACTTTAATGTTTTTTATGTAAACAACAATAGGGTTATAACTATCCCATTGCGTAGTATCTGCATTTTTTTCTGGATAAACAGGGACAAAAGCTAATCTTTTCCATGTTTCATTGGTGTCGTTTTCTTTTATTCTTACTATGATGTCAAAGGTTACTTTTCCTTTTTGTTTCTGTAGGACATAAGCTGGCACAAGCACATACAAACTTTGCTTGTCCCGGTAAGTGTATGTGATGTTTTGAGGGACACCATCTTCGGCAGGAGATGTTTGTATTCCACCCGATATTCGTCCAGAGAAAGAATCCTCGGCTGCAATACCGCCAACCGTATTAGCAATGCCTTTTTCAGCGATACTGTAATCTAATTCTGTAGCATCCCCTTGAATGCTTAAAATCAGTATGATGTCGTAATAGACGTAGCCAGGATTGTCATCAGTTAGAAGTTCTACTGTTGTCCTTAATGCAATTATTTCCTCTGGTTCTTCTACAATAATACTGTAGGCATTACTATAATCAGATTCTTTCTGGACTTCATTGCCATCAACACCAACAATAACGCTTCTGATGATTGCTTCTTTCTGCACTTCTATGTTGACGTAGGGACCCCCTGTCCCATAGGGAGGGATTGCTGCGGGGTTGTATGGGTCATACCCATTTTCATTTAATGGATAGGAATCATAGACGTATCCACTCCAAGGATAACCGTTCCCGTTATCTTTCCAGATGTACGCATTGTATTCATAACCCCCTCTTTCCCCTCCCCATAAACTATGGGGAGCAGTGACGAAACTTATTCCCTCACTAGATAACCGAGTCTCATCCAGGTACATGAGGTCTTGCAAGATAGCAAGAGACTCTGCTCTATCAACCTTAACAGAATACTGATTGCTTTCTATATGGGTAAGAAAACGTGTCAGTGGATGGGCAAGTCCTGTATACTGCCCCATCTTACTGAAGTAACGCTTTCCTGCCATACACCCCTACAAATATCCTGTCATACATCCTATCTCAATCTACCAGCCTTCAGTCAGTCCGCAGTCAGACCTCGACCAAACTTTGTTGCACTCAGGCAAAGACTAGGCAAGGCTGTTCACTATTCTGTTCACAAGGCAAAGGCAGTAGAGATATTTGTATGTAGGTGTAGGTGTCTTAGGTAGAATAGAGTTAGGCATTGAGGGATTGTTGTATGGTTGCTTTGGGGCAGATAGACAAAGAGAGAGTGTTCTTCCATTTAGGGTATGGTTCCCGGGTTGCCATTGATGCGGGGGACGTTGCCCGGGTAGAGCAAGCCTGTGAAGAGGTTTACTCAGACTATATGGCGGGACAGATTGTTCAGTTGTTGGATATTTGTGATGCCACCTATGAGCAGAAGTATCTAATCCAGAATAATTGGTTTGATGCCCGTGAGATTCACGAAGGTGACATTAACCGTGCCTCCCGGCGTAATGAACCGCAGAAACAGCAACGTATCTGGCAAGAAGAGTATAACCGAGTCACAAATGAGTTGGCTAAATTACTGAGGGTCACTAACTACAATTCCCCTGACTCTTGGCAATGGACTCACGATAGAAACTCAGGAGACTACCTCAATATTATCCCCGGTGTAGCCGATACCTCTGTATCCTCTAGAGCGTTAGAGTTTTCCGTGTTGGGGAGTGGAATGGGAGATTGACTAAGGACTGATTTAGTTATAGTTTACTGATTATTATTACTGATTATGGCATTAGCAAAACCCAACACTCAGCCGATTTACACTAATACAATTATCAATTGGGATGTCCGGTTAACGACTCAAGTGACGGATAGAGTCTTGACGACAACGCCGCCTGAGTTTATCGGTACATTCGGTACATTCGGTGGCATTATCTGGAATATTCGTGCTGTTCCGTTAGGCAACAATGCGCCTACGACATTGCGTATCTTTGGAGCACGGACAGCAGATAGTGTAATCTCATCTTACTCTCTATTATTTGAAGTAGCATTGCCTCGGATTGTTAGCGATGTTAATGCATCAGGGTTGGATTTAGTGGGCACTAATGTAGCCACGGATGTCCATGCTCTGAGTGACGTTGAAGTACCCCTACCCCGCATCTATTCCCGTAATACGGAAGAGAGTCGTGGATTAGTAAGAGAAGGTGGTTATTCTCTGTATGCGTCCCTAGGCGTTGCCGTAGCTTCGGGATGGGACTTACACCTAGAGGGTGGTGAGTATTAATACCACTGACCGTAGTAGGGATTATAGTCTCCGTAGTTGAGATTGCGTTGTGCTTCTGCCTTTTTCAGGAGTTCTTCTTCATCTGCTACGGCAAGACGTTTACGGACCCCTAAGCATTGTAGGGCGATTACTAGACTATCTACACAGTCATCGTGGGCACCTAGTCCCTGTAGTTCTTTGACGTGACTTGCCCACTCTATTCCCTCATTAAACTTCACTAACCCATTGGCAAATGCCCCTGACACAGATTCTACGTGGGCTAACTTGTCTCCCTTCATCTGCATGGGCATCACTACCAATTGATACAATCCATACTTATTGTGTAGTTCTCGGGTCAGGTCATCCGCCAAACTTGCCTGATACGCCACCTTCTCTACTGCAATCCGCCAGGGCGTTACCACCCCATTATCTCCTTCTTCCCAATTCCAATACAAATCTAAGATGTGATTAATCTTAGGTAAGTTGCCTGTTACCTTACCCCGCCAATAATCTAACACCCAATACTCTTGGTCTAACTTGCCCACCAATGTGAATACGGTATAGTCTGCTGCTCTCTTCTTACTCGTTGCCAAGTCACACCCAATGCACAAATAATCAAAATGCATGGGGGGTCTACCATAATGGATGTGCTCTGGGGGTATACCCATTCCTGCGGCTTGTTCTACCTTGTTCTGATATTGGTAGGTAAATGAAGCGGGGTCAGCATTGCGTCTTTCCTGGAGATAGGAGAGTGGCCACATTGTCTCCCAGTAAGACACTTCTGCGTCCATATATTCTTCGTAGTCATTCTCATCTTTGAATGACTCAATAGGACGCAATTCAATGCCGTAGTCTGTGACTAAAGACTGTAACTTCTGATATTGAATATTAGACTCTGCCGTTAGATTGGAATTGATAGAGCCAGCAGTCTCAGTAGTCTCAGTAGCATCAATAGAATTATTGCCTCCGCCCTGCGAAATAGAATATGAAGCAGCCTTGCCTACTGTTGACTCGGAGGTCTGACCTGTGCCTTTGCCCTCTACGTCACTCTGATTAAAGATTAACTGTGCCTCTTCTTCTGCCGCAATAGCAAGTGCCTCACTTTCATCTAATGCCTCAGTATTCAGAAACTTAGCATTAGACAATCCTGCTTTGAACTTACCCAAGTGTAATAATTCCCGTCTTGGAATAATGGCAGACTGCTCAAGCACGTTCCATCCCTTACTCGGAATGAAGTCCGATACGTGTACATCATCAGGACGATACCGGGTATTAATAGCAACTATCCTCCCACCCGGAAATAACGTGGGCACTACCACTGAATAGTGGGTCCTCGGAATCTTCCTCCTCACCGCAGGATTCTCTATATCCTCTGCATTCTTCACTAGGTCATCGTAACTAACTATGTGACATCTTTTCGATGCAATCGTACCAAGTATCCCTGCACAAATCATTGTGAATTCTTCCTGACCTGTTGCCTCTATTCCCGCAGCTTGTCTATCAATACTCCAATTAGAATTACTCCATTGTTTGGGATTAGGCTGAACAAAGGGGAATATCTCCTGATACTTCGGTGTATCTAGGATATTCCTAATTGTGCCACACTTTGCTAAGGCTAACTCCCTGTTAGCAGAAATATAAAGTATCTGTAACGCCTTGTGTACCTCTGCGTGTATTCCTATTGCCCATGCACAAAACAACCCCAACTTGGTACTTTTGGCTCCCCCTCTTGGCGCCAATATACTTATATTCTGTCCTGCGATTCTATGTAGGTATTCATTGGATTGTTCTGTGATGAGGGCGTTATTCCAGACACTATGGTGTAGGGCTGGTTTAAAGATAGGGTTTAGGTGTTGACAGAAAAAGTCGAAGTCTAATCGTGCCCTGGCAATATCAGCAGTAACTGTACCTTCTTCTACTACGGGGGCAATAGCCCGTGCTGCCCTTTCACTGATGGGAGTCTTTTCATCTTCGTACTTTTCTTTAATCTCTTCTATTGTTCTATCAATTAGTTGAGAGGCGCCTACCCTTAACTGAGCTAATCTCGATTTGCGTTCATTGCGATTGAGCATAGTCACTAACCATCAACTTCAATTTGGAGGACGACATCGGCAACAACTTGGCGCATAACCCCTTCTAACTGTGTACCCTGCACAATCTCAAACATTGCCACTGCCATCATTCGTGCTCCTTCTAACTTGTCTCTCTTACTACCCCTCAATGCTTTAATCTTCTCTAGTCCTTCTGCCCCCTTAATGGCAGCAACCTGTAACTTGGGCAATACATTCAACAAATCTTTATCCGTAACGTTTGCCCCTTCTGCGAATACTCTTTCCGCAATATACTGTGCCTGAGAGTAACAGTCATAGACAATACCCCGGACAATGCCATCCGCCTCTAATCCATCCAACTGCTCTAGTTGTTGAGATAACTTACCCGCTAATCGTCCTCGCTTCAATGACAATAGATAATGGCGAATCTCACTCAGTTTGAATAACGTATCATCTGAGTACCGAGTCAACTTAATCCGTTTGGCAACATCATTTAGTAATTCCCCAACCTCCACAGCATTGGGGTCACTACTCCTCAACAAAAGACAGAACTTATCATACTCATCCTCCTTCATGTTCTCAATCACTACATTGAAGGGATTCTCAGGATTGAGTTCATCACTCTCTAATTCCTTTCCCTTCTCAATCGCATTCCGTACCCGACGCAATCGTAAACTAACAATACGTCCATCTATCCTCTTACCCTGGAGTAATTCAATCCCACCTCTCTCATTCGTTATCCTATCCGGCGTATCCTTCTTTCTCCCTATCGTTGGAGATGGAACAGGCTCTTGGTATAACTCTACTTCTGGCGTATCGTCATAATCTTTGTATCGTCCCCGTGGCATAATCTAACTACTCTCCAACACGCAACAACTAACTACAATTAGTCTAACGTACCATACTATTATGTATTCGGTATTCACTCAGTATCCACTCAGTATCTAATCCCTACATTCCCCGGGCAGTGTAGAGGGAGCGGGCTGCTTTTCTGTCACCAGCCTTGCCTTCTTCTCTGAGATTGAATCTTTGACGTTCTTCATTTTGTCGTTGTTCTGACTCTTGTGCAGCTAGTCGTCGTGCCTGTTCACCCTGGGTTTCATAGCCACGGATATTCCAGTTACCTTGGATGTCAGCAATCTTTTCACGGGACGTATTATCCATCCCCGCGATGGTGATACCTGCATCGGTGTTATATCGATTGGATGCTGCATTGATTTCTGCTACACCTAATTGTCCTTGAGTTTGAGTAGTAGCTACATCTCTAGCGGCATCAGCTTGGGTTCCTGCTATATTCTCAGCAGAACGTGCCTGGGTTTCTGTGGCAGCTTGTTGCCAACGACCTTGAGTATCTGCCACCATCTGATTCCATTCACCTTGGGTATTGGCAACTCTATTCGCATTTTCCCCTTCTACACCTACTACTCTAAGGGCAAAGTCTCCCTGGGTTCTGGCAACATTCTCCGCAGACTGTGCCTGTACCGCAGCAATTCTTTCGGCACTAGCAGTTTGTGTTTCTACATTCTGTGTCTCTGCCATTGCCTTGATTTCGGCAATCATCTTGTTATAACCACCTTCTGTTTCCGCGACACCAATATCCCCTGCCGCTTTAGCATTGACAGCAGCTACATTGTACATCCCTTGAGTCTCTGCTACTTCTCGATTAGAAGCACCTTGAATTGTTGCCACTCTTTCTGCGGATTGCGCTTGAGTGTTAGCTATGTTTTGTGCGGAATCAGTTTGCAACTGTGTATTCTGTAACTGATAACCTCCTTGAATATTAGCTAAATCAGCTTGTCCTTGATTCTGCAACTGTGTATTCTCTAACTGATAACCTCCTTGAATATTCGCTAAATTAGCTTGCCCTTGATTCTGCAACTGTGTATTCTGTAATTGATAACCTCCTTGAATATTCGCTAAATTAGCTTGCCCTTGGTTGACTAATTCTGTATTCTGTAATTGATAGCCACCTTGGGCGTTAGTTACATCTAGTGCGGATTGCGCTTGAGTATTGGCTATATTTTCTGCCGACTGGGTTTGTAAGTTTGTATTCTGTAATTGATAACCTCCTTGAATATTCGCTAAATTAGCTTGCCCTTGGTTGACTAATTCTGTATTCTGCAATTGATTAGTTGCTTCTATATTTGCAACATTGACAGCAGTATTGCCTTGAATATTTGCGACATTGGCAGCAGTATTGCCTTGAATATTTGCAACATTAACATTACCCGCTACAGTATCTTGTACATTTTTGTTAGACCACTCACCTTGTGTATTAGCAATACGCTCATCACCGGCAATCTTTTTGTCGTACAGGCCAGATAACAAGTCTACGTCTTCACTTGTTATTCCTAACCCATTAGATACTGTAGGTGTAGATGACGTAGTGTTAGTATGATTGATAAAACTGTCAAAGCTACGTTCAAGGTTGCTACCAGTCCCACCAATAACACCTATTCCTCCTAGCACAGTAGCCCCACCCAACGTTGTGCTAGTAGAAGATAAGCTAGAAATAATATTATTCATGGATGCCTGGTCGTCACGTCCTTCGACAGACCGCCCCTTATCTCCAAACTGCCAATTCACTCTATTAATAGGCGTCCCAAACCCTGAACCTGGAGTGGGATTTATTACTTGGAGGGTTCCATTAGAAAATAAGTTCTGCACCAACTGGTCATTAGAAATGTTGGGGAATCCCATGCTACTCGTACCAAGAGCAGCACTAGAACTTGTGTTTTTAGTAGTGCTTGTCCAGGGTAAACTTACCATAACAATTCTCTCCCTCTAGTTCCTAATACAACTTCTCTTTGATTCAGGTTAACTGAATATATTGCCAACTACTGACCATGCTCTAGCTTGCCGATCCAACTCTTGGTCGCGTCGTCTGCTTTCTAGCTCTTGTTGTCGCAATCCCCTATCCAATGCAGAGTTGGCGTAGTTCAATGCCATACTAGCCCACTGCTGTTGGTTTTGATTTTCTCTAAGGCGCAAATCCGTATTTAGTGCGGCAATCTCTGCATCGTATTTTCTTTTCGTCAAGTCTAATTCTTTGCCCCGGTAATCAAACTCTCTATCTTTCCATTTATTGTTTTGCTTAAGTTGTTCGCGTTGCAGGAAATAATCCCGATGGCTTTGTTGCGCTGCCTTCATCCTATCTTTTCTGGCTTCTGATGCAACTATAGCGTTATTCCTGTTTTGCTGTCTTCTAGCAAATCGTGCTTCTTTTGCATTGGCTCTTTTATCAGCACTGGCAGCATTCAGAGCAAGTCGCCTTTGTGATGCTGCCTCAAATCCAGCATTACGGTTTTGAGTCCTGTTATATCGTTGAGCCGCCAATGCGTCACCTCTAGCTATATTTGCTTGTGCTCTTTGATTAGCTTTATCAAAATCCTCTCTCATCCATGTTTGGTTACGATTCTCAACCGCAATCCTTTCCTTGCGATCCAACAAAGCATCTTGCCGATCATAACTCGGAGTAGAACCATAATTAGTTACAGTCCCCTGCTTAGCCTTAGCAGTAGTGCTCGACCCTGTAGGCTTGTTAACTGGCTTTGTGGTTCCTGTCCAACTAGAAGAAGTTTCCCTATTAGAATCGTATCCCCCAATCTTATTCATGTCTTCCATGAATTTCTCGAAGTCATTCTTGCCCGAACTTGCCATTGTTCTGTAAGTGTTAGCCATAACTATACCTCCTAAAAAGATTAACCAAGATTAAGTAAAGAAGTTCCCGCCACCAAATAAACTACCGGCAAGTTGAGTGTCGTATCCATACTTCTTATATTTATTGTTCTCATTATTCATGAATGTCTCAGACGAGATGGCATCTCTTTTAAGGCGTCTATCCTGGGCATTCTCTCCTGCTGTGAAGATACGGTCTTGGTCTTTCAACCAATTAAGACTTTCTGTGTACTTGTCGTTATACCGACCCCAATCATCAAAGGCAATGTCATTGTAACTCTGAATCAACGGGACTTGATTCCGCATAATCTCATCATTGAGGTCGACTAATCCCCTTGCATGGCTAAGACTCTCTTTACTGTTGAATGACGGTTTGTAAGAGTCCTCTAATTTTTGGATATAGTCTTTTATTGCAGGATTCTCAAAAGGACGATTAGAAGAATCAGAAGACCCTGGATTGTAGAAACTAGGATACCCAGGATTATAGGCAGTTGAACTGGCACCTGAATTGCCTTGATTTCTTATGCCCTGAACTTCCCGCTCAGTTCTACCGTCAATCTCCGCAAGCTGACTTCTCAGTCTTTCTACCTCACGGCGCCACTCTTCTTCTGTCTTTGCCATGACTAATCCCTCAATATCAATCTACTTAAATATACCACTACCACCAATCTAAGTAACTCTAGTTTGTTGCACTCCATCCCAATTGGCTCTACCTGTCACCCTAGTAGCTTGCGATAGTAAGCGTCTGAGCATATCTTCTGTAGTCTCTCCAGGTTTCGCATATATTCCACCACCAAATTTAGACAAGTCCATTGTGTAACGGGCATTTCCTGCCTCGCCTTGCGGAGTATTAGACGAAGCAGTCTTTGCCTGTGCCTTTGCCCCACTACCCGTATCAATAGACCCTTCACCTCTACCAATGAGTGACCCACCCGTATCTCTGGAGTTGGGTAGGACTGACACGCGATCAGACTGCCATGACCGGGGTGAATACCCATCCCGTAATGGATTATCTCCTGAACTTAAATCATAGTCTGCCCCATCCGACTCCAGGTCTATAGTCCCACCACCTACCATAGGAATTTCATCCAGACCAGAGTCGAGGTCGTTAAAGCTACCACCCCCATTCCATGCCCACTGCTTATTCCCAATTGAACTTGGCATTACACCATCCTCTAGCCTAAGTACCCACCATACAATCTACCCAGTGTATCCATATTCTGTCTTGACTTCTCTAACATATAACTCCAGGGACGAGCAGCCGCACTTTGAACAGACCGCATTGCCTCCATTTCCTTCTCTTGAGTATTCTTCATGTCAGTTAATGTCTTAGCCTGAAGCATACCAAGACGCCAACCATCTATCCCTCTCTCAAACGCACCTTCTCGATCCATCTGACCGTAGATGCGATTCTTCTCATTCTCACTCTGGGCAAAGTCCATCCACTTCTGGACTTCCTTCTCATCCTCTTCTTTCTGGCGCATCCCAGCCAGTGTTGGATCCTTGTCCCAGTCAAAGATATCCGCTGTCTGTAACCAGTCGGTTGATACCGCTTTAAGTCCTGGTTTACGTGCAGGGTCTGTAGTGTCAAGGCTTGGACCCCTCAGATTCCTCATATATTCCTCTGGCTCTAAATTTCCAGAGTAATAATCTTTGAGATAGTTAAGTTGTTGTTGCCATTCTTTATTCCAATCCATTATTCAGTCCTCTATACAGGGCGGATGTTAGCAGCATTACGGAAGATGGCATCTGCCTCTTGAGCAGCACCAGTCATTGAGTTCAGGTAATTAGAAGTGGAGTTCATTAACTGATTGGCATACAAATCTCTGAACGTAGTCCGACTACCTAACCCATACCGTAGATTATTCAATTCATTGGTAGCAGCAATCTGGCGTCGTTGGTCTTCATCCAACATCTGACGGCGTACTTCCATCATGCGTTGTTGTTCCGCCTGATTATACGCTTCTACCCGTCCCCGTTCTTGGTCAATGTAATCCCGTTGCATGTCCCGCATCAAAGACGGGTCGTAGGGGTCTTGCCCCGTAACAAAAGACGTAACCGGATTCTGCCCAATATCCTGCCGCAATTCACTGGGTAATGCCCCACTCACCAACGGGTAGGCTACAAACCGAGTCCCCGCTAACCCACCAGCACCAATGGTTCCAATCTTGCCAATGGGGATACTAGAAGTGCCATAGCTTTGTTTGGTTGCAGGGTTAAAGTTATAGTTTCCTCTTAAGGGAATCTCAGCATTCCATACTTTACCGGGAATGTCCTGTGCTACATCCCATCCTTTCCCGGCATAATTCTGTGCACCAGACCAGGCATCTCCAGCGTATTTCTGTGCATCAGCCCAGGCATTACCCCAATTAAATGCAGCCATCTTATTACCCCATCAATACTTTCCTTCCAATATACCTTTCAACTACAGGTAATAGATAGCCTGCCTCTATGTAAAGGCAAGGCTGTTCCGTATTCTACTCCACAAGGCAAGGCTTAATAGTAGGTGAGGTCATCGTCTGTTACAGGTTTAGGCATGGGCATATTCCGTATCATGTCATTGATGCTAGAAGAGTCACCCAGGTAACGTTGTGCCAGGTATGCACCTTCCATCGGACTACGCCCGTAAGCTTGGGCATAACGTCTACGGTATTCTTCGGGACTCATCCCCTGGGACTGTTGGGAAGATTGTCCTCGGTTTTCTCCATACATTTTCTTCTGTTCCCGTTCTTGGGCAATGCGGGCTAACTTCTCATCCTCATCCCCTAATACCATATCTAGTCCCTTATCTGCGACGTAGGATGTGCCCATTGCACCTAATACCCCACCAATCAATCCCCCTACAGTTGCACCTGCGGCAGTCCCAACAATCGGTACGACACTCCCAATCGCACCCCCTGCTGCTGCACCGAGACTACCACCCCAGGTATAACCCGCATATCCTGCCCCTGCATCCGCAACACCTCGGGCAGTAGCCTCCACCGGATTCAATCCCCCACTAATGTCAGAGGCTACTCCTAATACAGGGACTCCTATACCAAAGAACGCATTAGCTGCTTTACCAACTCCCTGCATTCCAATACTGGCTGCTTTACGGGCACCTCCTACTTTTGCTCCTTTGGCAGCTTTACGTGCAGCATCAATAGGTTCGTCTAATCCTATTTCATTTAACTCATCTATGTAGTTTATGGGTCTAGATGGCCATTCAAGTTGAGAAGCAGGAACACCTAGCTTCATCTTGGTGTTATTGATTTCTACATCTGATTTGTCGATTGCTTCTGCCCATTTTGGCATTCCTTCGTTCCATCTATCTGCTGCTTCCTGTGCCGCCTTATTCCCACGGTCTATTCGGATATTCTCCCCATCCATGTCCCAGTACTTGGGACGGAAAGTCTCCCAAGCTTGGTTGATGTCGTATGCAGCAGTACGGAGAGGGGCGCGCCATACTTCATTCCAATCATCAGCATAGGTACTAAGTTTGGGAAACATACTTGGCATCCCCAGTACGTCACCACCATCCCCGTAGTATTTATCAGGACTTATTGTTTCATTATTGAGTATGTACTTTTTGAATAAGTCCTGATTCTCTGCGTAGTCAAAGGGACGTTCCATCTCAGGAACGTAGTACCCGTTCTCCCATCTACCAGCCATAGCATCCTCCCAATAACTTAGTGACCCATACCCTATGCAGGGGAAATGCCCATCTCAGCTAATTGCTGTTGACGCATGGCATACTCCATTGCCTGTTGACGTTCACCGGCTGCTACCATCAATGCCTGTGCTTTCAACTGCTTCTCACGTTCCGTCTTGGCCTGGTCAAGCATAGCCTCATAGATAGAAATATTCTCTAGGCTACTCACCACCCGAGGGTCAATGGCAAAACTAGGAGCTTGCTCAATGAACGGTTGACCTTGCACTAACGTTGCTACTTGTTCCACAATACAATCCTCAATAAATACTCAAAGTCTAGTCCAAGAATAATCTCTCAGGCATCACCGGAATACCTACTGATATTGTCCTTGTTGCCGTTTCCACTCTTCAATCTGGCGGAGTGTAGCGGAGTTCATGACCACATTCTGTCGTGCCCGACGTTCTTGGTAGGCGAGTTCTTCTGCGGATAGGGGTGGCACCGAGACACTCATGTCAGGAACCATCTGCCCCGTACTGTCTACGGCATACCCAGGAGGCATCCCATATCCAGGGGTTGCATACCCTTCCGTCATTACATAACCATTCCCTTCTCCATCACCCAGAAAGCGTGACGCAAGATAACCACCCGCTACAGTCCCTACTCCCAATGCACCACTGGTGAGGGGATACCGTGCTGCCATCGCAATAGGACGTTCTCCGAATCCTATAGTGCCACCTGTATTCTTTAATTCATCTTGCAAGGTAGCATCCATATTGTGCCACTCTACATTTCTAGGGTCACTCTCAAGTGGAACCCTAACACCAACCGTTGCTGGCCCATCAAATTCTTTATCCCAACGAGTTGCCCAGTTATCCGCAATGGTGTCTCCAATGACACCCAACTTAAACTTGAGAGTATCCCCTAAGTTCCCCAGGTGTTCTCCTGTTCTATCAATAATACCTTGTACGTTCATAGTCCCCCCTAAGTGCCTTTACCAATCTTATTCAAGATTCCTTTAAGAATAGAGTCATCGAAATACTTATCCTGTAATTGTAGGTCTTTCAACTTCACATTGTTCCGTGCCCCCTCTACGTACATACCCCGTCTACCATCTGTTACTTGGTTGAAGGCATTCCGTTTATAACGTTGTTGGTCTTCTACACTTAATTCTTCTCCACGTTCTATCCGGTTGAACAGGTCCTTGAACTCTTCATAGGATTTATTCCCATAGTGTTGATTGATGGCATTCCCTGCGGCAATGGCACCGAATGCGGCGGCTGCACCCATCGGGGTTACACCGAATCCCATCACATTTAATTCTGCATCTAGCCCAGGAGGAGCACCTCCAGGTTTATCCCAAGTAAACTTAGCGACTCCTGCCGTTGCCTTATTCAATAAGTCATTAGGGTCATTCCCCCATTGCCATTCCTTATATCGTTGATAGTCGTCATAATTGACTCCAGGCACTTCCTGTGTGAATTGCTCCCACGGTAATATCCGTCCCTTACGTCCCAGGAAATGTCTTTGTAGAATATCTCCCACCGGATTAGTTGAAACACGGGGGTCACCCCCTTCTTCAGTACTGATAGCACTATACCCACTAGGACGCATCCCCTCTTTAATGTTTAGGGGATTGAGGTTACCGGACATCAGGGACATCCCTTCAATCGCCGCCATTGAACCCAGTGCCCCTAACTGAGCATTACGGGTAGACCCAGGCAGCTTAAATACCTTGGGGTCACCCAAGTCATTCACTAAAGGTTTGAGTTCTGGTTGAGGATAACCTACACGAGGATTTCCTGCAACCCCAATAGACCCCAACCGTCCTGCGGTATCAGGGGGCGTCATCTCCCACACTAATTGTCGTCCCCCATCTCCAAAGAAGTCAGTTGCTGCACGACCTAATCCAAACGCAATCTTCTCCGGTATCGTATAGTCCGGGAAAGGTAATTCCCCTACTTCTTCAATTAATACCTTACCTTCTAAGCCACGGTGAGGAATCTGTCTACTTACCCTAGAATTAGCTCCTACTGCCTTGGAATACACTTCTCCAGGCCCAGGTACTCCCCCATACTCAGTGGCAATCCCCGTCCGGTTCAGAAACCCGTTCAGCATCCCTTCATCGAATGCACCGATAACTCCCCGCCGATAAGGTGAAATTCCCTCTGCTACTGGCATTGCCAATCGTGTTGTCTTAACAACCTGCCCATCCTTATTCCTAACCCGTGTCTCAATGTCCCGTCCAAAATTAACGGGTTCTAGGATACTAGGTATTTCTTCGGGGATGAAATGGTCGGGGTTCTTAATTGTTTTCTTATTCCCTGTCCCTATCTGCTCCTGTCTTTCTAACGCTTTGGCATACTGTTCTTTCTGCCGTTGTACAGACCGTCTTAACTTATCAATGAAGTCCCGAGGGGATTTCCCTTGATTGAACTCTAAGATGTCAGCCCGGGTACGAGGGTCACTGTGTTGGAATTCAACCAGCATTTGTTTTGCGTCCTCTAATCCACCCGGGGCATACCCAGTTGATACCAACAACTGTGCAGCACCTCCCAAGTCTTCGGGTCTAATGACATTTAACCTGTCATACATTCCATACATTCAATCACCCCCGGTCAATACCACCCTTCTCTTAATGTCTCAGTCCATAGTCTATCAAACATACTGAAGTTGAATTACACTTCATTGAAGAGAGGGCGACGTTCATTATCAATGGAGGCATCCATCCTCACCCGCATCATGAAAGAGTTCAGTCTAGGATTATTCTGGATATACTTCCCACTGAATGTGAGGAGGTCATGTTCTTCGTAGTCTTGATAGTTTTTAGAGGTTAATGAGTCTACCAGTCTGATAGCATCTCCGTTACCATCTTTATCCACTGACATATCTTCATAGAGGGTGGCATGGGTCTGTAACCAAGAACGGATTATCCGTAACCATTGCTCATAGGATAGGGGTCTACCCATCTGGTCTGTTTCATCGAGGTAGTCAAAGATTTGTTTAGGAGTAGGGACTTCCCCATTCAAACTCGTTAACTTATCCCGTACCTTAAAATGTCGCATGACAATATCATGCTGAGTGACAGGAATACGGATGAAACGTTTTTTATCCCGTATCCACTGCATCAGTCGTCCATAGACAAACGGATAGGCAAACTTATAGAAGTAGTTTCCCTCTTCCAAGACAAACTTCTCCGTGGCACTAATCAGTCCCAACACTCCTTGTTGGTAGAGGTCATCCGGGTCTACCTCCGATAACGTCTTATTGATCCGACATTGTTTATTGATAACGTCATGGATAATCTTCAGGTTACGTTCCACTAACCGATTACGCAGTGCAATAGGCTTACCATTATCAATGTACTTACGCCACAGTTCAACGTCATTACGTTGTTCCCCTTTCTTCTTGGGTTTAGTTTGATTGGTTTGATTGGATTGATTAGACTTCATGCGACTTCTCCTAGACGTTGTTGGTTGGATTTACCGTACTCACAACGGTTAGTGGCACCACTGGTGTTGAAAGGAGATTGAATAACTTGGAGAGTGTAGAAGAATAGACAGAGAACAATGAGAATGAAATTGTCGTTGACATCACAGAAGTAGTGGTCAATGATTAAACGTTTTTCATTGTGGGTGGGGAATAATAAGTTCATGCAGTGCATATTATCGGTCAGGGTAAATAGCCAAGCCTTTTCATCTATCAGTAAGGCATTCCGTAATTCAGTGAGTATGTAGAGGGAATGGGCACTGGATGTGTATTGAGTGAGAGCACTGAGGGCATCACTGAAGAGAGTGGCATCTTGCGTCGTAATAGAATGCCAGAGATTACAAAGAATGTTCTCCGTCTCAGTCAGACTGTAATCCTGTAAGGAAGCTATAGACGGTTGATAAACCCTCGGACGTTGCTTTACCCGGGACTTACCCTGACGGGTAATGGTAGTAACCCTGGTATTCTTAGTCTGCTTTAGGTTATTGTTATTAAGTAAATCTAAAGAGAATAAGGCAAGTTGAGTTGAAGAGACAGAGTCCTGGGTACTAGGCGCATGTACCGGGGATGTAGTGACTGTTTCTTCCATAAACGCGGTAGTCATGGCAGTTATGGGAGTAGTGAACCAACTGCCTTGATACTACCACGCAATACTTGTTGATAGGTAGCGCAACGACTCTTGCACCCCCTACCAATTTGAGTAATTAGATTGTGATACTTATAGTCTTTGGTATGTAGGGCATATTATGGATAGATAATAATTTGTAGGGGATGGTAAGCAGATGCAATACCAAAGCAATCCGTATTATGGTGGTGGATTAGGAGATGATATTGCCACTCAGTATGCAAAACAGAATGGGATTGTTTTATCTGCCAATGATGCGCTCAATGCATCAATGCCGGTTGAGCCAACGTATATTGACCCCGGTGACTTAGTAGGTAAAGGATTTAAGGCTGTTGCGGGGAGAATGAGTGATGAAATATCAGGGCGGGGTTCAATGTATCACCGTCTTAGTATCTTGCCGCCTACGGGGAGATGGCAGCAGAAGACGTTGCCGTATCTTGTGCAGAATCAAGGATTGTTTAAAGACACGAACTTCAATCCGGCAGGGATTGTTGATGGGCAAGTACGCCCTAGTGCCTACGGTATTTTAGAGCGACAACGACGATTGCGGGGTGGAAATCCCCAGGATGTATTAGGAGTAGTAGAAGAGATACGAGACACCAATAGTCGGTTGCCCTATGACGGTGCGGGTCAGTTAGAAGAGCAAGCACTAAAAGACTTAAATGAATTTTATAAGGCAATGGAGGCGGGGGACGAGCAAACAATGCGTCGTCTTTCTAGTCAGAAGCCGTGGATGTTTGCGTTGTATTCAGGCAAGTTAGCCAATAAAGCACGGCAAGATGGGGTCGAGATTGGTAGTCCTCATATTCCCTTTACGGCTCCAATGGTGACAGCTAGGGACATGGGAACTAAGCAGATGGTTGCCGTGAAAGACCCGTTCTGGGCTGCTGCCCAGTATGAAGCGGATAATAAAGCGGAGTTTGCCAGTAAGTTCAATGAAGGGTTTCCTGAGACAACACTCTATGGGAAGCGTCGTTTCGGACAAAAAGAACGTCCTCCTGTGCCCATCGTGAATGTACCAAATACAGGCAACTTCATCGCACCGAGTCCCCAGGCATGGATTAATACGGAGTCTGGGTTGGATTATAAGCCTACCTATCAATTCTTAGGGGGGGTCAATGAGACTCGGATGCTCAATAATCCCTATGAAGATGCCGTTATTCCTACGGGTGTTATTCCCAGTAAAAATTTAGCCAATAGCTACAATATGTTCTTTGATAATGGCTACGTAGGCTATCAGAAGGGAGACACTATTCACCGTGCTAAGATTCCTAAGTTTCCTTCTCTAGTGGGAAGAGGACATTGGAGTGAAGCCGTTGTAGATGGCGAAGTTAATCCTAATGCCAACCTAGTGAACTTCACTGACCCAGACACAATGGCATTGATTACAGAGAATGAACGCAATGCTACTCCAGGGGTAAGAGCCATTGGTAAAGGAGGAGAGTATGACCCCAGTGGCGCATCAGACACATTACTGAGATGGGGATCTGACTGGCAAGATAACGCCTCATTGGGTACAGCCTCCTATGGCACAGAAGCTAAACAATTTAGTAATGTAGTCCCTGTCCCTCCCTCAGATGACATCGCACTCTATGGAGGACAACAACTTCCCGAAGTATATCGGTACGAAGATTATGTTAATACTCAGGGTGTTGTTCCTACGCAATTCAAGGGAGCAGTAAATACCATGAATGATTTCTTGGTTGCCCAGGAAATCAATAGAGAGATTGGTCGGACGGGGGATTCCCAATTACGGAAGTCGATGGAGTGGGATAAGAAAGCAGGGTCAGTGCCATTAAGTATTCGGATGGGGACTCGCCTAGATAAAGATGGTAATCCCATTGGACAATATGCAGAGGTTTATGACCCTACTGGAAAAGTTGGTAAGTTTACGCCTACCAGTAAGAAAGGAGAGTATATCTCTAGTAAAGCTAATCAGTTACAGAAAGAAGGGATTGGGGTGCGATTAGTTCATGACACGGATACGGGATTGCCCACCCAGGCGATTATGACTAATCTAATGACTGGGGAAGACCTTGTTTCTGATATGCATATTGCTGGTGCATCACGGACACCAATGGTGCCAGCCAGGGTAATAGATGGGTTGATAGGTAATGCCCAACGCAATATTGTCCCTATCCCCCAATACTATGACCACGGAGATGAGGGAGTAACATTACCTGTTAACCTCCAGGCGTCTTTACAAGCCGCTACGGATAAAGCTGCCATGAAAGATAAGGCAAGAGTCCCTGTTAGTTGGCAAGGCACTCCTGTTGATGATGCATTCAAGTTACAAGGACAAATCCAACAACGGGCACAACAAATCCAAAAGGCACTAGACCTCGGCAATATTAGTCCTGAGATGGCAAGTCAAGCGATTACGGAGTTGCAAGATGCCCAAGTTCAGTTAGGACAAATGATAGGGGGTGCTACTGCTGCCTATAAACCTGCCAAGGGTTCTACCTTCAGGAAGGCTGCTTCAGGATTGAGCACAGAAGAATCTCCCATTCAATTTCCTACTAAGGCTGAGTTGAAAGGACAGGGGATGAAGTATAGTGAAATGGGAATCAACCCTGACTCTGAAGCATTCCAAAGGTTACCTAAGCAAACCCAAGAAGCTCTATTAAATTCTGCCCGTAATGCAGATACAGGACGTATTACCCAACAAGATATTGAAATAGCTAACACTAAGATTGGTGGCATTAGTTTGTCCGATACTCCAATTACAGGAGAAGATGTTGCCTTGGGACTAATAAATGCCGGGGAGAATGATTCTATCTATGACTATGCCGGTGTTACTAAGAATAATAAGAATACAATCCTAGACCGTCTACAGGCTATGCGCCGCAAGTCTGATGAGTTTGCTATTGCCATCAATGCCCAGGCTAATCGTGGCATAGAAGATACTGACCTCATTCAAAGAAAGCAAGCTTTAGATACATTGATGGGACAGTATGCAGCAACCTATCAAGCAGCATTAGAGCAAACTCCATTGAAGCAGGGTGAAGCGTCATTAAAGAATGCGGGACGGCAATTGGAGTTGAATGCCCAGAAGATGGAGGCATTGAATCCAAATGTTCCGAGTGAGGGGATAGTAGAAAGTCGATTTGCTGCTGCTGCGGCGGATAAAGAACGTCGCAATGCCCAACGGATGGCAGAGCAAGTTGACCCTCTACTAGAGAAAGAATGGACACGGATGGTAGATGCCGGAGAAGTCATTGTCCCCGCAGAAGAAAAGTTAAACTACTTCGGTGGACTAAAGCAAGATGCAGTTCGAGCAGTTGGGGGTGAGTACGCCACTTATCCCTACCCAGAAGGATATAACCCTGAGAAGATTAAGCGTATTAACCGAGGATATAATGATGCTGCAACGGAATGGGAGCAACAAATAGAAGAAGCAAAGAAGGCATTCTATGCCCGCAATAATGCCGCCAAACGAATCCAGGCATCCCAGGGTAGTGCGTCTCCTGTATCTGCAATGCGAGAAGTCATGGCAGAAAGTGCAGGAGGGAGTGGAATGACTACAACGCCTTTGCCTAGCGGAGTATTAGACGAAGCAGCCTCTGCCTCAGTCTCTGCCCCATCCTTATCCGCATTCGTTAACGGGCAGACTCAGAATTTCCCTTCCATTACACCGAGTGGGGCATTAGTCAGAGTGACTTCCTCTGAACCGACATTAAGTGTTGAAGACTTCAATCGGCAAATGGGACCCACAGGGGAAGTCCCCAATACTCCCCCACTACGGTCACTCAATCCTAGTCGGATGCCTAGTATGGGAGTAAGTGTGACAGGGAACATTCCCGATGATGTCCCCAATAATGTCATTGATGATGTGGCAGATACAACAGGACTCGGTAGTCGTACCCGTGCTTTCCTCAAAGACTACGGTAAGTTAGCTGCCATTGGTGCGGGTGCTGTAGGGGCAGGGGCACTAGGGTATGGACGATACAATACAATGCGTCCTAAACGGGAAGAGGAAGATAGAGTCCCCGTCCGTTCTCGCTGGTAGTATGGACAATACCTCCGAGTCCAATCATTACACTAGGCAAAGACTAGGCAAGGCACTCCATTCATATTCCGTAAGGCAAAGGCAATAGAGTGACAGTATTCTCTGCCCATTGAGATATTAGTATGGGTAGGTGTATGTATTGAGGGATTGGATATGGCAATTAGGGCACGAGACTTATGGGCAATCATCAACAAGCTCGATGTAGACCTTGTGGCAGATGCTAACAAGAGTTACCTGCAAAGTCATTATCCGGGGCAGTATCAAAAATTACTGGCACAAGATAATCGGCTGATGTCTCCTAGTGTCAAGAATATTGTGAAGTCTGAATATATCTATCCCAATCGAGTTATAAAAGATAGTGCAGGAGAAATAGATTATGTATTGACGCCCAAAGGTGAAGAGTTTGTGGCGCAATTAGGAGAAGGGAGAAATTCTATTGATGTAGTAAACGCTGAACTTCTTAACAAAATCAAGGCAGGAGCATTCCCTAAAGAGAGTCAATATTCTCACACTGTTCATGGTAGCAATCTTACTCAAGACGTACTCTACCAAGTAGATATACAAAACCAAATTAATCAAGAAGCAATCAATAATAATATCAACGCAGTTAAGAATCAGGTAGTAGCAGAAGAAGCTGCCCGTGCCAAAGCAGTTCAGGATATGCAAACCCAATTAGATGCCGTCAATACTGCCAAGACACAATTGATTGATGGTGTACCTAATCTTGTCACCCTCGGTGTAACGGCTGCTGCCCCAGTCGGTGTGGTTAGTCTATTCGGGTCAGACCAAGAACCCGCACCCTACCTCCCTAAGTATCCACCCCCACCCCAGAATCCTTATTACCGGGGAAGTTATTATTAACTTAGGTTTGTGAGTATTGACACTATTTAGAGGAATGGATTATGCAAACAGTAGATGTAGAGGCACAGAACCTTGGCAATGTAAAAGGATTTGGTGGACTGGTAGATGACTTCCGGTCTATGCAACATCCTTTGAAGTGGGGTATTCCCGTGGGAGTAGGACTGGCTGCATTAGGGTATGGCACTAATCAGTTACAGAATATGGCAGCAGGGGATGGACTGGGAGAAGAACGTAATGGATGGGCACAAGCCGCATCAACTCTAGGTAATGCTGCATTGTATGGCATTGGTGGTGCTGTCCTCGGACAAGGCTTAAAAGGAGGAGGAATTGCTGATGAGTTAATAGAAGACCTTCCTTATACCTATGGATTTGCCGGGGCACTAACCGGAGCACTCAATAACAATAATGATATTCGTCGCAAGGAACTACAACAAGAAGATGCAGAAGTAGCCCTACAACATAATGCTAGTTCTATCCCCTGGTACCGTTATGCCGGAGGATTGAGTGGAGCACTTGCCGGGGCAGGAACTGGATACGTCACTGCATCTATCCCCAGTGCGTTCCGTGACCCTCTCAATAAATACACAATCCCTGTACGCACTGCGGGTGCTCTTGCCGGTGGATTGATAGGAGGTTATCTATTCCGCCCTCAGAAACGTGACTACGCTTGGGGTGAAATGCCTGAGACATTCCAAGACCAATAACCCCACCTACCATTTCACCTACCATTCCAAATATCTATCAATCGTATTCCATTTCAAATTGCGGGGGATTTCTCCTCCCGTAATTTCTTGTAAATGCTCTACGTTCTCATACCCATTCAGAGGACGTAGTTCAATTATCTTCTTCAATGTCTTGTACGCAAGTCCAGGTACTGCTCGGGCTACCTTACGAATAGCGGCATCATC